>Ga0334888_1000358_pt1 | contig 74325 bp, 41 predicted proteins | sample GraSluR1_MG_FD_207227 | JGI IMG/M metagenome (GOLD analysis project Ga0334888, IMG submission 207227) | Sludge microbial communities from methane-producing bioreactor in Wageningen University, Netherlands - Granular Sludge_3_08-R1 | ecosystem: Engineered > Bioreactor > Anaerobic > Unclassified ... | reverse complement strand
TAGATGCGCTCAATATCAAAGCCCATGATGTCTGCCCGCAGTGGAACTACACTATCTATCCTCGTTCAGCTTCAGCCGCAGCACCATCTTGAGCGATGCGCGAAGTTATTTTTTTATGAACCCTTAGAGCAGAACTTCGCATCCTTGGCTAATTCGATACCACATGCTTTGCACAACATTGGAAACCTACTTATTATGAAATGACCAACCTATCTTCGCTAATTCTAGTGACTTTCCGAACTCGTAGCATGCTTTCATGGCCACCATCGCTGGACATGGAATATACTTTCTACCATTTCTTCAATCACCGACTTATCACTAATAGCCATAATTATGTGATCTAGCACAGCGCAGCCAACTGCCAACTCAGTGCGATTTTGCGTTGCCAACTTTGGAAGCACTTCACACCAGATAGTGTACAGTTCTTGTTTGGTCATACATTCTAGTCCCTTTACAAGAACTCCAAGAGCTCGAACGTCATTATTGTGGATAGCCTTCTGCACTGTTTGACGTTGCATCTCATATGCAATCGCTGGAGGAAATCGTTGACTTATTTCATACATTTCCCAACAGTTAGCTGTTTGCATGGCTTCTCGCAGCACGTCTTGCTTATTATCTGGAGGTAAGAGATCGGCAACCTCTATCAAAGCGCCTGCACGCCATGCTGGATGTAGAGAACGCGCCGCAGTTAATGCACGTTCTAGCACCTGGTCTCTTAGAATCCCCTCTAGACATTTAGCCAAATTGATCAGAGGTCGATAGAGACTATCATTGAATGCATCGACATCCAGTGACAGTGTCCCCTGAGTCTCAAGCACATCTTTCAGAATAACATCTCGGATATTGCCCTGAAGGTACGGAAGCAAATAGGCAAGAGCTGCCATTCTCCATCCATCATCTCTGATCGTTTGGGCAAGATTGACTGCCTCCAATAGAAGATCCTTAGTTAGATGTGGAGCCAGTACCTGGAGTGTACCCGCAATCGCTCCACTATCACCAGGGGTTCCTTCGGAGCCATTATGTTGCATAGCTTCGGTGAAATCCCTGCGTGCTTTCTCAAAGAGCAAACGAACACCTCGTTCGAGTATCTCCAAAGGTAGAAATCGGATTAACTCGACAAATGTAGATGCAGCCCACGATGCAGACATAGGTCCATTGAAAATGTGTCTGAGTAAAGTATTCAAGATATCTATGCGCCATTCTTGTGGAGCAATCTCCGCAAGATCAATTAACGTTTTCTGCAACGCAATATTAACTGAAATACCTCCACCAACGCTTGCGCCTTTCTGAAACGCTTCTAACGCCGTTGTAAGAACAATATCTCGATCAGGAAAAGGCAGACTACGTGCAAATTTGACCAAGATTTCAAGATGCTTCATCCTATCAACGCGAGCGAGAATAAATGTGAGTACCTTATGCCTAAGTTTCTGATCTAGGTAACCTACCAAGTCTGTAAGGGATGCTGCTATCCCGTTCTCATCATAGATAGTTCGCAACGCATTCTTTGTGTTAAGTAATTGGTCTTTGGAAAGATAAGGAGCGAGCTTTATGTATGCTTCTTTGCGCCAAGTGTCGTAACGCAGCATCGGTATTTCAGAGAACAACCGCTCGATCAACGAGTGGCGAAGTGATGGATCAACTCTTGGAAGCAACTGGATATATGCGTTAAACCATTTAATCTCTCTGTTAAATTCCTGAGCTTTTTCATCGATTCTGGCAAGGACGGCTTGTACTTGTTGTTGTGATATATCCTCAGGAAGTATGCTTACCAGATACGATACCGTCCTATCATCTTCTCGAATAGCTGTTTCAAGCAAGTCTAGATAAGACACCTCTGGTAGAAAACGAGAAAATGATAATTGGTAGACGAGTGAGTTTGCTGTGACCTTTGATTCGACCTCAAGACCTTCACGAGCAATTGCAGCCCGTTGTGATGATTCCACATGTGGCACAATGGCATTAAACGCCGTCATTTTACTAAAGGGATCCTTGATTGTTCGGATTAGGTTAAGCATTTCAGTAATCTGGAATGGCTTTAAGTAGGGGCCAAGAACCGAGATTGTGCTAGAGAAATCAGAATTATCCCAGTCTGTTTTTGCCGTGTTTATTGCATTATCCAAGACTTCCCAACAGCGGTTTTCTGGTAGAAGCGGTAAGAGATTACCAAGAGCCTGCGCTCGATAGTTTCCACTCCAATCTATCTTTTGGGCTGCCAGCAAGGCTTCTTGGATCACAGATTCACGTTCTTCGCCATCTAGATGTGAAGCGATCTTAGTAAGATAACGCGCACGAGGCTGAACACCCTGTGTTCTAGCAACTGCTAGTGCATCTAGAACAACCCGACCACGTTGTGGTTCATCAAGTAAGGGGATTAAATCGGTCAAGGCTTGTACTTGTGCATCAGGATCCGCAACCTGTTTTGCGTCGGTAATAGCTTGGGAAGGACTCCATATTGCTTTTTGCAACAATGCTGTACGCACCGCCGATGGCATGGCAGATGCTAAACTGTTAAGCGATGCAACAACAAAAGCATAATAGAGTTGAAGAGAGAGTGATTGACTTAGCTGTTGTTGATGGTAGGGAGCATCCAAAGAATATTGCTTTTCAGCAAGCCGCCACGCTCGCTGGATATCGACCAAAAAACCAGATATATCACCCTGTGCTTCCCTGACCGCAAACCACAGATTCTCCCATTGTCCGCCACTTATCTCCCATTCCAAGTGCAAGAGGTAATGCAGATCCTCTACACGACTCGCTCCAACCAGATGTGCCGCCAGAGTGCGCAAACCGTAACCACCGTCCAGATCTCGTTTCTCCGGCTCTTGCAATTCCGGAAGCATATTTGCTAAGCCTCCCCAGATATGCAAGTAGTAGTCAGCGATGTGCGCATGCCACTTTGGTCCGTCGATCCGATAATCTGTATTGCTCTTGAAATCCAGCAGATACTCGGCAAAGGATGTGTGGTAGATGCGGTGCGCCAGTTGATTGTCAACCGGTTCGACAAACTGGCGCAACTCACGCAGCAAATCACCCAAATCCTCTGAGTCTAGTCCGGTAAAAGCGATGATTTGAGCCTCGCTCAACGGTTCCTGAGCCACAGCCAATATCCCTAACAACGGCCTGAGATACTTCCTCCAAGCACAATCGCCAAAGTCTTTTTGGATCCAATGCACGATTGAGTCTAGAAAGTAATCGTACAATGCATCCAAGTCATTAGGCAACGCTTCTATTCGTACGAGACTCTGCAAACGCTCACGTTTTGCCGTGTCTCTCAGTGCTTCCTGGATTGCACCCACAACACTCCTGAGATACAAGAAATTGCCGGCGGCTTTATTCAGAAGATTTGTCAGAAATTGATCTTTGGAAATCCTCTCTGCTGAAAGTTCAGCCTCCAAGGCATTCACTGGTAATTCTTGCTTGGCGTATATCCGTAAATCTGCCTGGTTATTCTCCCCTGCTATATCTAGTTGCAGTTCACGCACATCGCTCCGGCCCAACAAACGGTCGAGAAATTTCTCCCTGCGCGAGGTAACCACAAAGCGCAAATTAGCGGGAAATTCGTTTGCCGGCGCCGGCTCTCTCTTTGCCCTGTTTACGTTTGACAGACTGAGCGGCAGTTCGTATAAGGCGCGCAAGACATCTGGGTCGGCAGGACTGTATCGCAACTCGTCCAGTGCATCTACTAGCACCACAATTTGCGTATCAGGGTGTTCTTGCATTAACAATCGGGCCGGGGCGAGCAGCCCCAAGTATTGCAAGTTTTGCATGGTGAGTAGCCGCGGTTCACTTACCAAGCGCCCAATCTCCAAGCCTGTAGCTTTGCCGGATACAAGCTGAATTTCTTGTTCCACGCGAAGAGCTACCTTGTAAAAAGGCGAAGCGTGGAGTTCACCAATCTTTGCGCCAATTGCTTCGCCGCTGGTTTTTACATCCTCAATTTGCTGGCGTACAATGACCTCCAGGTTCTCAGGATGAAAGAGATGAGGGTAGAGTGTCGCCAACTGCCCACCAATGGTCAAGAGAAAAATTGTTGCATCACCTGGACTTAATAAGTCGCGACTATCACGCCGGATGAAGTAACGCGGCCAGTTTGGATGCGTCGCCGCCAGATGCGCCATCAACGCCGTTTTACCTGTTCCCGCTCCGCCAGTCAGCACGACAAAGCGACAGGTAGGGTCAGCTAGTAATGCATTTATCTCTTGTACTAGCCACTCACGCCCGACGAAGACATCAGTATAACCTTTAATGACTTCGGAAAACTCAGTGAGTTTGGTTTGGATGTCTTGCATGACTTAGCCTCCTGCGCGCTTCTCTCTCATTCTGCGACTTTGTTCATGTTTATACAGAGCCTACTGCACAATCCTTCCAAAAGGCAGGATCACCACTCTATAAAGGCGGCAGTGAGCTGGCGCTTCCCTAAGTCGGCGACCTTGATCCACATGGGATTGGTGAAACAGGGGAAGTCTTTCTTGTCCTTATGTGTCCTCGTCTCTATGCGCACGTAGCCAGGTCCGGAGGGAAGATCGGTATTCAACACGACATTGCGCCCGATTTTGAAGTTGAGCCGCTTCGATACCGGGGCATCCATACCTTGGACGTAGTAGATCACGTGAACTTGTTTTATCTCGCCGAATTCATCCGTTGACGCCGCCTGGACATTCACGTTCAGTGTGCCGCCCCCATAAAGGGTGATGATGTCGCCCAGCGATGCCGTCTTTCTGTCGTAGACAAGGGTCTGCGTCACCACCGGACCGTCGGTGATGACGCAGCTTCCCCGGCGGATTGCGTCCGTCACTTCAGCTTCATCGGCGCCCGGTGTGCTTTAGCATGGTCACGATGCGGCAAGTACAACAGGGCCCACACCTTGCCCGGGCAGTTATCGTCGGCCTGCAAGCCGTTTGAGCCTACCCCCATTTGCTAGATCACAAATGGGTTAGAATAAGCTGAAGCGGGGGCACGGTTGCAGTCGCCCTGAGCGTACTCAACATTCCCCAGGCCATTGTGTGCGGCTGTATTGTTGGGTTCCAGTTGCACGCCATGGCTAAAGAATCGGGCGGCTTCATCATAATATGCCTGTCGCTTTGAGGGATTACCTCGCGCTTCAGCAATCTGCGCCAGGGTTTTAGCTATGAATCCGCGTAACGTCAGCGCTTCTGGGTCCAGGGGGTCGGTGTGTATGGCAACCGCGCGAGCCTCAGCTAACTTGCTATTGCCGTATCATAGTCTCGCACCTGGATATCGTGCATGGCTCGGCTCTGCTGCAGCCACACGATTGCTGTATGAGCGTCCGAATACTCCGGATCTGCCTGCGCTGCCTGACGGAACTAACTCACCGCGCCTTCTACTTCACCTACATTTTGAATGACCGAAATCTGAGGCGATGGTTTAGATGGTTCAAGGAATTCTTTCCCACACTCTGGACAAAAGCGAGCGTCGTTGGGGACCTTGTCGTATCCGCAGCTTGGACATTTCATAGCGTAACTCCTCCCAATCTGCTATAGATTTATCATACAGGCATTTACCGGAAAAAACAAGAGAGCTGGATGTCACGTACATTATATCCCAGATGGGCGACGCGCCGCAGCAGCTTTAGCAGACCGTGGACCTACTCGGTTATGTTAGAGCATTGATAAGCCCTGGCCGGAGTTCAACCAAACTTGACTTCCACGCAAAAACACGCTAGTATATTAGATATATCGAAAGATGGAATCGGCCCCGCGGCGCGGCGAGCCAGCCCGTTAAAACAACGGACAGGCATAACAGGCGGGTGTTGTCTCCTCAACTACAGCTCCAACTAACGATCACCTACCTGATGTGCTCCCAGGCTGCCCTAGCATATTTGTGTCTATCTCTATCAACAGGAGGTGAGGTATGAAACCATTTCGTAAGCATGTTGCTTTGGCCATTGACGGGGGTGGCATTCGCGGAACCATGGTGGCGAAGGCCTTGGCTGTGGTGGAGGCTGAGCTAGGACAATCCTGGTCCGATATGGTTGATCTGACTGCCGGCACGTCCACAGGCAGCATCATCGCGGCAGCGATTGCCGCTCGGCTCCCGGCGGCTCGCCTCCACGAGTTGTACGTCCACCTGGGGGCAAGCATTTTCAAGAAGAGCCTACGCTCGCTGTGGCCCTTGTCGGGCTACCGGTATCCGAACGAGCCACTAAAAAATGCCCTGCGCGAGACCCTGGGGGAGTTGAGGATGGGGGATGTATGGAAACAACCAAACCCGCTCGATGTGGTCATCACCGTGCGCGACCTGGTCGAGAACCGCACCCGGTTCGTCAAATCGTGGAAGGACGAGTACCAGGATTGGACGTTGTGGTATGCTGTGTTGTGCAGCAGCACGGTCCCCACCTACTTCCCGGTGATCGACGGGCGCTACGTGGATGGAGGTGTCGGCGCTTACACCAATCCCTGTTACTATGCAGCATACGAGGGTGAAATCTTTCTGGGATGGGACCAAAAAGAGACGACCCTCATCAGCATCGGCACAGGACGAGAGCCAGGAGGATTGGCCGTTGGGCAAGCCAACCGCTTCAATGCTTTACAATGGATAAGACCACTCATCGATACGTTCCTTGCCGATGCCAACGATCAACAAGTGCGGGTAGTACGTCACTTTTTCCCCGACCTCGACTTCCGGCGCTTCCAGATAGACTTGAATCCGGTGATTGCCATCGACGACCCGTCCGGGATTCCAGCCCTGACCCGTATGGGAGAGAAGTTGGCCGAGATGATCCTGAACGATCAAGTAGACGACACGCCGCAGCGCGCCGTGGGCGTGCCGGAAATGGCGCTCATCGAAGGATCAACGCTATGACGCAAACAGGGAAAGCATCATCGGCACAGAGAAAAACTTTCGACTTCTTGGCAAAGGTCCTCAACGTAAGCCCCTCCGAATTCGATAAGCTGGCCAAGGGCCTGGAGATGTCGGGGACTTTGACGCTGATAAACGAGCCTGAGTTCTGGGCAGACACGCCATGGCGGTTGGAGCCAGATCAGGATGAGCTACCGGTATCGTTCCACGTGCGCGACGCAAACGTCAGCCTGCCAAAGCGAGGCTCCTGGCGCCTGGACAGGCTATGTGTAGAGCAGCGGCTCGTGGATGGGCACTGGTACAAGCTGAGGGCCATCCTACCGGCAGAGATACCGGATGTGGATGAGGAGGGGATGAGCCAGCACGGCTTTTGGGTGTACGGCATAAGCATTGGGCGTCACGAGTTACAAGAGGCCAGGCTGGGCGCGCGGGTGCATCTACGGGTGTTGTTCGAGGGCAGCTTTTCATCCCGAAAGAAGGGCAAACCAATCGAAGTACACCTGGAGACATTCCTGGCTGAGCATCCGCTGCCGCTCGGTCGCGCTGCTCAAGCGTCCGGCGCGCGGCACTGGTTCTACGGGGACACGCATTATCATTCTGCGTACACCAACGACGTGAAGGAGTTCGGCGGAGCGGTGCCCGAAGCACGCCGGGCTGGTCAGGCCATCGGATTGGATTGGCTGGTCATCACCGATCATTCGTGTGACCTGGACGAGGTGGATGACCGGCTTGGCACTCAGCGGCGTTGGGATGTGCTCAAGCGTGAAGTGGCCAATCCCTCGATCTCAGACGATCACTTTCGCTGCATCCTGGGTGAAGAGATCACATTGCTAGGAGCGGCCGGGGCGCCGTTGCATTTGCTGGCGTTGGGCTCGCTGGAGGAGATGGTGCCTGGCGATTTCTTGCCGCTGGAGTCCACCAGCTTTGCAGCCAACGCGGTGCGCACAGCCATCTCTGGCATCCTGTCTATGGGCCAGGGCTATCCACCTGATACTGAGCAGCGATTATTTGGGCCGCAACTGCCGCTGAACCAGGTGCTAGAGATGCTGCCCAAAGAGACCCTGGTCTTCGCTGCCCATCCCTACAACGTGGCCCAGGTACCGCCGGCGCGTTGGCGTGAAACGGACTTGAGCCAGCGGCGGCTGAACGGTTATGAGTTCTGGAACGGGCGCATCCGCATCAGCGGCAAATCGACCTACAATCCTTTCGACCGTCCATCGTGGAAGAACCAGACCAGGCTTCAACAAGCCGACGCAGCACGGATTGCGTCGCTCAAGAAGCAGGCGGAGGAGCGATGGGACCCACAGTTGCAGCGTGGGGTGCGGGACTGGTCAGAAGGAGACGAGCAACCGGGCTGGCGCCCGGTGTTTATCGGCGGGTCGGACGCCCACTGCGACTTCAACTACCACGTGGGTTGGGCGTGGGACTATCGCAAGTTCGACGTGGACGATAACGCATTGGGCCGGGTGCGGACGGTGATTCACCTGCCTGACTGGGCGGAGGCGACGGTTCCGCCGGAGGTGGAGATCCTGGAAGCAATGCGACAGGGAGCCTGCGTCGTGACCGACGGCCCAATACTGGAGGCGTGGCTAGAGCAGCACGGTGTGCGGGTCACGCTGGGGGAGACGCTGACGGTGAAGGGCAGCGACGACCTGAGGCTGAGCGTGACCGGTCATTCCATACCCGAATTCGGGCCGGTGCAGGCCATCGAAGTCATTAGCTATATGGCAGACGTGATGGGCGACCAGGCCAGGCGCACGGTGGTTCGAGCTGGTGCGACAGAAACGGTAACGCTGGGAGCGGGGCGTGGTTATGTACGTATCGAAGCACAAACGACCGGGACGACGGGCGAAGGCTTCTGCTGTTTCACAAATCCGATCTGGATACGGTTGCCGGAAGGTGAATCAAGGAGCTTGAAAATCACACTGACATAGCAAATTCTACATTTTCCATAAAAGTCTATATACCGAAAGGAGAGCAAACGATGATTGAGCTAAAGCCTCAAGATTTTCAGACGTTGGTCGGCTTGTTGCAAGGTCACGCCCTCATGCAGGATGACCGTTCCAGACGCCAGGTGATGAATATGGCTGGCCTGGACAAGCTACTGCCCTTGATCGACATGCAAGGAGCCCCTTTCGCCGTGACCGCCAACATCGTCAGCTTCCTGGCCGGGCACGGGCGTATGACCTACGACAACGAAGCGCTGGGCCTGTTCCTGAATACGATAAAGGCTTTCGTCGGCGTGGAGCAGCAGGATGAGTTGGCACGAATCATCACCTCGTATGGCATGATGGAGCCGATCGCACCCAACATCGAGGTGGACGATTGGAAGAACCCGTTGACGGCTTCCACTGTGGTCGAGAAGATATTTGGCGAAAACACCCTGCGCCCCATCGCCTTCCTGTTCCGTGGCTGGGAGGTCGCGCGGAGTGTTATGTATGTAGGTGTGACGACCAGTGCAGAGCGTCGGTCGGGGACCGGTTTCCTGGTAGCACCCAACCTCGGTATGACCAACCACCACGTCCTCTCTCATCGGAACCTGCTGGCCGGAACCACGACCAAGTTCAACTACCAGGAGACATTCCTGGGCGAGGCCGAGCCTACCAAGGTATACAAGGCCAAGACCGGCGGCCTGTTCTATGCCAACGAGGCGCTGGACTATGCAGTTTTTGAAATCGAAGGGGAGCCAGGCGAAGAATGGGGCTACCTGCCCCTGCAGCCACGGGACGTCCAGCCAGACCAACGGATCAACATCATCCAACACCCCTTCGGACAACCCAAGCAGATCTCCATCCACAACAACCTGGTCGAGTACGTTGGCGGAAACGTGCTGCAATACGTGACCTCGACCAATCCCGGCTCTTCCGGCTCGCCCGTTTTTGACGACCTATGGCAGGTGGTGGGACTACACCACGCGGGCGGTAACATCCCGGAACCGACTACGGGCAGGTTCTACAACCGCAATCAGGGCATCCTGATCAACAAGATCCTGCAAGACCTGCCGCCGGCCCTGCGCGGACCGATCGAGGCCGCGGCTCAGGCGTCCGGATAGTAGCAGGAGGTGGAGATGGGAATCAAAGCAGAACTCTCTGGTTTCCTCAATCACTTGCCGGCGGTAGACGGTCCTGCTGAGCGTAAGGCGCTGTTGACCTTCACCGGGCCGGCGGAACTGGGCATCTACCTGGACTGGCACGGCGCCAACATAGCGTTCACCGAGCGACTGCTGGAGGAACTGAGCCGCCGAGGCAAAGACACACTGGTGGGCTTTCTGGCCGGGCTGCCGGTCGCGCCCCAGGTGGCGAACAGCGTCGAGCGCCAGGATAAGTTGGCGATACTCCGCAGGCAGGTGGAAGCACTGGACGAGGCCGGCTTTCGGGCCGAGTTCCCCGTGCCTCTGCAACCGAGTGCGGTGCAACCTGAGCCGCCGGCCGATCCCGCGATGCTGGCCGCCGCGACGATAAACGAGGTACTGGCGCCCTACTACAAGCTGGGGGCAGAGTCGCTGCGTCAACAAGCCGGCGGGCGGGCGGTGGCGCTCGCTGAACGCATGGAGGAAAAGGTCGAGGAGGCGCTCTCCGGTGATTTGGCAGCCGGCGCCCTCTTGAACATTTTCCGGCAGAATCCCGAAGCCGCACAAGCCGGCCTGCTGGTCGTCCTGAAGACCCGGCTGACAGGCGATCCTGGCCTGGCCAGCGAGCTGGCCAGGTTGTTCTCCTCTGCAGCAGAGGAGCCTGAGCGGGGTGGGCTTGGGGCGCTAGTTGAAGTAAGCCACAAAATCGGTGTCGTGAAGGGAGATGTGGTCGGCGCGGTGGTCGGAGCCGACGTTATGGACAGGATTCAGAAAGTCAGTGTGGCGCAGACGATTGACACCGTGGAAGAGGGTGCTACGGTGGTCGGTACAGTGCTCGGTAACAGCGGCCTGATGCAGATCGGCGGGCAACACCACCACGGCAACACCATCGACACCGGCGGTGGTGGGTACGTTGGTGGAGACCTTCAGGTAGGCAGCGATTACATCGGACGCGACCAGGCGATCGGCGGCGACCGAATCAGCGGTGACCAGATCTCGGTCGGCGATATCGTCGGTAGTGCGGGCATCGCCATTGGCCGCGGCGCTCAGGCAACCGTGACACAGGGTGTCAGTAGTGAAGCATTAGCACGACTGTTTGGCACGATCTACCAAACGATCGAAGCCCGCCCCGAAGACCCGGATATCGACAAGCAGGAGTTGGTCGAAACAGTCCAGAAGATCGAGAAAGAGTCGGCTAAGGGGGAAGAGGCAAATCCCAACCGGGTAGAGCGCTGGCTCAAGTTCCTGGCTGACATGGCGCCCGATATCCTGGAGGTGACAGCCGCAACCCTGGCCAATCCTATCACTGGCGTAGCTGCGGTTATCCGCAACGTTGCCAAGAGAGCGAGCGCTGAGACGTAGTCGCAGCGCTGCACCCCTGATGCGTCCGGCTCACGGGGACCGCCCTGCCGTGACGTAAAGGTAAGCCCCTGACATGATACGGCATAGATCAGATGCCTCGTCCGCCAGGGGATGATGTGCGCATGGGAGGGATGCGGTACTGGTTCCGCTGATGACCAGGTCTCTGGCTGCAAGACAGGAACGTGTGTGACCAGGAGCAGGAAGTGAAGAAACAGGAAAGCGAAGATCAAAACTGCGGAGATCAGATCCAAGTCGGCAATTTGCAGAACGTGGCCGGTGTAGCAATCGGGCATGACGCTATGGCTGTGCAAGCCAATAACAGTACAGTTCTCCAAGCGCAAGGGGACATCCATTTGACCATCCAGCAGCCTGGCTTTGAGTGGCAAATCCCCAGCGCACCACGTCTTATTGGAGTCCCCTCGCGTATAAGGGCAGGTAGATTCGTCGGTCGCGAACCAGAGATTCAAGACATCCTTACAGCGCTGAATAATAAAGGCGTTGCCGTCATCTGGGGAAGTGGCAAGGTTGGGAAATCGGCTTTAGCTGCCGAAATCGCGAATCGTCAAGTCGAGCACTACGAAGCAGGTGTGCTTTGGTTACCTTGCGAAGAGATCCGCACATTTGACGGTCTGCTTATCCGCGTAGGTCAATACTGTCATCGCCCCCAACAGGTGATGGCCGTTAATCAAGCTGACGTGCGCGAAGGTCTGAGCCAGCTTGGCAAATGCCTATTGATTTGGGATAGTTATGAGAAAGTAGAACATATCGAAGCACTCACCCAGTTCATTCAATCGTTGCCTGCAAGTTGTCATTGGTTGATCACATCACGGCATGACCCTCCAAAATTGAATGCGCCTCGTGTTCCACTATCGGAACTTTCCCCTTCCCAATCACGGGAACTGCTGTTGTCAGTCTTTGACCAGTACGGAATTACCTCAGATGAAAACACGTTGAGTCACCTCATCCATCTTTGTGCAGGATACCCTCTCGACCTCTTGGATGTCGCAGAACAGTCCCGTTATAGAACGCTGCAAGCCGTGAGGACGGATATAGAAAGTGGGCACTTAGGCACAAGCACTGAACTTCGCAAAGCAGCTCTAGACGATCTGGGCGAGAAATCCAGTGCGCGACAAATCCTGGAGTGTATGTCCATCTTTCCCTTAACATTCAGCGAAGAACACGTACGGATCATTACAGAGACAACGAACCCCGGTAAGGATTTAGTCGAACTTGTTCGCCGAGGTTTCTTAAATTTCGACCGGGATACAGGCAGATATAAATTTCATCACGAAGATATTCGCACCTATATCCGGCAACTATTCGAGAGCCGTCGTTCTCTGAGGAGAATCGAACGCATGTGGGCTGATGTCTTGCTGGAAGTAGGAGAAGATCTTACACTACGAACGCCACTCTACCAATGGCACCAATACTTAGGTGTTGGAGGTCAGTATGTAGCGGCCTTTTGTGCGGCCATGGCAGCGAATGCGCTCCTGGGAGAGAACAAGTATGACGGCATCGCAATCGGAGAAGAACTCAACGCGCGTCCGGTGCGATGGCGGATATTACCATTCCCTCACCCAGTGTTCCATCACCCAGAATCTGTTGTACTGGAAAGCAGTGGCGCCGATATCCTGCGAGAGAGGGGGTTCCGTGTCTGTGTCTGTCGCTTTAGGAAAGAGACTGATCTAATCGCCAGTCTGGTCAAAAACCACATCATAATCATAACCAGAGGGGATTTGTTGCCTTTCAGGAATGGGAAGTGGGTGGGTTGGCGTGATATGGGACTGCTATATGCATATAGTTCTAAGATCGGTGGCTATGGCATCATAAGTCCATATTCTTCGACAGGACAACCCATATCTTGGGTACATAGACAAGAATTCGTAAAACAATGGAGTAATTTGGGGCGGACATACATTGAAGTCGCTCTTCCTGAATCCTGATGAGTCTGGCCTATAGCCTCACCCCTTCATCCTATCTCGCATCCCCCACTAGCCAGTACCGGAGGAATAAACGACAGCTATGGCCCCACCATCGTCGATGGCAAACTGCTTTCCCATTTTCTGATTATATGGAGGACAGCATGAGCACAACCGAGGAACACATTCCCTACTTGCAGCAGATCCCGGCCTTTGCATTACGGCAGATGATCAACGAAAGTTTTCCTGGCACGGAAGGGGAAGCGCAATTAGCCGCAAAGATGCGAACCACCCTGAACCGCAGACCACGCGAGGTGCGGACGTCCGTCGCGCGGTTGACCCGCCTGGAGCTGACGCAGATGTGAGTCGATATGGAGATGGCAGTGTGATCAACATCTGGATTGAGCCTGTGCTACTGCGATGGGGTACCATGACGCTTCCGTGGCATGGACTGTTGCTGGCTGCCGGAGTGCTGGTGGTGTATGCTGGCGCCATCCACGAAGGAACACGTCAGGGCTTTTCCCGCCAGTCGCTGAGCGAGATGGCGTTGTGGATGCTCTTCCCGAGCTTTGCCGGAGCGCGACTATTGGGAGTTCTACGTGAATGGCCAGCCTATGCTTGCGACCCAGCAAGAATTTTGACTATGTCAGGGGGTGGTCTGACTGTCACCGGTGGCCTCTTGGGTGGAATCGCCGTCGCGGTGGTCTATGCGCGGCGAAGGGGACTCGATGGTTGGAAGCTGCTCGACATACTGGCAGTGGCGGTTCCGCCGGGCTATATTGTGGGCCGGGTAGGCTGTATCATCAACGGCGACGTGTGTGGATTACCAACCGGTGGTAAGTGGGGACTAGTGTATTGGAATCCGCGGGCGTCGATCCCGGCTGAGCTGTTGGGTGTACCCACCTTTCCCGCGCCGATCGCGCTCCAGGTATGGAGTGCGGTGCTGCTGGTGCTGCTGCTGGTACTGCGACGCCGTGCGCCTTACAACGGCCTGCTCTTCTCAATCTATCTGGTGGGGTATGGCGCAGGCCGGGTCATTATCAACATATGGCAAGCAGGCGAGCCGGTGATAGCAGGGCTAAAGTTTACCCAAATCGTAAACCTCGGCTTGATCCTTCTCGGGGCCGCATCGTTGGCCTATCTGCTCGGCACAAGGGGCTGGTCCGGCGCCAAAAGACAGAGGCAGAAGAAACGATGACAGTAGACTTGCAACCGCAGCGTGTGGACACCGGCGGAGGTGGGTTTGTTGGGGGCAGCCTGGAGGTCGGCAGAGACTATATCGGGCGTGACCAAAATCTGTACCAATATTTCCTGGGTAAGCCAAGCCTTGCCGACAAGTTAACGCAACCTTACGTGGTTGATCGCCCCTTCAAAGTCACCGAACACTTGTTGTTTACTGGTCGAGAGGAGGACATTGAACGGGTATTGGGCCAAATGGTTGATCCAGATAAGAGAACCATCATACTCTTTGGACCAGCCGACGTTGGCAAGACCTCGCTCGTGACCGCCGGTATTCTACCTCAACTCAGTCGCCTGCCCCAAACAACGGCGGTGATCACATTGCGCACTTTCGGCCAGGCCTCCGTCGAGCTGCAGCGACAACTGCATGGTAGCGCAGTCGGGATGGGTCTGGAGATACCTGAGAAAACATCTGTGCCGGAACTGGTTGCAGCATTGACTCGCAATCCTGATCAACGACTGCTGTTGATCCTTGATCAGTTTGAACGCTTCTTCCAGCCCGGGGTAAGCGATGTTGAGCGAGACACCCTGCGAACCACTCTGGATAACGCGATGACAACTGCCGGGCCACACTGGCTCAAGATCCTCATCGCCGTTCGAGACGACGTGCAGTCAGAACTGGATCGGCAATGGGGCGACTTGTTGCCGGATATGCGCCAGACGCCGATCTATGTGCAACCTCTCACCCGGGATCAGGCTAAGCGCGCCATCCAGCACCCTCTCCAAGAACTGGGGGTACAGCCCGTCTTTGATGAGAGATTGCTCGACGACCGGTTGCTGGACGACCTCGACGCGCTATCGTTCGAACAGCCAGGCAGGATTCTGCCCGCCGATCTACAGGCTGTCTGCTCCAAGTTATGGCACACCGCCAAGATGAAGGGGAAATACAACATCAACACGACACTCTACTATGAGATCACAGACGGCAAGGGCGCCGAACAGATCGTCGACCTGCACTTTGATGGGCTGTTGGCCCGCATCGGAGCAGGCCGGCGCGACCTGGCGCGAGACATTGTCGCTGCGCTGCTGGATCGAGGCGCACAAGCCTGGCTGACCCCGGAGCAGTTAGCAGCCGGTGACGCGGCTCCAAATGAGATTCAGGTGACACTGGACGAGATGCATACTGCGGGAATAGTCAACTGGCATGCAACCGGCGGGCGGCAGGCGTATACCCTGGCCAGCGATAGCATTGCTCGGGCCGCGGATCGTGCACTGGGACGCAAAGCCCAGAAGAGGCGACAGGCGCGGTGGGAACTGGAACACGCTTGGCGGGACTGGCTGGCCGACGACTCACTCACCGGCCAACACCAGTTGAATTTGATCCAACGGGAGTGGAGCGATGACCCACCACCGCCGGAAAAGGGTCTCTTCCTGCTAGCCTCTGCCGTGACGAGGCAGGCGCAGGTGGATCATTGGCTGAAGCAATTGGATACCGATGCCGCACGCGACCTGATCCGCACGTTGGAAGAGCAACAGGTGGGGAGGAGCGGCGCCGCAGAACCGTCCGCCCCCTCAACACCACACAGCCAGGCCAGCCGCATCCTGGCCCTGGCGGAGGACGACGAGGACTTGCCTTATCGACCGGAGTCCGCTGAGATTGGTGCAGTAACCTGGTCGGCAGCGGCGCACAAGAAGAAGGCGGACTGCCGCGAAACGTCCGCTCTGGCGCTGTTAGTGGGTTACAGCCCAGATGCACCGGCGCAATCCAGCCTAGAAGAGACAACGCGCCACAAGCCGGACGCGCTGGAGCGGGTCGAATCGGCAGTGAAGAAAGGCCGACTCGGTCGCCGGCGGATGGCCGAGTTACGCGGAATCCTGGCCGACGCCAGCCCTCCCCTGGCTGCACGGATGCGGAAAAAGCCACTGCTCGATCGTATCGAGGTATGGGGATGGCGGTTCCGTCGCCGCGTTCTACGCGATCTACCCTATATCGGGAGCGTAGCCCTGGGTGGAGCCATCGGCGCCGGTTGTGGACTGGGACTGATACGCGCTGCAATGGCGCCCCTGGTGCAACAAAGGCCGGGATACGCGTTCTACGCGGCCTTTGCCGTGGCCTCTCTTTTTGGGTTGACCGTGTCGTTGGGCCTCTTACTGGTGAACGCCATCCGCCTGCGCCCGGCCAAGCATGAGTCTGACGCAACAAACAGACGGCCTCTGTTGCCAGATGTCGCGGCGGGAGCGTTGGCCTTTTTTGTGATGCAAGGACTGCACCTCCTTCTATTTGGATCGAGCGGTTGGGCCGCGGCTGCTTGGGCTGCTATGTTGGCCTTGCCTGCTGGCGCCGGGGTGTCTACAGCGATCCACAATCTGCCTATCGCCGGTCGGCGGATCAGTGCCTGGCGATGGATGTTGCGGCTGGCAGCAGCGGCCGGCGCCCTGGCGCTGGTACAGGCGCTCTATGAATTTACCCTCGATCCGGAGTATGGCCCAGGTCTGGTGTTCGCATGGCCGGGTAGCTATTACGAGCGCACTCTTCGAGACACACTGATCCACTGGAAGTTGAACCAAGTCTTGACTGTTCCAAACTGGTTTCGCTACACAGCCGTGATCGATGCCGGCCTAATGGGTATCGCCCTGGCCCTCGGCGTGGCTGTGGGGTTGAATGTAGCTAATCGTTGGTTCGAAAAATGGGAATCGCTGGCCAATAGGGCCGGCGAGTGAAAGGGGGATACGATGAAGACAAATTGGTACGAGATTGCATTCCTGGTCGGCGTCTGCCTCCTGGCAACCGTGGGGATCGCATGCAATGGACCCGACACCCCTACGGTCTGTGCCAACACGCGGACGAAAGGGAACGATGAGTTCAGACGGTGGGCGGACAGCGTTTCCAAGAACAGCAATGCTGTGAAAGACGATTGCTGGCGCCAACTGGTAGGCGGAGACACGGTATCTGTGAATTCCAGCGGCGAAGCAGAACTAAACTTCTCGGACTGCTGGGATGGCCGCATCTTTGTCTTTTACGACAGTGGAGGGATATTCCGGACAGAGAGATGCGGGAAGGCGCTTTATCCAGGATCCTACTTGTGTGTCGACTTCAATACCTGGTACTTTGGTAAGTGTGCTGGGGAATTCCAGGTCGTCACCGGCAGCGCGAGCATCAAAAAGACAGGAACATCGCTATCGGTTACATACCTCCCAGAAGGTATAGATCGGGACAATCTCCCGGAAGAACTCGATCTGACACTGGTGGTGGTATTCGAAGGGAGCGCAGAGATCACACCTGTGGACACATTCGACCCGACCATACTGGGGCCAACGGAGATCGTCGCGGCCAGCGCCACGGATGGTAAGTTCTACTTCACCATGCCCCTTGACCGGCAGTCGCGAATTGGCGCGCTCTGGCCGCGTCGCGTGTATTCTGTGGCAGATCTGCCGCCTTTGGTCGAGGAACTGGGCATCCGCGACTGGATACTCAAAGTAGCCGAAAGGGTTGTCGAAGATGGAGTACTGCCGCCCACCTGGCCAAGGGACCTGGGAGGCAAAGGCGAGCCACCAGAGCCAGGTTGGAACGGCTTTGGGGTTATCCTGGGTGGCGGAGAGCTACAAAACCCTGGCGTGGCTGAGGGTATCCTGATGGCGGTGGATTGGCAGATCGCTCATTCAGTAGGCGCACCTCGCGGCGGACAGGTGAGCGCACAAACGCCAGACGGCAAAATCATCGACGTGCTAACCGGAATGCCATACGATCCATCCGAGGCGCAGGTCTTATTCCGCCAGGCCGGTTACCCGAGCGGGCTGACGGTGGAAATATTCTTTCCGGCCGAGGATGAGCTTCTTATGAAGATGGCTGAGACGCTGACAGAATACCTGGCCAAGGTGAATGTAAAGGGAACCCCGGTGGCCGTCCCTGGTAGTGACCTGTACATAAAGATGACTGCCAACATGGCAGCCGGGGTGTCAGTCATAGCGCTTACCCGGTGACAGCCTAAGCAGCGGCGTTAGTTGTTAGTGAAGTTCCGCAAAGTGGAGCGCGAACAAGCCAGGCAGTGTGAAGAACCCGTGGATACATTGGGTTTTACGGGCAAAATTAACCATGACAGAGTGAAATAGAGCACCGATTGGAGGCTACATATGCGTAAGAAAGAATCGGGTATAGTCAGCGTCCGCGCGATCAGCGGGACGTATGTCGTCTTCTTGGCCTTTAGCATGAAAAAATCGGACACGAAAGGTTTGATGGGCTTTGCAATCCAGCGCACCGATCTTACGGAGCAGGAGACCGTTTGGCTGCGAGGTAACAAGACTTTCGCCAGCATCCGCCCGACTATAGGCATTGAGGATGCCAACAGTCACGAGCATCCGTTCCAAGCATTCCAGTGGGCGGACTACTCGGCAAAACCGGGTTATCAGTATCAATATCGCGTCATTCCTATGTACGGCTGTCCAGGGGCGTTGACCGAGGCAGCAGCAACCACCGTCACCATTGACACCGAACTTTTGGCAGGTGATACACACGAAGTGCACTTCAACCGTGGCGCCATTGCGTCACAGGCGTTCACGAGGCGCTTCCCGGGGTTATCACTTGATCTAGCTGGCGAACCTGCCTACGCATGGCTTGCCAGAGATCTGCTGCCCGCATTGCTCAACTTCATCGCCCAGGCCAAGGACAATACTTACAGCTTGCATGTGGCAATGTATGAGTTAAGATGGCCCGCGGTTCTCGCCGCTCTCAAAGCTGCTGCTCTGACCGGGGCAGATGTTCAGATCGTCTACCACGCGAAGGACGACAGTACCGGGCAGGACAACGAGCAGCATATCGACACCGCAGGAATACGTTCACTCTGTGTCCCACGCGAACACGCCAAACTGATGCATAACAAGTTTGTCGTGCTCAGCAAGGACGGGCAGCCCCTTTCTGTGTGGACAGGCTCAACGAACTTGAGCCGCAATGCGCTGTATGGACAACTCAACGTCGGACATGTCATCCACGACCTAGATCTGGCCCAGAGCTTTCTCGAGTACTGGACCAAATTGGCGTCAGATCCTATATCCAAGGACCTCAAGGACTGGTCTCAAATAGCCAATCCTCTCCCTCCACCTGACGAATCCGATGCACTCATACCGGTGTTTTCGCCGCGCCAAGGCCGACGCGTTTTCGATTGGTGGATCGATCTTGCCAGCGAATCGGGGAAGGCCGTGTTCATGACCTTTCCTTTTGGAATCGTAATGGATTTCCGGCCCGTATTCGACAAGAATGACGGTATCTTGCGATTCGCTCTGCTTGACAAGTATATCAATGGGGGCAACGCGGCATCGCGGACAGCAGCGGTCAACGACATTATCCGTATTCGGAAACTCCCAAACATCGGCATGGCGCTAGGTGAGCGTATTTTCGTGGACTGGATTGATGGCTGGCACCGGGAATCGAGCCCCATTGGAGTCAACGTCAACTGGGTGCATACCAAGTTCATGCTGATCGATCCACTTGGTACGAATCCGGTAACCCTGACGGGGTCTGCGAACTGGAGCAAGGCCAGTGTGGACACCAACGATGAGAATATGGTCGTGATCCGTGGCGACCAGCGTGTAGCTGACATCTACTTCGGAGAATTCATGCGCATATTCGCACATCACCGATTCCGTGAATCAGTGGCGCGACATATCAAACAATTCGGTTCGGCTGCATTCAACACGTGGAAGCCACAAGACCTCTTCGAGAACTCGAATCAGTGGGTACCCAAGCACTTCCAAGCGGGCTCCGAGTACAACATCAAGCGGCGGTATTTCGCGGATGAGTAGAGCTGTTGCCCGTGGGGGAGAACGACCGGCATAGGTTTGGCCCGTTCGCCTACCCCACACGTGTTCCAGTGCGATGAACGTGTGCTTGCCGTCGTGAGTGAACGTTACCGGGCAATGATCATCCTGCGCGGCTATGGCCGTATGGGGCTTTTGATCGCCGGCCGGAACCGTGCGCACTTGAAAAGCAGGTGAGATAATGCCAATGGAATCAGCACGCTATCGTGATTTTACAATTCATGTCAGTCGCTTCGCCGATCAGGGGCAGCAGTACAGTGTCCGGCTAAGTGGCCTGGTTCTGGGTGGTACCCCAGGCTATGATGACTATGAGACGTGCCATTACGCCCCCGATGTATTCGTGCTTCAATCGAATGGGCGCTCTGTTAATTTGTTGGATATGGTTGCCACGGGCCAGAGCACAAAAACGCAGATGCATCAGCTCGGAACTGTACTCAGCGACTTGATCTTGCCCGGCACTATTCGTGAACGTCTTCATGAAAGTCTACGCATTGTGCGTGAGCATGAGCAACGTCTGCGATTGCGTCTCATCATCGAAGCGCCACAACTCCGCGCGCTCCCCTGGGAATACCTCTACTTGCCTACGACAAGACAAGTCAGTGCGCCTGATGATTGGGGATTTTTGGCCCTGCAACCCGATATCTCCATTGCGCGTTGCGAAGTCGTAAGCCTGAAAGAACCGCCGTTTGATAGAAAACGTCCATACCGGCTTCTATCCGCCTCGGCGCAGATCCATCCGCAAGCTGTTCCGGCCCTTGAGGCGCGACAGGACGCGGTCGCTCAGGTGGTTCGCACGCTTGGCGACCTGTCCGTACACACCAAGTGGATCAAGCGTATCACCAGACAATCGCTGGCAGAAGTGTTGCGAGAACCGGCGGATATTTTCCATTTGATCAGTTGTGGCGATTTCGACGCGGAATCAGGCAACATCGTGCTGGATCAGGAAGATGGGCTTGGCGGCGATCCTTACGCTATTCAGGCTTTTGCTGGACTGCTGGTTAATGCGCACGTCCGGCTGGCGGTATTAAGCGCCTGGGAAACGAACCTCCATACATCTACAGATCCCTGGATGCATATCGCCTCTGTGCTGGTCCGCGCCGGTCTAGCGGCGGTCGTCACGCATCGCTATGCTCTGGAAGATGCACACGTTCCCCTATTTGCCGGAGAATTGTACAAAAGTGTATTGGGTGGCCATACCATCGACGAAGCGATCACCAATGCGCGTCTGGCGATCTATCGACACTCAGGCCTCACCCATCGAGATTGGGCCTCGCCGGCCTTATCTTTACGGGCTGAGGATGGCGTTATTTTCCCCACACCTGATGCGCCCGGCGGACAAAGGGACCCCGTGTTGGAACAGCAAGTCGTCAATAACTACTTTATCGTGACTCAGAACATCAATCAGTTGCACGGAGGGGGATCGGTAGTCGGCATCCAGGCCGATTCGATAGGAGGTCAACCAGGGCAAAATGCTGCCACGCTGACCATACCTGGCATCAAACCGACGCCTTTCCACCTCGAACTCGTCGGGCGTGATGATGAACTGGAACAGGCACAAGAGGCGGCGGCTGAAGGGCAGAAATACTATTTTTACGGAGCCTATGGTGTCGGCAAAACGAGTTTGGCCGCTGAATTGTTCTTACAACTGCTTGAGCAGAGGACTTTTGCAGATGGATGCTTGTGGCTTCAGGTATCGAACCTGGCAGCTGAACAGGCCCTCGAATCCGTAGCCACTTACTTTGACGATCTTACGGTCGCAAAGGCACAGGGCCGTGAACAGAAAGTGAATGCTTTGCGCGCTTTACTCGCCCAGCGTCCTGATTGTTTGATCGGTTTGGATGAGGTGAAAGATGCCCAAGTCGCACGCGCATTTTTGGATGCCGCCGGCAAATGTGTGCTGATTCTGAACGGCCTGCGCCGCGCTGGCGTTAGCGAGCGCGCCAAAGAACTGCCTGTCGAGCCATTGTACCCGGATGAGGCAGCGCGCCTCTTTACGTTGTTGGCTCATCTGAATTGGGACGCTATGCCGCCAGAACAGCACAGGCGTGTCGATATGATCTGCAAGAAGATGGGCTATCTGCCGTTGGCGATCAAATTGGCCGCGCTAACGTATGCCGAGGTAGGCTATTCACTTGAGAACCTGTGGCAACGCCTTCAGGTCGTCCCTACAACTATTATCCCTGACCATGAGGAAGTCAGCGCTATTTTTGACGCCGCCTACGCGAATATCCGCGCGTCGGCGATAGCTTTACAGATGTTGGTGCGAATGGCCTTTTTCCCCGCCCTCAACACGCCGGTAGCTGCCCTCCGTGAGGATGAATTAGACCCGGAATACTTTCTGGCTAAGGACAAGTTACTGGCGTTAGGTTTGGTCAGTCAGAGCGGTCCAGATCGGCTGGCGCTGCATCCCCTGTTGGGTTTGTTGGCCCGCACAAAATCTGCGACAGAAGACGCCGATGTCTCGCAACGCGAAGAAACGTGGGTTGCCGAGTGGTTGTTGGCTTATGCAGCACAATATCAGGATGATTACGTGATGTTAAACCAGGAGCATGATAACCTGCTCGGCATCTTCACGTGGCTCAAACAGCGCAGGGAGCGCGCGAAGCTCATCACATTGACCGCTCAGCTATTCGATTACTTGCGTGTGCGCGGTCATTGGCAGGAGGCGCTGGATTGTCTGGCGGACGCCGCTCAGGCGGCCCATCAATTGGAACAACCATGCGATCAGGCTTGGATTCGGTGTTACGAAGGCACTCTCCGCACCTTGCAGGGGCGTTATGAGCTTGCTCAAGATGCGCTCGCTGAAGCCGACCATCTGTACGAGGGCCAGGATGACGTCGCCGGCAGAGGACGGGTACTCTTCCGTCAAGGCATCATTGCAGCGCTGACAGGGGATTTGCATCAGGCGCGGCAGCATCTGGAAAAAGCGTTGATCTGGATGGGCGAACAGGCGCCCATTCGCGATATTGCCGCCGCCCGCGAGCAGTTGGCCGCGATCATCGCCACACAAGGCGATCCCGATTTGGCACAAGAGCAGTATATGGAGGCCTTGGCCCTGGGCTGTCGCGTGGGTAATAAGGAAATCCAGGCACGCCTTCACCGCGCGCTCGGACAACTGCATCGTCGCGCAGGAGACTATGCAGCGGCAGAAACACATTATCAGGCCGCGATTACATTCTCCGATCAGTTAGGCTATGTACATCAGACGGCAGTCCTGAATTTGGAATGGGGGTACCTGCTCTACTACCAGGGGAAATATGAGGAGGCTATGGTCATCTTCCAGGACGCGCTGGCGATATGCAAGGGCCTGGATTATGCCATTGGGGAAGCGGCAGCGCTCCACGCTTTGGGCAACGTCACCCTGGTGCAAGGAGCCTTTGATGAAGCCAAAGCATGGTATGAAGCCGCCCTGACGATCAACCAGCGATTGCGCAATGCAATGGGCAGCGCATCGAACCAGTACCAGATGGGCGTGATCGCGCATCGTCAAGGGGAATTGACGGCGGCGGAAGCGCTCTATCGCGTGGCGCTGGATGCCGCCACTTCAATGCAGGTTGTGGGATTACAGGCCGCTTGTTGGCACCAGTTAGGACGTGTCGCGGTTGGGCGTGGGCAGTGGACAGAAGCATGGGAGGCTGCCGAGTGTGCACTTTGCCTGGCTGAACAGGCGCAAGCGCGCTTGACCCAGGTTTCTGCCCTGACGCTGCTAGGATCGATCCAGGCGCACAACGGCGACCTCGCAACTGCGCGTGAAAACCTGGAAGAGGCTCGTGAGGCATATCAGGCACTCAACGCGCCTGAGGCGATGGTGGTTGAGCCGTTTCTGAACCAACTCAAAAATCACATCAATGTAGAAACTATGGATATCCCCATCGATATAAACCTCGAAAGCGCTATCTCGTTTAGCACGATGCATATTGATGTGATTGTGGAAGCTGCAGAAATGCCGCTACTTGCAGATGAGGCTGAGCAAGAGTTCGACATAGACATCGCATAACCGGAATCGGTAACTTGTCTGGCAGCACAGGACGGTGGGGTCAATGCTACACTGGATGTGCCCATCACCTATACCTGGGAAGCCACCGGGCAAACGCCGGTAAGCCACGTCGGACGCGGCTTGACTAACACGGTGCAGTTCACGTGGAATATCACTGGTACGCAGCTCATCACCGTGACAGCGAGCAATGCGTATACGACAGTGGTGGACACGCATATCCTGGCGCTGGTCACTTTCTATGACATCTATTTGCCGATGGTCGTCAGGGCAATGGCTGCCCCGTAGTCTGGCCATGACATTCGTATCACGCACATTGAGTTTGCACCGAAGGGCGGTTCAGGGCAAGACGAAATGGATGCGTTATTCTGAATATAGCGCCAAGCTTTCGCATTTATCGGATAGTGAACTTGTCTGATCAAGTCACATTGAGAGCATCCTGCGTCACAATGTTGTGGGGTCTGACTGCTCAACAACTCGCTTAACGACTAAGTAACGATTCTTGCACATCTTCGCACTGTTTCGCCCACTCCACAACCCACATTTGTTATTACCGACAGACTTCCCTCATCTGCTCTCATAACGAGTGGCTACAAGGCTACTCTCAGGTACTGAAAAAGAGGTGACCAAATGAAGAAGAAGCTCGGACGGATTACGTTGGTTGTTATCATAGCGACAGTATTGCTCCTGCTCGCTTTGCAGTTCGTCGCCGCAACCACATCAGACAGCGTCAAGAACGGCGTGGAGCTTATCCCCCCACTGGAACAGCAAACCGAACAGCATCCCATATACCCGGAACTGCCCTTTATCCCTGGATACCCGGCTGGGCTTACTTCAAATGGGACGACAAGCCGGTCGAGGGCGATTTCGGCCTGGTCGAGGATGACGGTACGCCGCGCGCCATTGCGAACCTTGCCGCCTGCATCAATCCTGCTATCCAGCCCAATACCCAGGGCATGTCAGCGCCGACATTGTGGGTTTACTATCCTGAGTATGCCCTGACCACCCCGCAGCCAGCTTACGCGCATTTCAAGACCTTGGTCGATATATTGGAAGCCCCGTTCTTCCAAGCCTACGAAACGCGCGTCGCCGAAACCCTGACCGTGCTGCCAGCAACATTGACCGAGACACTCACGCCAGCCGCTTGTACCGCCATCACCAGCACGCGGCTTTTCACTGAACTGCCGGAGGTTTTCAGCACAACCTGGCGATCCTTCGCCTTTACCTCCACGCTGCCACTCGACGACCAGTTGGTGATCCTGGCCGGGCGGCCTCTGGAAGCGCTCGCCTCTGCCGACCGCGTGCCCTTAGCGCAAAGACGCACTCTCAGCTTTGGACCGGTGGGCATCTACGATGAGCGTTTGCAGAGTATCTCACCGTGGTTTGCCGAAGTCGTCAGCTTTACATTACCTGGGCCCCTCCAACTCGACGTGACCTGGCCGGTGACGATGCCAGCCGTGCGTTTGCTCAGTGTTCCCTCCATCGCCTACGCCGGTCACGCGGTGGATGTCGCCGTGGCGTGGCGCAATCTCCCGCCGGATGCGGACCAACAGTATGACTTGGTTGTGCAGCTAGAGAACTGGAATGTCGAGCCGGGTGTGCTTTATCAACGCCGGTTCTCCACCTTTGACAGCACCGGGGCGCTTACGGTAACCTTGGATATTCCCAACGCCGTCGTTACCTATACCCAGCCGATCACCGGCAGCCGCTACGTCGCCGCCTTCATCTCGAAAGTCTGCGACTGGTGCGACGTCTTGACGATGGAGGCCAGTCCTCAAGCCGTCACCATTCAACCCTATCGATGGGTCACAGTCACGACACCTGCAGGATTGAGTTGCCCGGCCTGGACGGCTTGGGCGGTCACTCCAAACACAGGAGATTTCCGCACCCTGGCGACCTTCTCCGGGAGTGAACTGGATGGCCTTCCGGCCATTGTGCAGAGCCTGGATGGGCAGCACACGGCCTTTCTCTATGATGCCCTGGCCTGGAAAACGATTGCTTCCGACGCTGAACGCGCGCAGATTGAAGAGGGCCTGGCCTGTCATCACGCACTGCTCTTTCCGACCGCACCCCAGCTTCTTGCCCCTGGGGACGGCACATTGACCAACACGACGGCCCAGACACTGACGTGGGGGAATACCTACGCGGCGGGGTACAATGTGCTGCTGAACGGGAACATATTCACAACCAGCACCCCTTACTCACCCACGCTTTTGGCGGATGGCGAGTACACGTGGAGTGTACGAGCCTATAGTCTGCTGGGGGAATACACATCGTGGGCGTCGCCGTATCACTTCCACGTCGATACTACACCCCCAGATGTGCCCACGCTGACTATGCCGCTCGATGGGGCATTGCTGAACACGCTTCCGGTGACGCTGACTTGGGAGCCGGTTGTGGACTCGGGGCTGGCTGGCTACCATGTGCGTATCACCGATACCACACATACGGTTTCTGCTGATACAACCATCTACACTTTGACCATCATTCCTGATGGCGTGTATACTTGGACCGTCAGAGCTTACGATCTGGCCACCAACCATTCTTCCTGGGCGATACCGTGGACGTTTACTCTACATACAGCCTCTGCCAGTATCTACCTACCTGTGGTGATGCGTGACTTTTGAGTGATTGTGGATGACGGTAATGATCGTTGAGATGGCATTAGCTAATATTTCTACACCTGTCTTACGAAGCTTAGCTCACTACACGGTAAATTAAGTTTCTTTGAACTTTTCGTTATCAGTGTGAACCTTACCATAGTACGAATTGAGCTTGGCACGCGCCTCTGGTATGGAGAACTGCCAGGTGATCTTGACTTGCTTGGCGACACGGTCGGCGATAATCGCCAAGACCTCGTGTTCCAGCTGCTCCTGTGTCGGAATCCGGCGGTCGAGGCATTGCCGCGCTAGAGCAGTGAACTCAATCTCGATCATATTCAACCAACTGGCAAACTTGGGCGTGTAATGGAATTCGAAGCGCTCGGCCAATGCGCGGGCCTCATCCGCCGGTAGATTTTCGTAAAAGGCACTGGCATCGTGCGTATTGAAGTTGTCTTGCACCACGTGAATCTTGTGCGCCGCGGGGAATTCCGCAGCGAGGGCTTGGCAAAAGCGTGTGTATTCCTGCTTGGTGCGCCGGGTGTGTACCTGCGCCAGTCGTCAACCGGTGCGCGGCTCAATGGCGGCAAACAAGGTGCAGGAACCATTAAATTCCGTTGAAACCGTTGAGAAAATCTTTTTCGATTCTTATTTTACAGAGTAATAGCTTGATATGCACAAATCAACATCTTCGACTGACCTGGCGGCCCAGGTCACGGCCCAGCTCGACCTGGCCGAACACGTCATCATCCCCGCCAGCGCCGCCGGTTGTGCCCCCTGGTGCGGCGTGGCAGGCGCGGGCCAGGCTGATCTTGGGCCGTGCGCAAGATGTGCTGTGGTCGGACACAGCGAGCGTGGGACGGGCATATCTGCAGGCGGGGGGTTACAGGAAAGCACGCTGCGCGCCTGGGGATTGGGCTGGTGTCCGCGCGATGTGTTCGATCCGCCAGAACGGTGGGGACTCACGGGCAAGCGCATTTACGTGCTATGTGGGGTGGTGATCCCGCACTTTGTCGGCGATGAATGGTGGGCATTGAAGATACGGCGTTTCGTGTGCGATGCTCCGGCCACGGATGGGAGCATTTTGGTGGTGTTCTCTAAACACCACGCTGGGTGTATAATGTAAATACTGGTTAGTGTTTGTACTCTTGTTGGCCAGGACAGGATCCAAGCTCCATATTCAGACACGAAAAGTCGCCCAACCTATCTGTTTTGGTACTTCTTCATTAGCTCCTGATAGGAGGTATCGCATGAAATCGCGTTACACTTACCGTTTCTGCCTCCTCGTGTTGAGCATTGTCCTGCTTTCGATGGGCAGTGCGTTGTTCCCTCAAATCTCGCAAGCTGACGCGCCTTCTCCTGAGCAGATCGTCCAGCGCGCCTGGCAGCACGCCTCGGCTCTGGGTGTATACCGTTTTGCGACCGAGGTGACACAGACCACCTTTCCGGCTCCGGCGTTGTCCAACGTAGGGCGAAGCAGCCAGCAGGACACGCTTTACTTGGAAGGCCAGGTCGATCTACCGGCGCACGTGATGCAGATAAGCCTGTGGCAAGGCGGCAGCGCGGCGGATTCCACCAGTGCGATCGAGGTACGGCTCGAAGGCGAGCAGGGCTATGGCCGCGCGCCCGGCGGCTCCTGGCAGGAAATCGACAGCTTCGCCGACGCCTTTGCGCCGGGCAACGACTTGATGGCCTACCTGGCCGGCGCGAAGAATATCCACGAACTGAGCGGCGGCACATCCCGCCCCTCAAATTCCGGGCTGAACTACTATGCTTTTGATCTCGATGGCCCGGATTTTGCTAACCATCTGCGTGAGCAGCTAGAGACGTTGCTGCGGGATAAAGGCCAGTTGCCGCCGGGATTGACGCTGGATTCGTCCAACGTGTACCGGCAGATGGACGGCAGCGGCGAAATCTGGATCGACAGCGACGGCTTGCCCGTGCGCTTGCTCATGCACATCACCTATCCAGAACAGAGCAACGGCGAGCGCGTCGAGGCCGATATCCAAACGGACTTCTTCGGCTTTGACCGTGCGCAACTGGCCGTCGTGCTCTCCGGCCCGGCGCGACTGGCGACCACACTCGGACTGCCCAAAACCCAGGACGGCTGGCGAGCGTTCGGTCAACAAGCCGTGATGGCCGCGGCGACGATGGGAGTGCTAACTCTGCTCGTGATCTATGGTCGCTCGCGCCAGATGTATGTGATGCTGGTCTTCGTCCTGATCTTCTCGATGGTGGTCAGCCCGCTGTTGCAGAGTAACCAGGTCTACGCGTTTATGGATCGCTTGCACACCGAGCAGGCCGAGCGGGAGCGCCGCGAGCAAACGGCGGAGGCGGCCAGCGATTTACAGGAAACACTCGCGTCCAATTGGGAACCGAACCAAAATCCGCTGGAAACTGGCGTATCCGCCGTCAGCACTGTTTCTGATCCGGTCGTCGACTCGGACGGCGACGGCCTGAGCGACGCCGATGAAGCGCTGCTGGGCACCAATCCTTTCAATGCCGATTCGGACGGCGACCTGTTGAACGACGGCACCGAAGTGATGCGTCTGGGCACCAACCCGCTGAACGTTGACTCGGACGCGGATGGCATCCGCGACGACGTCGAGGTGCGGGGCGTCGTTCTTTCTGGCCAGACCCAACGCTGGTATCTCAATCCCAATCACCCCGACACAAACGGCGACGGCGTTTCCGACGGCGTCGAATGTCCCGAACTCATGGGCGTGACCACCACCCCTGCCGGCGTGACCTGCGACGCAGATGGCGATGGCGTCCTCGATCCCTTTGACGACGACAACGACAACGACGGTGTTTTGGACCGGGTGGACCTTTCCCCCAACGGCATGATGGATCGCAATGGCAAACGCGCCAGCGCCGGTACCGTGACGCCTTTCGCCGCCAATCATCCTATGGCACTCCAGGTGAACAGCCTGACCGCAGGCTATCCTGCCTTCGTGGATTTTCAACTCCGCCCGATCACCGCGTCGCATCTGACCTACGCGCTCAGCGTCTTTGACTGGCCCACCGGCGATCTCGAAGGCCAGATTCAACGGGGCAACGACACAACGTTCGCCACAACGGACAATCTCACAGCGCGCAACACCGCCGATCCGCGCGCGGCCAACGGCGATATGCGTCTGGTGCCGATGCTCGAAATCGAAATCAAGGGCAACAGCAACGGCTATCAGGTGCCGCTGGCGTTGACCACGCCGGCGATCACCGTCACCGTGCGTGGAGAAGTTTCGGCTACCGTGCGCATGGAGCAGCATCCCGGCGACGTGAACAAAACCGATCTCACATTCAATTTCGCGGCGGCGAGCGGCTACTATGTCACCGCCAATGCAGGCCCCTGCACAAGCGACTATTCTCACAACCCTGCAGACTACCCCTGCTTCATCAACGGCAGCAGCGGGACGTGTACCGTGGACGGCAACGTCGTGGATCTGGCCGACGGCGCACACGTCATACGACTCGCCGGGCCGGCTTTTGCCTGCGAGCCTATCGGCAACATCGTCAACGGCCTCTATCGCGACAAGATGGTAGACCCGGCTCCGCTGGCGCCCTTTGGCATCTCGGTGCGTGAAGCGGATGCAGCGGGCACGCTGCTGGCCTACGCGCCGTTGAACGTGGTCCCCGACGAAACCGGCGGCGGGCGGGCCGCCTTTGCCGCGCGTATGCTCTACTGGCCCGGCGTCAGTTCCGCCTGGCAGCAGGCCCAAAACGTGCGCGTGGTCTGGGTGGTGCAGATGTTGACGGACTGGTGTGACATCACGAATTTCACGCCCAGCGCCGAAGCGGAGGCCGATACCGCCCAGTACAACACCGAGCACGCCGCCTGGTGTGTTGAACATCGCTCTCCCGATCAGTTACAGGTGGTCCACACCTACGATGAAGAATGGTATCTGACCGGTCTGGCGGTACGCGAGGATCGCGGCATGGACGTGGCGATCATCGCCGAAAACCCGGCGACCGACCCAACGCCCGACGCCGAGGACGCGCTCTGGCAAATGGCGCGGGGTCTGCAGGCCGTCTTCGTGCCGGGGCGCGACTGTGAAGACAGCAACCCGGGCAACGGCGAGGACTACATCACCAGCCCGCCCAGCCAGCAGCGCTGCCGCAACGACGGCAAGCGCGACATCGTCGTCGCGCCGCGCGACAACGGCAACACGACTATCGCCAGCCGCTTCAGCGTCACCACGACCTCTACGACGAACGAGCGTTGGGGGATTCCCGCTAACGCCATGCTGGTGCGCACGTTCTCCTACACGCACGAAAATTACCTCGCGTGGATCGCGATGCGCGAGACGCGCGCCCTGTTGCAGGATCACTTTGGCGCGAGCGCCACGCCCACGCTCCTGTTCGCCCGCGAAGAAACCTTCCGCAGCGCCAACGCGGAAAGCGGCAGCGTGAGCAGCGGCATCCTCACACTCGATTTGGGCAGCGGCGCGCCGACGACGATGACCGGGCTGAGCTGGTCACCCTATCGCTACAACGCCAATCTCGGGCCGGATGGTCAGGTCATCGGCTGGGAAACCTACCCGATGAGCGAATACTGGGACAAGATGGAAGTCGCCTTCGAGGCGGGCTTCCGCAACGTCTACCCGGATGAGTCGGACAAAACGATTATTGGGCGGATGGTGGCGGCGCGCAGTTTCTACGTGGCGCTGAACGCGGGCACGTCGGGATTGGTCAGTACCGGTGGGCAACCGACCTGGTCGCCGCCGTGGCTTTCGGGCGAACCGGCCGACGACTCGAACGTGGCCCTCGCCGGAGGGGTCGGCAGCATTATCATCAACTCGTACTGGGTGATCAGCGACATCATCGACGCATTCGTTCAGGAGGCAATCAAGGCCTTCCAGACGACTCTGGAGTTTGTGAAGGTCTTTTATGCTAAACCGACGCTGAATCAAAAAGCCTCGGCGTTTCTCGACTGCCTGGGCGACGGCGTCAAGGGCGTCAAAGCCTCCTGGCTCAGCGCGTTCAATCCCGCCAACACGTTTGGCAAGATGGGCACGCTCGGCAAAGTCGGCCTGGGGGTGATGGTGGGCGTGGCCGTAGCCGCCGTCGCGTTGACGATCTACGCTGCCACGCAGGCCGACAACGCGCTCGACGTGGTCAGCTACGTGATGTCAGCCCTGAACGTGGTCATCCTACTCAAGAGCTTGATGAGCGCCGTAAAGGAATTCGTCGAAACCGGCGTCCAGGCGACCCGCGCCGCGCTCACGAACGCGACCAAGTGGGGCCAGAATGCCTGTAGCAAAGTCGCCGTGATCGGCCTGGTGATCGGCATTTTGGTGACGTGGGCCGTTCTGGCCGTGACGCTGGCGCTCTCGCAGCTATCGCACATCCAGCAGGGATACGTGATCGCCAGGGCCGTGGCCGACACCATCGTGCTTGTGATCATGTTCATCGTCAACGCGATTCCCATCATCGGCCCGATCATCGCCAATGTGATCTGGTTGATCGATGCCCTGATCGCCACCTTGTGCGGTGTGTTCGGTTGGAGCGAAGAAGAAGAGGGCGACATGGATCCCTATAACGACGCCGGCGACTGGCTGTGTGGCGGGCTGGAAGGGATCGTCTCGACGACGCTGGCCTGGTTCTTCTACGCCGGCACGATTATGGTCGATATGGACGCTGCCGACCGTTTCCAGATCAGCGGGATCGACACCAACGACCTCCTGTATCCCGACAAAGGGATGACGGTGGGCAATGCCATTCTGGCCGGTGCCTCGTTTACCAACACGATCGACCTTGTGGACCGGCCCAACAACATCGGCACTGCTTACTGGTACGAATGGAGCGACGAGCGGCTGCGCAGTTCCGCCTTTGCCTACGAGCTACAGGCTGAAGAAATCGACCTGCACGAAGGGCTGGAGCGCAACACCATGTCCAATGATTGGCACTACGTGGACGGCACCGCGCCGCCCGTTGGCGATGCGCTCGGCTGGTGGCACGTGGCCGAACCGGTCTTCATCACCCGCACGGTCCGCAGCACTGACGGTTTCGCCTTGACGGAGGCGGGCATCAACCAGCCGCTGCCGGTCATCCTCTCCGAGGGGTGGGCGATCCCGGCTCAGGAGTGCGTGCTGGGGGTGTGCGGCATCCGCACCGAGCGCGATACCCGCCACTACAATCTGGGCGACGGCATCAAGCTCGACGTTTTCCCCGCCACGCTGGATGACTTCACCGCCTTGCAGTCCAAAGCCGGCGGGCTGGCCCTGGCCTGGGGACAGACAGGCGACGTGACCTTCCCCGGTCTGCGCGACGCTGACAACGATGGCCTGCCCGCCAGCGCCGATCCCGACGACAGCCGCTGGGACAGCGACGGTGACGGCCTCTCGGATTATTTTGAGCGCCAGATCGGCTCCGATCCCGGAAACCGTGATGGCGATGGCGACGGCCTGGGCGATGCGCTCGAAGCGCGTCTGGGCATGTCACCCTCACGCCCCGATACCGACGGCGACGGGCTGTGGGACGGTCAGGAAGTCTTCCATCAGGACGTCTTTGACCGTTATCCGCCGAGCGGTAATGGCAACACCACCGAGTGGGTGGGAGGCTGGCTCTTTGCCTACGCGCTGGATGCCGACAACGCGCCGCTGACGACCTGGGTAGCGCCCGATCCGCTGAACGCCGACGTCGACCGGGACACGCTGAGCGATTACCAGGAGTACACCTTCGGCTTCAATCCCAACGTGCTTTCTACCGCCAACGTCCTGATGCTGCAATCGCAGGTCCAGGAGTTGACGGCAAGCGGCACACTGACGCCGTCCGATGGCGTGGTGCGTGCGGGCAGCACGTTCCACTACGCTGCCACCGTCAAGAACGAACTCGATCTGCGCTATGCCCAGGGACTGCTGGATACCGACTTCCCCGCCAGCCTGACCAGCGCCGTGCCGCCACAGACGTTTGTCCTGCAGCCGCAGGAACAGCGCGTGATGGACGGCTCCGTCGCCGTGCCTGCCGCCGCGGCCTCCGGGACGTACAGCCTGACGCAGGTCGCCGGGGCGCTGATCACCGACTGGGGCGCGTCAGCCGACAGCGCGGCGCTGTGGCTGCCGTTTGAAGACCCGGTCGGCTCGACCACTTTCCTCGACCGCTCAGGCGCGATCCCGGTTCACAACGGGACGTGCGTGGGCAGTGCGTGCACGCTGGTCAAGAGCGACGGGCGTTACGGCGGCGCGTTGCAGTTGAACGGCAGCAGCTATGTGACCTCGGCGTATGATCCCTCCGAAACCAACTACACGCTCTCGCTGTGGTTCAAGACCGCCCAGGCCGAAGGTGGCCTGTTCTCCGTGGGCGATCAGGGCGTACAGGTTTCCCTGGAAGATGGGAATGTGTGCGCGCGCGTACCGTATAACTGGGGGACGTACAATGTGATCGTCGCCTTCGACACACGCTGCACCTGGGACGGCGGCTACAACGACAACGAGTGGCATCACATCGTCCAGACCTTCGGCGGTACGGCCGGTGCACACACGCTGTACGTGGATGGCGTGCTGGTGGGTCAGGGGTTCAGGACTTCGGTGGGTTTCCCCAGCACACGCGGCGTCGACATTGGCCGCGCGCTCGATGATGATGGCCTGTTCACCAGCTACGTCGGGTTCAACGGCCTGCTGGACGACGTGCGCATCTACGCGGACGGTATGAGCGCCCTCCAGGTGAAAGCGCTATTTGACCAGCCTGTCTTCTATATGCGGTTTGACGAGACCAGCGGCTGGCGCGATAACTCGATTTTTGACAACGATGGCTCCTGCACGACAACGACGTGCCCCACCCGCGTGACCAGCAGCGTAGCCGGAAAGGCGGCACAATTCGATGGGAGCGCGTATCTTTCAATTGACGCAGATTCCAGCTTGAATCTGAGCGCCGGACGCTTTACCATTTCCGCCTGGATGAACCCCAACAGCAATTCGCCCACCGATTGCGTCCAGACATATTACAACACGTGCCAGATGGTGCAGCCGCAGGGCGTCCTCGGGTTGAACAGCAGCGAAGCCAACGCCTATCCGACCTTGCAGCGCGCCGGGCGCAAGGTTCGCTTCGGGATCGGCACGGGCAGCACGCCGATGCCGTACTACCTCAGCGGCGAGGTGTTGACCGAAAATGCCTGGAACCACGTCGTGGTGACGTTCGACCGCGGCGTGCTGAGGCTCTACGTCAATGGCGAACTGCGGGCGACCGACACAACCACGTTCCCCCAAACGCCAGGAGAGACGCAGCGTTTTACCCTGGGCCGCTCCGGCGACCAGGCCACGTTGGACATCGGCAGTATCGCGATGACCGGGTGTGACGACGAGGGCGTCGACTCGACGTGTGAACTGTGTATAGCCTACAGTTCCGGCGGGAGTTGGACAGAGGTGTTTAACCAGAGCGTCAAAATGAGCAACGTGACGCCTACGATCTTCGATGTAGACAAAACGGTCATCGTCTACGGCACCGGCACGCTGCGCATGTGGGAAGACGACGGCGGCGTGCGCTGCGGGGAAGCGCCCGACGGCAAATCGCCCACTGCCGACGACGACATCGGCACCTGGACGTTCTCTACGAACGACGTCTCGACCGAATGGCGGCCCGGTTATATCCGCGGCTATGAAAGCGAGGATTTTTCGGGCCAGGTGGTTGGCTCTTACAGTTTCCTGTATGACAACGACTCAATCCCCTTCTACGGCAAACTGGACGAGGTCAAGATCTACCAACACGTGCTCGACGGAAACGCGGTACTGGACTTGTATCGCAATACGGCTGTCGCCGCAAAAATGAATTTCGATGAGCCGCCGGGCGAATCCAGCTTTGCCAACGAGGCCGACAGCAGCCGCCAGGGCACGTGCAGCGGGACGTCTTGCCCCACCACGGGCGTTGCCGGGCGGGTCAATCAGGCCGCATGGTTCGTCCCGTCAGAGCAGGATCACGTGACGCTGCCCGATCTGGGCGATTTCGGCACCGTCACGGTCGCGGCGTGGGTCTACCGGAACGGCTCCACGACGGCGCGTGAAAGCATCGTCTCGTACAAGGAACACGCCGGCTGTGGGTTCACCCTCGCATTGAACGAGAACGGGTCCAGCCAATATCCGCGCTTCCGGGTCAAAATAGGGACGACCTGGGAATACGCCGAGCAAGTCACGGCGATCCCGCTAAACACCTGGGTGCATCTGGCCGGCACATATGACGGGCAGACGCTGCGCCTGTACCGAAACGGCGCACTCGTCTCCAGCAAAACCGTCTCCGGCGCGATGAGCCAATGTTCGGCGTATAGCGCCATCGGCAGCCGTTCCTCCGGGACCATGCACTACTTCCCTGGACAGATCGACGACGTGCACATCTACGGCCGGGCGCTGGCGGCGGCTGAACTCAGCACGCTCTATGACCGCGCGCCGGTGTTGCAGATGCACATGGAGGAAGCGCGCGGCGCGACGCAGTTTGTCGTCGCTTCCGGCAGCAGCCTCAACGGCTCTTGTGACGCAGCGTCAGGCTACTGCCCGCAGGCCGGTGAAGCCATTCAGGGCCGTCTGGGCCAGGCAGTCGAGTTCGACGGGCGCGGAGACAAGATCACGGTCTCCGACGCCGCCGCACTCGATCTCAACCTCGTGACCGTGGGCGCCTGGGTGAAGCCCACGGCCGTCAGCGGCTACTATCCACAGGAAATCGTCGGTAAGTACGGCTATGCGGGCTACGGACTGGTGAAGGACAACATCAACTACAACCTCTACTTGCAGTCCAACAGCCTCGTACCGGCATTTGCGGTGAATAACCAGGGCTTTTGCGGCGCTGCGCCGTACAAGGTTACCAGCGCCGCGCCTCTGATCAAGGATCAATGGAACCACGTGCTAGGAACGTTCGATGGGCAGCGGCTGCGCATCTACGTGAACGGCGCTTTGCAGGGGACCTACAATGCCCCGGCAGCCCTTACGCCATGTAAGAACAACGAGCCGCTGCGCATCGGCGGCTATGAATCAAACTATCCTTACCGCATGGATACGTTTGCCGGACGCATCGATGAGGTAACGCTCTACAACAGAGCGCTCACCGAAAGTGAAGCGCGTGAACTTTACGCCTATCAGGCCGGTTGGGTGGAAGATCGCGAAGTTCACAACATCACCATAGACGCCGATGATCCTACGGCTGTCCTGACCGGCACGACGGCTTATCTGCCCGACCAGGACGTGCAGTGGCTCATCCTGGCGCACGACCCCACTTCGCTCATTGTGGACGCCGAATTGGGTGCGTGCAAAAGTACAGGCACGTGCGACACGTCCTCCTACACCTGGACGTCGGCGTCGATGTGCAGCGACGCCGCGGGCGATGGCGCCTGGTGTCCGCGCTTCTTCCCCTCGGATGAAGGCCGCTATCTCGTGCGCGGGCGTGTGGCGGATCAGGTGGGGAACGGCTTCACCACCGGCGACACCGTCGTCTACGTGGACGATGGCGCGCCTACGGTAGGTTTTAACTTTGCGGCAGATGCGCGCCTGGATGCGAAACCAAATGTGATATCACCGGAGGCCTGGAGCGTCTATCTCTCCGGCACGGTGAGCGATCCGGCGCTGGCGGACAACTCCGCCGGTTCCGGCGTGCGCGCCGACGGCGTCTGGGTCACGCTGCACGCTGCCGATGGCGGATTATCCGGCGCAGCCCGGCAGCAGGCCACGGTGGATGGCAACACATGGTCGGTGACGTATCGCATGGACAACGCGCCCTCCAGCGGCTTCTATACCGTCACCGTCGAAGCGGCCGATGAAGTCACCCGCCTGCCGGAACTCTCCGAAGAGCAAAGGGCCTTGCACACGGCCGTCGCCACACGCCGCATCCAGGTGGATGCACTCGCGCCGGCCATACATCTCGACCAGACGCGCCTCCCCTCCTCCGGAATCACCGGCGCAGCCAGCCTCAGCGGCGACGTCACCGAACGTCCGGTGCCCCTCACGGTGAGCTACACGCCGGTCGATGGCCTGGGCCATCAGGTGGGATTGACCCTCACCTGCTCCGGCGTTGTCTATAATGTACTGCCGCCCGGCACACTGCCAGACGCTGCGGCGACCTATCACTGGAGCGGAACGGCGCACAGTGGGGCCAGTTGCCAGGTGACCACGTCGGGCAATGTGGCGGGGACGGTGCGGGTCTGCGATAGCGACATCACCAGTTGGACGGCGGCCTCGACCGGCGTCTCATTCACCGCCACCGCGCCCACCTGCGCAGCCGGTACGGCGATTGCCGGTGTGGGCCAGCCGCAGTTTGCGCTGTCGCCGGTCCAATACGGTTCACCGTTCTTCAACGAATTGCCGCCGGAAGGCCAGGTTCTGCATCTGCCGCTCGACGATACCCGGTTCGGCAACGCGGCGTTGACGTTCAACGATGTTTCCGGGCGTGGGCACGACGGCGCTTGCAGCGGCGCGGCGTGTCCCGACGAAGGACAGCCGGGACGTCTCGGCTATGCCGTTCACTTCGACGGCGTGGATGATCGCGTCAACGTGCCCGATTCGGCCGATTTCCGCTTTGGCACAGGCCCGTTTGCCGTCAGCCTGTGGCTCCAATTGGATCGAACCGACAATCGCTACATGACCATCCTCAGCAAAGACCGCAACGCCAATGTGGGCTTTAGCCTCATTGTGAGTGAAGGTCAGCTCCGTGTCCGGATGACAAACTATAATTCACCGGCCTGGGTTGTACTCCAGGGCGGCGCCGTCAGTCCCGGCGTGTGGCATCACGTCGTCGTGACCCGCGATGGCAGCGGAAACGTGACCACCTACATTGACGGCGCGGCGAGCGGTTCGGGCGTCAGAACGACCGACATGAACCTGATGCAGGCTCCTCTGCGGCTCGGCGCGCCGACGTACGATGCCTACGGCGTTCACTTCCAGGGGCTGCTCGACGACGTGCGGCTGTTCAACCGCTCGCTTTCGGCGGCTCAGGTCAAGGCGCTCTACCGGGGAACCGGGCCTGCGCTGGTGCTGCCGCTGGATGAAGCCTGGGCCGGGAACGGCAGCACGCTGCCCGATCTTTCGGGCGCGGAGCGCACCGCTGCGCTGCACACCGGTGCGAATGACGCTGCCAACAAAGCGACGGCCGGCGCGGTGGGTTCGTATGCTCTGAGTTTCGACGGCGTCAACGATTTCGTCGGTATCGCGTCGGACGCGGGGCTTAGTCTGAACGGTGGACGTTATACGCTGGCGGCGTGGATCTATCCTACCCCACTCCACGATGGTTCCTATCCCATCCTGAGCAGCGCCGCCTACCACGAGGACAAGCTCCAGTATCCGTTCGTGCAACTGGTCAACCGCACGCAGCTCGCCGTCGGTTTTGGCAACGGGAGCACACTCAACACGTTCACCACCGGCAGCATCCTGACGGAGAACGCCTGGAACCACGTCGGCGTCACCTTCGACGGGACTACGACCACGGTCTACGTCAACGGCGTGGCGCGTGCCACCACCGATGAATTTGCCGGACAGACGCCGCGTAACACGCTGCGCTTCGACCTGGGCCGGGGCAGGGACATCGCCGCCACGCACACCTGCGGGCGCGTGACCTGGAAGACCATCACCCCCAACACCTGGGGACAGCTCTTTTACGTCGTCTTTGGGAGTGGCGGCCTGTTCCAGGCGCCGTGGAACCCCGTCCCCGACCGGGCCTATGCCATCAACCGCGCCAATGATTTCTGCGGGACGGACGAGATCAGCGTCTACTACTACAATGCCGGTTCCGTCACCTTGCTGGGACAGGCGACAGTCGACGCCACACCCGGCTCGTACAGCCGCACGTTTGCGGCGGCGGGACAATCGGCGACGGTGACGTGGGATGTGACAACCGATCCGGCCCAATTGCTCTACTTCCGTGGCGCGCTCGACGATATCCGGGTTTACCCGCGCGCGCTCTCTTCACTGGAACTGCAAGAACTTTACAACGGCCTCTGGCGCAACGCCGGGACGGCTCCCGGCACGCCGGGCGTCGCCTGGTGGCCGTGGAATGCCCAGATCCCCACGGGATTGGAAGGCTATTACCGGCTCGATCTGCGCGCCCCAGACAGAGCAGGGCACGTGAGCAACGCGGGACAGAACGTGTGGCAGGGCAGCATCGACACGCTGTCGCCGCGTTTGGCCCTGACCCGCACATTGCTCGACGCTTCGACGTATCGCTACGCGGCACAGGCGCAGGACTGGAACCTGAGCGACGCCGGTTTCCAGTCGCCGTGCGGCACTGCGGCGACCGCCGCCCCCGAATACTACCAGTCCCCGTGGTACGTAGGCCGCACCGGCGACGCGCTGCGGCTCTACGAACTGACCACGCAGTGTGACCTGCCGCTCTGGGCGATGACGGGTGAAGTCGGCGTGTACGAGGGCGCGGGGATGGCGGCCGGCATCACGATCTCCGGCAGCATCGCCTACCTGGCCGATGGCTCCGGCGGTCTGCGCGTTATCGACGTCTCCAACCCCGCGCTGCCGGTTTTGCTCGGCACGTACGACACCCCTGGCTACGCCTATGCCGTGGCGCTTGCCGGATCGCAAGACACGCAGGCGCTGGCTGCCGTCGCCGAACCTGATTGGGTGGGCGTGCCGCACGTGTTGGCAGCACCGTCGAGCGCTCTGAGCGAAGTGGGAATCCCGCAGCGCGCCGAATCGGTTGCGCGCACTTCTGCAAGTTTCATGCTGTCTGTCGAACCGTTGGCGGCAAATCCACAGCCATCCGCCGAGGCCGATAATGTCAACGCGCCAACAGCAGTCTTCACCGTGACCGCCACCAGCCCGGCGGGCAATGGGCGGGTCGTCGCCCGCGACGGCGTGATCTCGGCGACGTTCAGCCAGCCGGTCAGCACCACGACGGTCACCTCACGCACCTTCGCCGTGCGCGGCCTGCAAACCGCGGTGTACACCGGCAGCTATACCTTCGTCGGCCCGGTGACGTTGACACCCGCTGTGCCCTTCAAACCGGGAGAGACGATCGTGGCTTCGCTGAGCGATGGCATCGCCGCGACCGGCGGCGACGTGTTGGTTCCCTATGCCTGGGAATTCCGCGCCGCAGTGCAGGGCGGAACAGGCGTCCTCACCGACAGCACGCAGCGATTGGGCAATGCGTTGACCCGCGCTGCCGTGCTCGGCGACCTGGATGGCGACGGCGACGTGGATGCCTTCACCGGCAACGACGGAGCTAACCTGGTCTGGCTGAATGACGGCCTGGGCCAGTTCACCGGCAACGGGCAAACGTTAGGCATTTCGCAGACCACTTCCCTGGCGCTGGGCGATGTGGATGGCGATGGCGACCTCGACGCCTGGGTGGGGAATGGCGATGTCTATGGCGCTGAACCTGACCAGGTCTGGCTGAACGACGGCCTGGGCAACTTCACCGACAGCGGCCAGACATTGGCGATGTCCCAGACGACCTCGGTGGCGCTGGCCGATCTGGACGGCGATGGGGACCTCGATGCCATGGCGGGTAACGCCGTCACGTATGACTTCGACTGCTTGCCCGATCCCTGCCCGCTGGAAGGCGGCAGCCGTGTGTGGCTGAACGATGGTACGGGCGTGTTTACCACCAGCGGGCAGCTCCTTGGCCTGGGTACGGATAACCAATCCGTGGCGTTGGGCGATCTGAACGGCGACGGCTTGCTCGACGCGCTGATCGGCAACCGGGGCATACAATGGGCTTCCAGCAACTGGGGCGGCGGCGAGACGCAGGTCTGGCTGAACAACGGCGGCGGCGCCTTCACCGCGCTGACGCCGACACTTGGGTATGCCAACACGCGCGCCGTGGCCCTGGGCGACCTGGACGGCGACGGCGATCTGGACGCCTTCGTCGGGAACTACAATGAACCGAACACAGTCTGGCTGAACGACGGGACGGGTGTCCTGGTCGACACCGGCCAGACGCTGGGCAACGCAGGGACAGAAACGGCAGCGCTTGGCGATCTGGACGGCGACGGCGATCTGGATGTCCTCGCCGGCAATGGGAGCGAAGGCAGCCGCGTGTGGCTGAACAACGGCGCCGGTACGTTCACCGACAGTGGCCGCAGTATGCCGGTCCAGATTGAATCGGGTTCGATCAACGCCGTTGCGTTGGCTGACCTGGACGGCGATGGCGACCTGGATGCCTACCTCGGTGTGGTTGGCGACCCGGACGCGGCGGATATGGTCTGGATCAACAACGCCAACACCCCCATCGCCAACGATGACACCTTCACCGTACCCGAGAACAGCACGGCGAACTATCTCGATGTGCTGGCGAACGATACCGACGCCGACGGGGATACCTTGAGCGTGCTGTCCGTCGGCGATCCTGTCACCGGCAGTGCTAGTGCGTTGAGCAGTATGGTGGTCTACACGCCCGCGCTCGGCTTCAGCGGCGCGGTGGTCTTCACCTATACCGTCAGTGATCCCGGCGGGTTGACCGCTACCGCAACATTGACCGTGACCGTGTCCGGCGGCAACGATCCGCCTGAGGCCGTGGATGATACGGCGGAGACCAATGAGGACGTGCCGGTGACCATCGATGTGGTGAGCAACGACACCGATCCCAATCTACAGACACTGTTCGTCTCGGCGCTGGGCGCGCCGCTGCATGGTAGCACGGCGCTCGTCGGTGAGGATGTGCGCTATACCCCATCGGCGGATTATAACGGCAGCGACAGCTTCACCTACGTCGTCAGCGACGGCACGTTGACCGATACAGCGACCGTCACCGTCACCATCGCTGCGGTCAACGATCCGCCCAGTTTCACGCGCGGCGCAGATCAGACGGTGGACGAGGATTCCGGTCTGCACAGCGTCTCTGCCTGGGCCACCAACATTCGCCCCGGCCCGGTCACCGCGGTGGACGAAACAGGGCAAACGCTCACGTTCACCTTGACGACCGACAACGACGCGCTCTTTTCCGCCTTGCCCGCCATAGACCCGGCGGGGATGCTCACCTTCACCCCGGCCCCGGACGCCTATGGCGTGGCAGAGGTTACGGCGAGGCTCCACGATAGCGGGGGCACGGCCAACGGCGGGCAAGACACCAGCCCACCGCAAATTTTCACCATCACCGTTACCTCGGTCAACGATCCGCCCGTCGCCAGCGACGTGATCCGCACCATAGCGGAAGATACGTCGCTCAACCTCACCATCGTCCCGACCTACGCCAGCGATCCGGCGGACGGCGACGCGGTCAGCCTGCTGGCGGTGGGCGCGCCCGGCTATGGCGTAGCGTCTATCGTTACGCCACAGGCGCTCGTCTACACCCCCACCCTCGACTTCTTCGGCAGCGACACCTTCACCTACACCGTCGGCGATCCCGGCGGGCTGACGGCGACCGCGCGGGTGACGGTCACCGTGACGCCGGTCAACGATCCGCCGACGCTGGATGCGCTCACTGATCTGGTGATCGACGAGGATGCACCAACGCAGATTGTGCCTCTGAGCGGTATCACCTCTGGCGCCGCCAACGAAGCCCAGGTCCTCACCGTGACGGCGACTTCGACGAACACGGCGCTCATCCCCAACCCGCTCGTCACCTACGCCAGCCCGAATGTCACCGGGACGTTAAGTTTCGCTCCACTCCCGGATCAGTACGGTGTGGCTACACTGCGGGTGACGGTGAACGATGGCTTCGCCACCGTCACACGCACGTTCCGTGTGACCGTCCGCCCGGTGGTCAAGCTGGCCTACGTGGCGGATGGCGGCGGCGGTCTGCGCATGGTGGACGTCGCCAATCCGACTTTGCCGCGTCTGATCGGTACGTACGCACCGGGATGGACTATCAGCGACGTGGCCGTCTCCGGCACGCTGGCCTTTGTCGCTGCGGGCAGCGGTGGTCTGATCGTCGTTGACGTCTCTGAGCCGAATGCACCGTATTATCTGGGCAGTTTCGGTGCGTATGATAGCGCTGCCACCGGTGTCACCCTCGCAGGGGACCTGGCTTACGTGGCCGACAGTCACTACAAGAGACTGCGCATCGTGAACGTCGCCGATCCCGCGCATCCGGCTCAGGTTGGCGTGTACACCACAACCGCGACGGTCTACGACACGGTCGTGAGCGGCACGCTGGCCTACGTAGCGGCGGCGTATGGCGGCCTCCACGTGCTCGACGTCTCCGATCCCGCCAACCCGCACCTTTTGGGGAAGACGCCGCAGTACGGCATGAATGACGCGCGCGGCGTGACGATCTCCGGCACGCTGGCTTACGTGGCGGATGGCCCGAACGGCCTGCGTGTAGTCGATGTAGCCAATCCGGCACAGCCTCACATCATCAGCACCTTCGATACGCCGGGCTACGCGCTGGGCCTGGCGCTCGTCCAAAATCTGGTGGGTGTGGCCGACTATAACTCTGGATTGCGCATCATCAACCCGGATGGCCTCACGCCGCGCGTCCAGGCGTGTGACACTGCCGGCAACTGCACCACCGAGAACTTCGCTACACAAGCGTTGGCCGCCGCGCCGTCCGCAAGCGCGCAGGCGCAGGCCGACGATTTGTCCGTGGCAATCCTCAACGTGCCTGCCATCTTGGACAGCGTTGACCCGATCACCGTGACCGGACGGGCCGAGGCGTTCGTCTCTTCGCTGCGCGCGCTCACCCTTACGGTGGATGGCGTCCCCATCTACATAACCACCTGGCCCAGCGGCGCACTCACCGAGACGGTGTGGAGCGCCGGTTGGACGCCGGCGGAAGGCCAGCGCGTGCTCGAGGCGCACCTCACCGACTGGAGCGCCAACGTAGCGACGGCCACACTCACGACGACCGTGGACACACAGCCGCCGGAACTCAGCATCACGCCTGTGTATACCGCTGTCTCTTACTACGAGCCGCGTATGCTTGCCGTGACCGGCCTGTTGACCGATACTGGCGGTGTAGCGCATCTCTGGCTGGGGCCGAGCATCGACGACTTGCGCTACGAGGCAACCATCACCGGGAACACCTGGCAGGCGGCCTGGTCTCTGGACGACGGTCCCCTACCCGATGGCGACGTGTTGACCATCACGGCAGAAGCGACCGACATCGTGGGGCACAAGACTCAGCTTACCCAAACGGTGATGGCCGACCTTGTCCCGCCCGCGCCGGTCTCACCGGCGTTGGCCTACGACGGGACACCGCTCTCAACCGGCGATACCGTGCGCGCGCTTTCGCCCACCCTCGAACTGACGTGGCCCGCCAGCAGCGATGGCAGCGGCCTGGCCGGCTATCGAGTACGCTGGCTGACCCAGGTCACCGGCACGGCCCAGATCAGCGAATCCTTCCAAACGACACAGCTCTCTGCGTATGCGGCGGGTGATGGGCAGCAGGTCTCGGCCTACGTCGCCGGGGAAGATGTCTACGGGCAGCAATCCTGGCAAGGGATAGGCCCTATCTACGTGGATAGCCCGTTGACGCCGGACTACGTCTGGATGGGCGAGAGCGGCACGCCTTACCTGGAATGGATGACGAATGGCTGCACCTGGGTGGGGACGGATCGGCGCGCCGCGCAGTATTCGGCGCGGCTGGGCGAGCAACGGTTCTACGTCACATGGGGCATGGACGCGCTGCGCCTGGCCTGGACGGGTGCAAACTGGAACATCGACGGCGATCTGTTCATCTACCTGGATACGCAGCCGGGCGGAGCCGCAACCGCTTTTGACCCGTATCGCACCCTCACCGCCACCACGATGATCTCGTTCCCCACCGGCATGGCCGCCGATACGCTCTTGTGGGTGCGCGATGCTGCAACGGCGCTCTTGCTGCAATGGGATGGCGCCCAGTGGATCACGCCGACGCTGCTTTCGTCCGCGATGCATCAGTTTGACGCCGCCCTGAACGGCGGGCAGACCGACCTCTACGTGCCCTTTGACCTGCTTGGCCTGGATCCGCAAAACGCGTTGAGCCTGGTGGCCCTGGCTGCGGCACCGGATTCGCTCGATCTGTGGGCGACGATGCCCAACGGCAACCTCCTCAATGGTGTTGAGGCTGCCCCTGCTGCCGAAGGCGCTCATGCGTTCGCCTTGACGCACAACTATCACTGGGATAGTCTGGGCACGGGCATCTGTCCGAACGGCAGCACGGGCGGCGCGGGCACACCTTACCTCGACAGTGACGTAAAGGTGAGTCTCACCGCCGATCCGCCGGGCACGGTCTACAGCCTGCTGGGTGATAACCTGTTCTGGCTGCAAGACTTGCTCCTGGGCAGTCCACCCGCCGACGTGACATCGTACCTGAATGGGCTGGATACGGCCGTCTCGCCGCTGGGCGATGGTCAGACGGTGACCTATGCCTTGCACTACCGTAATCAGGGCACGTACACGGCCACTCAAGTGACCGCGGAGATCTCTGCGGCCTATGCCCTGGCGCTGACACCGGGCGATGAGACGGTGCTGCTGGGCGACATCGGGCCGGGCGAGGAAGGTGCGGTCACCTTCAGCGGCGTGGTCGATACCGGACTCAGTCCCGAACCGTGGGCCGCTATGACCGTCGCCATCACCGACGACGCGCACCCGTCTTCCGCGCAGCCGTTGGAATGGCTGTGGGCGCACCACCCCGTCGATAACCGCGCTCCGGAGTTCTTCGGCTTCCGGCACCCCGGCTACGTGGTCGGACCCGGGACGGTCGCGATGAGCGGTTACGCCTATGACGATTCCGGCGTGCTGGAAATCACAGTGGAGGTGCAGGGCAGTCCGTCGTTTGTCTGCCCCGACGCCACGCCTGGAGACGGACACTGGTTGTGTGAGTGGGATACAGGCAACGCCGTCGACGGCGACCTGTTGAGCGTGCGGCTGCGCGCCGTCGACGGGGCGGGACAGGACGCCTGGAGTCCACCGTTCCCCTTCCTGGTGGACGCGCGCCCGCCGACTGTCACCCTCAGTTTGACGGCGACGCAGGTGGTGTCGGGCAGCCTGCTTCGCGACACAGCTTTGATGCTTTCAGGCGTCGCCGAGGATGACGGCAGCGGTGTGGCGCAGGTTTCGGTCTGCCTGGAAGACAACTGCGGCGCAGCCAACATGCAATTGAGCGCGGGGGCGACGCCGGTCAGGTACGAGGATGTACCCGATCAGCCGGTTGCCATCGGTGTGGCGTGTGAGACTCGCCTGTTCACCGTGACGGAAGCGTTCGCCGTCGCGCAGGTAGCGCTGGGCTTTGTCGCCGAACATCCCCACCGCGACGATCTGGACGTCGAGTTGATCTCGCCTGCCGGTACACACGTACAGGTGCTCGCCGATGACGGCATTTCCGGCAGCGCGTTCCGTCATTATGACGTGTTGCTGGACGATGCCGCGACCGTCAGTCTCACCGACGCACAAGGGGATGATGATCCCTCCGGTATGTTCTACGACCGGTTGGCGCGTCCCTACGCTCCCCTGCAAGCCTTCCAGGGGGAACAAGCGCAAGGCGTGTGGCAACTACGCGTCTGCGACACCGATCTGTCAACCAATGTAGGCAATTATATCCGCAGCCGTTTGATGCTGGCGCCGCGTGATACGGCGATCAAATCAGCGCAGTGGTCTTACCAGACACCCCCGGCTGGCGCGCTGGACTACGTCTCCCGGACCATTACGATCGCCGGTCAGGATGTAGTGGGCAACCGCGACGCCGATCCGTTGAGCTTGCTCGTGTGGGTGGATAACGTGGCCCCGATCCTCACCGTCACCGAGGCGCTGACCGAGTTCTTCGTGAGCGATGGGATCACAACAGTGCTGCGCGGGTTGGTCACCGATGGCGGACCTGCGATGGAGGTCTCTTTGCTTATCCAGATGCCGGATGGCTCGTTCGAGAAGGCCGGCGCTGCTCGTGACGGCGATACATGGTGGTTCGATCTGCCGCCCTGGTATGCCGGGACCTACACCTTGTGGATTCAGGCCCGCGATCTCGCAGGAAATGTGACCACCGTTGGTCCGTTTACGGTCGAGGTTGAAGAATATCGTTATCGGATCTTTATGCCACTGGTGGCGCGAGATTTGGTCCCTCCGCCACCCAGATAAAGAGCGACCTGCCAATGTACAGAATCATCAGATCAGAATTTCAAGCCGGGACCAGACTACAAAAGTCTCACGGATTGCTCGATTTGGCGAGAATTTGTGCAAAACTGGCACATTTTGGGGATCGATCCCGCTGCTGTGATGCCAGCCCTGGTTCTGCCGCAACTCCGCACCGTTCTCACGGCTACCCCCTGCCGGTGCGCGGCGGGGAATCCTTCAGCCTCCAGTTGCGCTGCGATTTGGGCATCATCCAGCCCCTGCTGGAAGAGGGCACCGATGCGTTCGATCATGACGGCGTAGTCACGGACATCCGTGCTCCGCGCAGTAGGGACGGTAGCCTCATACGTGCTGCAGTGGCCTGAAACCTACACGATCCGTACGGCGACCAGGTCCGGGGCTGCGCGGGTCAGGATCACGCTCCCGATCAGGCTACGCAACAGTGTTTTCTGCTGGGCGGGCGCGAGTTGCGGCCACAGTTCAGGCAGCCGCGTTGAAATGTGGGCAAACTGAACTCACAGTTCGGGAGTGATGGCGGCGGGCGGCGTGACCCGGACGCGATAACCGGCGATTTCCTGCTCCAATGCGTGGAGCTGGTAAGTGTACTGGCGCGCGTGCTTGTAGTCGACCTGACAGCGATGGCCACATTGCCCGCACACGGCGATCCCTTGCAACAAGGCCGTGCCTTCGCGTGCCGCTCCAGGAGAGGAATCCGCTGCGTGATAATACTTTACGGCGTTCGCGTGTAGATGCGCCTGATTGGCTTGATATTGTTCCCACATTGGCCTTTCAAGCCCAACAAGAGTCGTTCATTGAACTGCCGCGGATCATAGACCCTGTCGTTGCCGGCAATCCATGCGCCAAATACAGCCGTCAAGTCAAGCAAATGATACCAATCTCCGTTGTTTCGCGCAAGTCGCGAGACTTCGTAGCCGATGATGATCCCTATCTGCCCGAGCGAGACCTCGGCTACCAAGCGTTGGAAACCGCTGTGGTAGGCACTCCCGCTGCCAGAAAGCCCCTGATCTTCATCGATGACGTGAATCCGTGCCAGCGGTCAACCCAAGCTCCGGGCACGCTCGACCATCTGCCGCTGATTGTGTTGGCTTTCCTGGTTCTCGGTCACTTGCTTGAGGGTGGATTGGCGGATATACACATAGGCGGCGCGTTGCAGATGCGTTGCGGTGACTTTGACAGCCCCGACGCCCGCGTAGGTGGATAGATCACTCCGGTCGTTCATCGTGTATCTCCCGAGCCAGGACTTGCTGGCACATCCTCACTAATTCCTGGTACACAACTTGTTGTTGTGTCGTCGTCAGCCTGTTCCAAACTTCGTAGGCCGCAATGACCGGTGGTGTGGTTGACTGCCCCTTGAATGCCCTGATCTCCTCCGGTTTTACCGTGTGTTCCATCATCTTCCTTGCCCTCCACTTGCTGACGCACAATGATTGTGTAGGTTGCCAACCAGTGTCGCACAGATTCTCCACACAGCGGCTGGGTGGCCTGGGGTGGAATGTCGGGAGCGCGATCTGTAGCTGCCAGTGGCACGCGGCAGTGCAGACCAGGGCGGAGTTCAATGACACAGTCATCGTCGCCACGCTTCTCTGCGCCGAGATCGACGAGAGGGAATTGCTATCCGTACAACGGGTGTCGAGGATCGGTGACGCAATGTTTCCGTTTAATACTACCTGTTTAGCCGTTAGCGGGGTAGTATCTTGAGTGCAGTATGACGGCGGCGCGTTAGCCACCAGCGCTCCGATGTGATTCTGTACGAGGCGCAACTGCACTACACTTTTCTTGACAAACCGCGAAAACCGTGGTATTTTTAGTAAAAGTTCTAGTTAAGACCTCGAGTGGGGATAAGAGGGGCATGGCGCCACCCAACAAAGTCACGATGACTGAGATAGCAGCAAAGAGTGGCGTGTCACTCGCTACGGTCTCGTTGGTCCTCCGTGAAAAGGCAGGCGTCGGCGCAGAAACGCGCGAGCGGGTGATGCAGGTAGCCAAAGATCTCGGTTACTTACCCAAAAATATCAATGGGCCTCCTGCCGCACCCATAACCAATGTGGGGTTAATCTTGAAAGAAGAACCTCACCTGATTCCCCAGGCGAATCGTTTCTATTCCCATGTGATCGCAGGGATTGAGGTAGCCTGCCGGCGCCAGCACATCAATCTGTTCTATGCGACGATGACTGTGGATGCTAACAATTATCCTCTGGAACTGCCTCGGATTCTGCTAGAAGAGAATACCACAGAGGGCCTCTTGCTCTTGGGCGCTTTTCTGAGCGAGTCTCTGCAGCAGGTATTAGCCCGCCACTCGGTCCCGCTGGTCCTGGTGGACGCTTATGCTGCCACCGATATGTACGACGCCGTGGTATCGGATAATTTAGGAGGAGCCTGCCAGATCGTCGCGCATTTGATCGAGCAAGGGCACCGGCATATCGCCTTTGTCGGCAGTCATTCGGGATCCTGCTACCCCAGCATTCAGGAACGGCAAGTTGGGTACAAAAAAGCTTTGGCCGATGCCCATATTATCGAGTCGTATTGCGCAGATTGCCATGTGATTGACACCGATGAAATCATCGAGGCTACGACAACCTTGATCCACGATAACCCTCAAGTCACAGCTATCTTCGCCGCAAATGATGAGACGGCGGTCACAGTGATGGATGCATTGCATACGTTGGGACGCCAAATCCCCGACGACATCTCTGTGGTGGGGTATGATGACATCGATTTGGCAAGCCGGATTTCGCCTCACTTGACGACGATGCAGGTAGACAAAGCCGGGATGGGGCGTATGGCGGTGCAGTTGCTGATCAATCGGCTTCAATACCCGGACTCGGGGTTGATACGGGCGGTGATGCCGCCCCGGCTTCTAGAAAGGGATTCTGTGCGCGCGATCCCAGTATAAGCTTCTTGACAAACTCTATTATGGCTGTATAGTATAAGTATGGCGTTGGAAGCGCTTCCAATCTGGCGCTACGAGCATAGAATGCCCGGATATGCTACCGCTTAATACAACTTGCTGGAATATAACGATAGTTTTCCTGTCTACTAAGCAAAGGAGGTACCGCATAAGCAAAACGAACAACACCTTGTTTTGTTGAGACTGGTTAAAATCCAAACCCAAATATCAATTCCTTAGAAGGAGGAAAGAGATGTTACGCAACAAGTTGATGGCAATGCTTGGGGTGATTGTTGTGTTGAGCATGGTTCTGGCCGGCTGCGCAACCCCGACCCCCGAAAGGATCGTCGAGACCGTCGTGGTCAAAGAGACCGTCGAGGTCGAGACCGTCAAAGAAGTTGAGGTCGTCAAGACTGTCGAGACCGTTAAGGAAGTCTTGGTTGAGGTGACCCCTGAGGAAGACCCCACGGCGCTGCCCCGCAATGAGACCTTGTACTTCAACGGCCAACAGTGGGGATCGGTTGTGGGCTGGAATCCGTATGGTACTGGCAACAACAATGCGATGATGGGCACCGGCGGCGATAGCCACCGCGCCACCATGTTTGAAACCCCGTACCTGTACAACATGCTCGATGGTCAGCAGTATCCGCTGCTCGCGGACGGCCCCTGGTCATGGAACGACGACATGACCGAAATCACCTTCAAGTTCAAGGATGCCGCCAAGTGGAGCGATGGCACCCCCGTGACGGCAGAGGACTATGCGTATACCTGGGCCACGCACGTCAAGTACAACACCGGCGTCGGCGCTGGCAACTCACCTTACATTGAAGATATCGTCGCTGTCGATGACAAGACGGTGGTGATCAAGGCCAAGGTAGATGAGAACGGCAAGACCATCAATCCGCTGCTCGTCGCGGCTTTTGTAAGCAGCAATATTGTCGTCCAGAAAGACTGGACGCAGAAACTGGAAGAGCGCTCCGGCTACGATGCCACCCAATTGATGGCGGATACCGGGGAGGACGTCGTATACTCCGGGCCTTACCACAAGTTCTTCGCGGACGATACGAAGGTCATCTTCATCCGCGACGACAATTACTGGGGTAAGGATGCCAGCATGTGGGGCAAGTTGCCTGTGCCGAAGTACCTGGCGCACACAATCTTCAAGGACAACGCCGCCGGTTCGGTGGCCTTTGCCAAGGGTGAAGTGGACGTCAGCCAGCAGTTCAACTCCAACATTCAATTGCTGTGGGAGAGCTATGGTCTGCCCATTTCCACCTACCTGCCCGAACCACCTTACGGCATCGGCGCGAGCCTCCCCACCGCCTTCTACAATCTGAATTCCTATGGTTTGGATCAGATCGCGGTGCGCCGGGCCATCGCCATTGCCGTAGATTACCCCACCATCATCGCCAACGCGATGACCAACCAGTCTGCTACCTTTGATCAGGTGCCACGCTCGCTGATGAACCCAACCCCTGGTGAGCAAGCGATGTACGACCACGAGGCCGTCAAGGACCTGCAATGGGCCGGCAACGACATCGAAGGCGCCAAGAAGCTGCTCGATGACGCCGGTATCGTGGATACCAACGGCGATGGTTGGCGCGAATACAACGGCCAGAAGCTCAGCTACATCGCCACCTGCCCCAACGGGTGGTCGGACTGGCAGGCCGCGATTGAAATCGTCGCCGCTGCCGGGAAAGAAATCGGCATCGACATCACCACCAATTACCCCGAATGGTCCGTCTACCAGACCGTCGTCACCAAGTCGGATGCGCCGCTGCCCGAAGGCTACGACATCTTCATGATGTGGAGCGCCGGCGCTGGACCCACCATGCCGTGGGGACGCATCCGCAACCTGATCGGCTCCGAGTGGGTGGGGATGCCGAGTAACTGGAGCGGCAACTGGGGTCAGTACGTCAACCCGCGCGTGGATGAGCTACTCCTGGCGATCCCCGGTGAGACCGATCAGGCCAAGCTGAAGGAGATGTACACGGAATTGGTCGAGATCTATTTGACCGATATCCCCTCCTTCACGCTGATGTACCGCCCGCAGTCATTCCATGCCGTGAACGAGACGGTGTGGACGGGCTTCCCGCACCAGGACGACGGCAGCGATCCGCCCGTCCCGCCGATGAACTGCACGGACGGTTGGGGTATCGCGTGTCTCTATAATCTGGAGTTGGTTAACCCCTAATCGTAGTTTGCTCAATACAGCTATGTCCCGCAAGCCGGGACATAGCTGTTTCCAAATAGGCGCGTTATGGAATAACGATGTTGTATACAAAGATTTACACTCTTAACTCTTAACTCTTAACTCGCAACTCTTAACTTGCAACTCTTAACTTGCAACTCGCTGAGGAGGTGCTGCGTTGAAAGGATACCGGAAGTATTTCCTTAATAAGCTCGGTTGGTTCCTCATCACGTTTGTGTTCGCCTTCATTCTCAACTTCATCCTCCCCCGTTTGATGCCGGGAGACCCCGTAGCCGCCATTGTCGCCAGACTCGCCCAGGGGATGAGCGATGCCAGAGGGGTCCAGGCAATTTACCAGCAGTACACAGAACTCTTTGGCACCAACAAACCTATGTCCGAACAATTCTTCATCTACGTGCGCAACGTGCTGCAGGGTGACTTTGGCTTTTCGTTCAGCCAATATCCACGCACCGTGGCCGACGTGCTGCGCTCTTCCATCTTGTGGACGATAGGCTTGCAGTTCCCGGCGATCATCGTCGGCTGGCTAATTGGGAATACACTCGGCGCATTGGCGGCCTATCTCAAGGGGGGCTTCGATAAATTGCTTATGCCCGTCAGTATCTTTGCGAGCAATTTCCCGGCCTTTGGTATGGCCATCATTTTTCTGGTCATCTTTGGCGTGACTCTGGAATGGTTCCCCACCTCAGGCGGCTATGGATTCGATCTGATTCCTTCCTTTAGCTGGCGCTTTTTCCGCTCCGTGATCATCCATTATCAACTGCCCTTCTGGTCCATCGTGGTAATCGCCATTGGCGGTCAGGCGATTGGGATGCGCTCGATGGCGATCTATGAGCTGAACGCGGATTACGTCAAGTTTGCACGGTTTATGGGGATCAAAGACCGCAAGATCATCGGCTACGTCTTCAGAAATGCAATGTTGCCGCAGATCACCGGTCTGGCATTATCCGTCGGGACAATGATCGGCGGTGCACTGGTAGCCGAGATCATTTTCAGTTACCCAGGACTTGGCTACACACTCCTTACCGGTGTGATGGGACAAGATTATCCGTTGATCTCAGCTTCCACCCTGATCATCACGATCATGGTCTTGAGCGCCACCCTCATCATCGAGATCCTCTACGGCGTCATCGACCCGCGCATCAAAGCGGCGCAGGCGGATTAGGGGAGGATGTTGCCATGAAACATACACTTCAGCAGGTTTTTCGCTCCGGTAAATTTGTGTTCGGGTTTGCCATCTTCGTAGCCATTCTGTTGATCGTCTTCATCTATCCCCTGATCATTACAGACCCGCCCTTAGCGATCATCGGTCAGGGCACGTTCTTCCCACCGGGAATCTATGTGAATGCTTATGATACCATTGACGCCTCTAAATATACACTCCGGCTCCCGAACGCGGCGGCTGCCCGCATTGCCAGCCGGCTCAGTAACAGCGATCGTCTCGCCATGCGAGACTGGCTGATGATGAATGACATCCCTGAAGAGGATATCGACATCGAGGATACTGTGCTGCTGCTGGACCTATGGATGAACAACTATAACCCCACCGTCAGGGTTTCCGGCCTGACCAACGCGCAGCGCAATTACTATGTCCGGCTCAACACCTCGCTCCAGGGCCTACTCTCCACCGAGGACGCGATCATTGCCGTCAAAAACCCGGAAACGGGTGAGTTGGAAGAGAGAAGGGTTGTCGCGCCGTCGGACTACGTAAATGTCTCCCAGGTGGCAAATGTGCGGTTTTTGCCACTCGGCACCAACAGTTTTGGGAGAGACGTATTGACAGAGCTGGTGTCAGCGACCCGAGTATCGCTCCAAATCGGTTTCGTCGCCGGCATCATTGCCACCTTGATCGGCCTAACACTCGGATTGCTGTCGGGGTACATTGGTGGGATGGTAGACGACATTATTATGTTCTTCACCAACCTCTTTACCGTGATCCCCGGATTCGTGTTGTTGATTCTGATTTCCTTCAGCATCGGGCAGGAACGACGCGGCGCGACCACCGTCGCGGTGGTCATCGGGTTTACCTCTTGGGTATGGACGACGCGCGCCGTGCGGGCGCAAGTGGTCTCGCTGCGGAATCGCGACCACGTCAACCTGTCGAAACTGTCCGGACACTCCATCGTGCATATCATCCTCAACGATATTCTGCCGTACATCGCCTCTTACGTCGTCATGGCGCTGATTCTACAGATTTCGTCCGGCATCCTGGCGGAGGCGGGGTTATCTATCCTGGGATTGGGACCTAGAACGACAGAAACGCCGACACTGGGTCTAATGATGAACTGGGCGATGATCTACCAGGCGTACGTCTTGGGCAAATGGTGGGCTTATTTACCTGTGCTCGTCACCATCGCGCTGATTACCTTCTCGATGAATTTGATGAATACAGGTCTCGACCAGATCTTCAATCCAGCATTGAGGGAGTGATAACGATGGGCAAAACAATCCTAGAAGTCAATGAACTAACCACCCGATATATCACCCGCTTTGGCGAGAGCGTTTACGCCGTCGATCACGTTTCACTGAAGATCGAAGAAGGCAAATCGCTCGGCATTGCCGGCGAATCCGGCTGCGGCAAATCGACGCTCGCGCTCAGCCTGATGGGCTATTACTTCGCCCCGCTGCACTATATGAGCGGGCAAATCATCATCGATGGTCGTAATATATCTGGCATGGAACCCGATGACGTCCGCAAATCGATTTTGGGTAGCGAGGTTGCCTATATTCCCCAGGCGGCGATGAACGCGCTCAACCCCACCCAGAAGATTATCCACTTCGTCGAAGATGTAATTCGCGCCCATGATCCTTCCGCCGACAAGAAAGCCATCTACGAGCGGGCCTGCAACTTGTTCGAGACCGTGGGCCTGCCACCGCAAGTTCTGGAAAAATACGCTGTGGAGCTTTCCGGCGGGATGAAACAGCGCACGGTGATTGCAATCGCCGTGTTGCTCTCTCCCAAAGTGCTGATTGCGGACGAGCCTTCCTCCGCGCTGGATGTCACTTCGCAGAAAATGGTCATCAAGATGATCAAGCAGTTGCTGCACGATGGTATGGTCGGCTCGCTGATCTTCATCACACATGAACTGCCGTTGCTTTACAACGTCACCGATGACATTATGGTCATGTACGCGGGGCAAATCGCGGAGAAAGCTAACGCCCATGAAGCAGTGTTCGATCCCCTGCATCCCTATTCCAAGGGCCTGATGGGGTCGATCATCGTGCCCGAAGAAGGTCTACGGGACGTCAAACTGACGGCCATTCCAGGGGTGCCGCCAAACCTGAAAGCCCCGCCGCATGGCTGCCGGTTTGCCGAACGGTGCAAATACGTTGTGCCAGAATGTATCGTGAATCCTGTGGGGCTTCGTAATATTGGGGGTGGCCGCGCTTACCGTTGTATCTTCTCAGAAGCAGAACTGCGGGAGGCTTATAAAAATGGCTGAAAAGAAAGTATGCTTAAGCGGAAAGGGCCTCACCAAAGTGTTTGGGTTTGGCCGTACCAGAACAGTAGCCGTTGACCAAGTGGATTTCAACTTCTACGAGGGTGAAGTCATCTCGATCGTAGGCGAATCGGGCAGCGGCAAGACCACGTTAGCGAAGATGCTTCTGGGCCTGATCAACCCGACGGAAGGGGACATTTACTTCCAGGGGGAGAAGCGCGATATCAGCTCGCAGCGGAAAAGGTTGGACTATTGGCGCAACATCCAGGCCATCTTCCAAGACCCGTTCTCTTCCTACAATATCTTCAACAAGATCGATGCCGTGCTGTTGGACTGCATCAACATGCGCGGCGGTCGCGGATACCCGCGCACCAAAAAGGTCGAGATGATGACCGAGGCGTGCAGCTTCGTCAACCTGAAATTCGAAGAATTGACCAACAAGTATCCCTTCGAGCTTTCCGGCGGCCAGATGCAACGGTTGATGATCGCCCGCATCTTCCTGCTGATGCCCAAAATCCTGCTGGCCGACGAGCCAACCTCGATGATCGACGCCTGTTCCCGCGCGACCATTCTAGATATGCTGATGGGCCTGCGTGACGAAATCGGCATGACGATTATTTTCATCACGCACGATCTCGGCCTGGCGTATTATGTTTCTGACAGCGTCTACATCATGGAGCATGGGAAATTTGTCGAAAGCGGCTCTGCCGATCAGGTCATTCTGCGTCCCAAACAAGCCTACACCAAACGTCTGATCAACGATGTTCCGAAGATTTACGAGGAGTGGGATCTTTCGACGGTGTAAGGTGAACAGATAAATATACCCACAAGAGAGCGGCGCGTCCAGCTAGGACACGCCGCTCTGTCTATGCACTGATGAAGATCAAGAAATAATCCGGATTACGTCCCCTGCCACCTGCGGCGGCTCCCTCTGCGGTTGCGAAATCCAGATCAAGCTGATGACAAAGCCGATGGCCATAATCACCGCGCCGCTGAGGTAGGGATAGGTGACGTTCACATCAAAAATAAACCCCGCCCAGATCGGCCCAACGACGCGCCCCAGATTCATGAAAGAGTTGCACAACCCCATCGCCGTCCCCTGACCGAGCGTGGTGCGCTTGGAGGCGAGGGACATAATCACCGTGCGCAGCAGCGTCTTGGAGAGGATAAACACACCGGTCGCCGCCAGCACACCGGGGTACGTCTTCGCCAACAACAGCACGAGGAAGGCCGCCGCACTGGCCGCCAGCGACACTTTGATGATCGGCGCCTCGCCCCAACGTCGGGTCAGCGGGCCGATGAGGATGGCCTTTCCAAGCGTCGAGGTCAGGCCGACGACTGCCAGGATTGTCCCCACCTGCTCCGGTCCGTAAGCCAACTCCTGCGCCGCATACAGACCAAAGACGGACTCGAAGTTGGTCAACCCAAAACTGACCAGGAACAGCATGAATAGCAGCAGTCCGACCGGCCCGAACAGGGAATGCCACAACAACCCGAATTGCACCGTCTTGACTTTGCCCTCGCGCTGCCTGGCTTCGACCGGTAAAGACTCCGGCAGTAGCAACGCGCCGAGCACCAACGCCACCATCGACATCCCCGCCGAGACGAAAAATGGCAAGGAAAGCGAATTCGCGCCCAGCCAGCCGCCAGCCGCCGGCCCGAGAATGACGCCCAGGCCCATCGCCGCGCCCAACATCCCCATCCCCCACCCTCGCTCCTCAGCGGTCGTGTTATCGCTGATGTAGGCCAGCGCGGTCGCCGCTACCGCCGACGAGAGCACGCCCGACAGCGCGCGCGACGCGAACAGCATCCACACCTCGGTGGAGAGACCGAACAGCAGTGACGAGAGCGCGTAACCGAAAACACCCAGCAACAGGATCGGTTTACGTCCCACACGGTCGGAGATGCCGCCCCATACCGGGCCAAACAGCAGTTCCAGCAGCGCCGCAGTCGAGACCAGCAGGCCCAACTCACTGCCGCTGGCTCCCAACTTATCGATGTAGAACGGAAATAGCGGGATGACCAGACCGTACCCCAACATCACCACGATCAAGGTGAAGGCCAAGATAGCGATATTTTTGCGATTGCTGGTGTTCATAATTCCCTCCGCGCAGGATGCAGGATGCAAGATGCAAGATACAGGATGCAGGATGCAGGATGCAGGATACAGGATGTTACCACTTGCTCCTTGTCTCTTGCTCCTTGCCTCTTGCCTCTTGCTTCTTGCCTCTTGCCTCTTGCTTCTTGCCTCTTGTCTCTTGCTTCTTGCCTCATCCTCCAAGTTTCACCGCACCCGCTCCACCATCCACGCTGACCCGGTCGCCGGTCTTCAGGCGCAGGGTAGCGTCGCCGCAGCCGACCACGGCGGGGATGCCCAGCTCGCGGGCGACGATAGCCGCGTGGGACAATGAGCCGCCGATATCTGTCACCACTGCCGCGAGGCGCGGGAACAGCGGCGTCCAGCCCACATTCGTCGAGCCGGTGACCAGAATCTCGCCAGATTGGAGTTGGTCTCCCTCTTCAGGGCTGTCGATGCGTCGCACCACCCCCTCCACGCGCCCGGCGGAGCCAGGGTGTCCCTTGATGACATTGCCGGTATCCGGCGCGACGGGAGATATAGGCGCGTGTGGATCATAGACGTCCAGCCGATGGTTGGGGTCAGCGGCCCATTGTAGAGGATCAAAACGCCCCCGAATCCACCGTGGCAAGGGCGGCAGAGCCTTGTACTTTTCGTGCAGTGCTCGCCGGACGGGAATCTGACCCACTGACGACGCGTCACCTTCTGGTGACAAGTCGCCGGAGAGAACGGCGACGACCTCGTCAACCGTCAGGAAGAACACACCATCGCCGAGACCGGAAAGCTCACCGGCACGCAGGAAAAACCTACGGATGACGTCTACGATCCGCGTAAGTTCGGCACGTGTAGCTTCACGCAGCGTATTCGTTGTGACCACCTCACCGATTTTACGCTCTAGGGTCCGGACCTTATGTGGCGGCAACTGGTGCGCGATCTCCTGTCGCACTGCGTCGAACTCGGCATCTCGTTTTCTTAGCATCATGTTCACGTCGAACGGCGCTTTTTCGAATTCCGCCAACTGCCAGTCGAGCCAGGCCGGGTCTTCATACGGGCGCGGTTCGGATAGCTCGTTCTCATAGGTTCCCCGGTGACCAAAACGTTGCATGTACTTTACGCGGCTCAACTCCCCACTCCTCACCTGGGAGAGACCCACCAGTGGCCCCAGGCTGTCCAACTCCCCGGCGTTGCTGATTGTGGCCAGCAGCGCGTTAGCGTCCTTCTCTCCGAGAAGTTTCGTCACCATAGCCTTGAGCTTACGCGTCAACGCCGCAAGTTCCTCGTTCATCTTGTCTTGGAGAAGATAAACCTCTTTCCACATGGGCCTGATGTCATCCGTCCATAGGGAAATCAACGCTCCCCCCTGCGCCTCTTCTATCCGCCGCTTCAATCCTGGGCACCGCTCCCGTACCGCCGCCAGGAATTCGGGCGCGGATTTCCGCAGCTTGTTTTTCTTCACTTCGTTGCCAAACTCACGGGGTACAAGCTTGAACAGGATCGTGCCCCACGAAACGGGGAACGAAGGAACATCCACACCGGCCGGCGGAGTGCCGATAGCATCCCCGATCACGGCCATCGCGCGCGCGTGTTTCCGCGTGGTCTTGAGCAAGAACGAGTATGTCAAACTGTAGTTAAGGTACAGATGGCCGGCAATGTTCCCATAGGCGGGAATATCTCCAAAGGCCATGTTGCTCAGTAGCTCTTGCCACACCGACCAGGCGCTCGGTGTCGCCGTGGTGGGAAACACCTCACCGACGTTCATGTTCGTCCACAGGTAATCTCCCGTGAAGGTAGCGTTCTGCTCTGTCATGACTATCCTCCTCTCAGCCTGCGTATAAAGTTACAATGCCTGACCCGCCATCCACCGTGATCGTCTGCCCGTTTTGAATGCGCCGGGTGGCGACACCCGTCCCCATCACCGCCGGGATGCCGTACTCGCGGGCGACGATGCTACCGTGGCTGAGCGGTCCGCCGACATCGGTGACGACGGCGGAGGCCATCGCGAAGAGCGGCGTCCACGCCGGCGTGGTGGTTCCGGCGACCAGGACACAGCCCGGCTGCATCCGGTCGAAATCTTCCGGGCCATGAAGCACGCAGGCGGGCGCAGTGACCTGGCCCGCGCTCGCGCCGATCCCCTTGAGCGCGCCATCACCCTGGCTCCCCTCCGCGGCCGGCGTAAAGGATTCCATGTCAATGCCCATGTACTTTTTGCGGGGCGGCAACATCGGCGGCGGGGTGACTTGCTTGAGCGCCGCGTGCCAAGCCTTGCGCTGGGCGACGCTTTCCATCAAGTGTGCGAATGGCTCGCTGCGCTCCAACGCAGCGACCACATTTTGTACCTCATCTGCCTTTAGCCAGAAAATATCCGCGCTTTCCTGGATCGTTCCGACTTCCACGAGGCGACGTCCCAATTCGTGCAACAGGGCGCGCAGTAGCGGATAGCCCAGGCCGATGTCGGCGAGAGCGTTCTCGCGCACCTGCGCCATCGACTGCCCCATCTTGAGCGTCTTGTCGAAGGCCCAGCGACGCAATCCCTTGAGCCGGGCGCGCGTGGACGCGACGGCCTGTTCGCGTCGTTCGGCAGCCGCCTGCTGGCGTTCGTGCGGGTTGGTCCCCTCACCGCGCAGGTACATCTTGATCGTCTCCAGCATCGGTGTGGGATCGTCCAGCGGCAGCAGCTTGGCAAAGTCCAGATCGTAGATGATGTGGCCGTAGGTGTCGAGGTGAATTTGCAAGCGTTCGCAGAAGGCTGGCCACTCCCTCACCCCAACCAACCGTCTGCGGTTGGCCCCCTCTCCCAAAAGGCGAGGGGAATCAGAAAACTGGGCGACGAGGTCGGCGGTGGGGATGGTGAGGATGTGTTCGGCCAGGTCGGGGTGATCACGCGTCCACTCGGCCAGGTCGTAGAGCGATTTCTCGGCCTGGATAGGGGTGCTGTCGTAGCCCATCAGGAACACGGTTGCTTCCGGGTCGCCATCGCGGCGGATCAGCTTGTTGTAGACGCGGGTGAACAGCATTTCTGCGCCCGCCGACGCGCCCGTCGTCGCCACCAGCAGCGACGAGAAGTGCAACATCGCCGTGTCGTTGAGTTCATGGATGCCGGCCCACAGTTCGTCGAGGGGCAATGCTTCCGCTACTCGATCTTGCCAGCGGGCGACCGTCGCCACGTAGCGTGGGCGAATCTGGTCACGCCAGAGGGGGATGGCTTCACGGAGCATACGCGGCATGGACAGCATCATCCGGGTGAGAATCCACCACCACTCCCGCAGCGTGTAGCTGGCATTGATATACACGTAACTGTTGAGAGTCACGATATAGTCCGGCAGTATCGGCTCGGAGCGGGTCAACGGCCGCAGCACTTCTTTGACGCCAACACGGGCAATTGCCGGAATGGCCAGCGTCTCAAACAGCGGGCTGACCGGATTCGGCATCAAGTCGGCGATGCTGGCGTGCATATACTGGCCTTTGGGATTGGGCAGGTCCCACTCGATGGCGGGCGGCCCCTGCGGAGCCTCTGATTTGTGCAACATGACCTCACCTATGCTGCCGTCGACGGCAATTGTCTGCCCGCTTTGAATGCGGCGTGTTGCCACACCGGTTCCCATCACTGCCGGGATGCCGTACTCGCGGGCGACGATGCTACCGTGGCTCAACTGCCCGCCGATGTCGGTAACGACGGCGGCGGCGCGGGCGAACAGCGGCGTCCATGCCGGTGTGGTGAACTTGGCGACCAGGATATCGCCCGGCTGCATCTGATCAAAGTCTTCCGGGCCGCGCAGCACGCGCGCTGTTCCGGTAACACGACCGGGACTCGTGCCAGCGCCTTTGATGATGTCACCGGTCTGCTCGGCATCTTCGGCGGCCACAAACGTGCCCAAGTCCAATCCCATCCACTTTGACTTTGGCGGGAGCACCGGCGGCGGCGTGGCGCGTTTTTCAGCGCGCCAGACTTCTTTGCGCTGCTCGACCGGTGCCACAAAGGACGGGAGCGCCGCGTCCCTATCGAGCGCTTCAGCAGCTTGATCGGCCTCAATCTCAAGTAGCCAGAAGACATCATCCGCCTGGGAGAGCACGCCAGATTCGGACAACCGGCGTCCCAGTTCCCGCAGCATACGACGCAGTTGCGGATACCCCAAACCAAGATCAGCCAGACCTTCCTCGCGCAGCGGAACGCTGTCCTGCGCCCAGTGGACGAGCTTGTCGAAGAGCCACCGGCGCACGCCCTTCAAACGTTCGAGCATGGCCTGGGTCGCCTGCTCGCGCCGCTCGGCGGCAGCCCGTTGGCGCTCATAGGGATTGGGTAGCTGGTCACCGAGGAACATTTTGCACGTATCCAACAGCGGCGCGGGATCGTCAACCGGCAACGGCTTGGCAAAATCAAGATCGTAGATGATGTGGCCGAACTGCTGCAGGTGCGCGTCCCAGCGATTCTGCCATTCAAGCCAGTCCTCAGCTTCTATGCTGGACGGAGCCGGATCTTCCAGGTGCGCCGCAAGCTGTGGTGCCGGCGTCTCCGTGACGTAGGCAGCCAACGCCGGGCGCGCGCAACACCATTCGGCAATGTCGTAGATCGATTCTTCGGCCAGGATAGGGGTGCTCTCAAAGCCCAACAGATAGATCAGGGCCTCAGGGTCATCCCCGCGCTTGATCAGTTTGTCATATACACGGGTAAACAACATCTCGCTCAGGTTGGCCCTAGCGAAAAGCGCGGATTGGTATGCAGCGTACACGTCGAACGACGCTGCGGCAAGCTGGCGCACCCCCATCAGGATATCCGTTGCGGATAGCTCTTCCAGCGGTCGGGTTTGCCAGCGGTCGATGGTTTCGACGTAACGGACATGAACCTCTTCACGCCAGTACGTCTCTGCGTTCCGGATCATCCGCGGCATAGTAAAAGGGGCATGGATCAACATCATCAACAGTTGTCTTGGCGTAAAGGCTGTGGTGTAGTAGGCATAGTCGTTGATGGTGACGACCATCTCTTCCATTCCCACCGCCTTCATGTTGCCGATTTTGGCCATCAGCTTCTGGGTGCCGGCATTGATGGCTGCGCGCCCCAACGTGCCGAACAAAGGGGTAAGTGGTTCGGGCATCAGTTCGGCGATGCTGGCGCGCACGTACTGTCCTTTTGGCTTGGGCATGGGCCACTCGGCTGGTGGCTCAATCTCCGGCTCGGATACAGACGCTTCCGGCGGAAGCGCCGTGATCGGTCGTGCCTGCACGATGAAGAATTCTCCGTCTGCCAGACACCACTCGATGTCCATCGGCATCCCGTACAACGTTTCGATGTCCGTACCCAGGCGCGCCAGCTCGACAACCTGTGCATCCCCCAACGAAGGCGCGCGGCGCAACGCATCAGGGACCGGTTGTTCGTGCGTGCCACCGTTGACGCGTACCGTCATCGTCCCCTTATCGGCGATCTCGCGCGAGACCACCGCATAATCTGTCTTCTGCACCGTAAAAGTATCCGGCGTCACCAGGCCCCCGACGATGGCCTCACCCAGGCCCCACGCCGCGTTGATGACGGCCTGATCGCGCCGCCCGTTGAGCGGGTTAGCCGTGAACATAATGCCCGCCATCTCCGCCGGGACGAGCGCCTGCACCACCACCGCCAGGCTGACGACATCCTGGTCGATGGCGTGCTGCACCCGGTAGCCAATGGCGCGCGCCGTCCACAGGCTGGCCCAACACCATTTGACAGCATCCAGCACCGCTCCAATACCCTGAATGTTAAGGAAGGTCTCCTGTTGTCCGGCGAAGGAGAGATCGGGCAGGTCTTCGGCTGTTGCCGAGGAGCGTACAGCAACAAAAGGCGTCGTCCCTGACAGCTCAGCGTAGGCTTGCGCAATCGCGCCGGCAATCTCCGGTGGCACCTGCCCCGCGCGGAATGCCACGCTGATGGCTTCAGATGCCGTTTCCAGCGTCGTGGGGCGCGCCACGTCAACGGGTTCGAGTGCCGCCATGATTCGTGATTGTAGGTCATTTTCCGCCACGAACTGCTTGTAGGCAGTCGTCGTGACGTGGAAGCCGCCGGGAACAGGCAGCCCAGCGTTCGCCAGCCTCGCCAGCGACGCGCCCTTGCCGCCGACCAGGTCCAAAGTCGCTTGTGAAGCGTTCAAGGGTAATACGTACAGGTTCATTGCACACCTCCTGTCTTGATACTGCCTTAAGTATACCCACTTTGTGGGTGAGTTGTCATCCCCAAAAGTGGTGAGTGCATGAGTGAATTCTCCGATAACACACCTCCCCCACCGGGATGATGGGGGAGGCAAGAAAATCTCCAGACAAAGACATAGAATATTTCATACGATCCAATTATCCACTGACAGAGCCTCGCGCATTGCCGAAAAAGTTGTGTCAGCATACTCTATGAAATTGAATCCGTCCACGGCCTGGATCGCGCCCGCGCGCAGCATTCCGTCCTGCACCAATCCCCACATCGCACTGAAAAACATCAGCATGAAGAGCATTCCCCGGAAACGCCGCCAGTGATGCGGCATCACGTCTCCGAAATAGCACGCCAGGACATACTCCTGCAATTCGGGCGACAAGGTGTCCGGCGAGTCGAACGCATACGCCAGGGTCGCCAGGTCGAAATAGCAATCGCCCATGCCGGCGAATTCCCAATCCAGGAAACGCACCTGCCCATCGTCGATGACGTTGACGCAGAACAAGTCGTTGTGGCAGAAGCGCAACCACGGATCGGGATCGGCCTGCTGGTCTTGTTGGATCGCCTGCATAGTCTGAAAAAAGCGTCCGAAGTCGGCGGGGAATGGGGTTTGCAGCGCGCGCGCACGCTCGATGGACGTTTCTACGCGCTGGAACGGCGAAAAGGTTGCTTTGACCGGCGGGAGGTTATGAAGCTGTTGTACTTTTTCCACCAGACGGCGTAGGTTCGCGCGGTCGCGCCACTGTTCCAACGTCCAGTGATGGCCTTCGATATAGTGGGTCACCAGATGGCCTTCGGGCAGGATGGCCTGCACCAATTCAGGGCCGATACCGGCCTGGGACGCAGCCCTCAGCGCTTCCACCTCGAGTTCGCGGTCAATGCCAAGGGCGGCGGCGTTCTCCCGGCTGATGCGCACCACCAGGCGCTCGCCGTTCACCGTAATGGCGTAGTTTTTGTTGGTCAGCCCCTCAAGTAGTTCGACTTGTAGATTCTCGGCAGGCGACCAGCCCGGGATCTGGCGCACGACAGCGCCAAGCCCTGGGTAAAGCGTATCAATGATCATCATATTCTGCTCCGTATGGTGCGAAAAATTCCGAGAGGTGCTTTCAATACAGTTATCCCTTAACCGCCACCCGGTCAGAGTGTAAGATATCCAGTATACACCGCATCAGTGAATAACAAACCGGTTCAGACCACTTCGACCAAGAAGCATACGATCAGAGAGTTTAGTTTGGAGATGAGAACTGAAGTCGGCTTCGCCGATCGCCGCCAACGGGGCGGCGGATACAACCGCCGCCTCGTTGGCCTGACGCAACTTCTACTCACTTGCCCAATTTGTGCCCCAAATAACGTGGGACTTTGAGCTTTTGAAGGTCACGGACAAGGTAACATCTGGTTGATTCTCAAAAACGAGGGCATAGATCACAGCCCGCCTCGTCCCTCGATCTTCAACATGGTCAAGCGTCTTTCCCTGGTAGGCGCCCCACTCACCGATGACCTCGTCGGCGAACTGCCGTATAGAAGCCTCATAAGCTTTACCCAGGCGTTTTGGCATATCATGGGTATACTTGGCAAAGTCGTTCTCGCAGAAACCGACGATCATGTTCTCAACAATCTCGTCCACCTCAGCGGCGTAGGCTTCCCCTTCTTTGGGGGATACGGGCTTGGTGGTTGTGCGGGGGGCGCAGGCCGTCAGCGTTAGCGTAGCCAGGACAATCAATACGGTCAGTACGAATTTCTTCATCATTGGATCGTTCTCCTTCGCCGGTACATCGCCGGCACTGTAGGTGGGCTGGACATTGGAGTCGGATCGGGTCTGGTTAACCCGCAGAGGCTCAATGCCAGCAGGATAGAAAAGGTGCCAGAGGGTGTAGAAATATCGTTTCATAGAAAACCTCCTTACATATGCTATTGTTGTACCCTGATCTCGTTCCGGTACAGGATGATCAAGCTGACCTCCAGGATCCCAAAAGCGATCAGGACAGGGGTTCCCCACGAGGGGTGGATACCAAAGGCAATCCAGACCAGGCTGAACAGGGCCAGGCACATCAGCGCCAGGGTTGCCAGGCGCGCCATCCGATTGCGCCCGACATCGATCCGGAATACAAAGTCCAGCAGGGCCTTCGCAAACATGGTCAGGAGCACCAGGCCGAGAGGCAGCAGGGTCCACACGCCCCTTCCCTCTGCCAGGTAGCGGAAAAAGACGAGGGCAAGAGGCGCTGCCAGGAGCAGCCACAGAATGCCGAAGCCCCAGGTGGTCTTGACGCGGTGATTCTTCTGGGCCGCCAGCAGGACGGCAAGCAGGAGCATAAAGGCAATGGCGGTGACCAGGAAGATCAGGTCACTGAGGAACAGGGCGCCGGCCATGGCCAGCAACACGGACATATGGTCAATGTCTCCCTGGTTCATCAACACGATCAGTGCCAGTCCATCCGCCGGATAGCGGAGGGAGAACGTGGCATGGATTGAGCTTAACCCCGCGCTGCCAAGCAGGGGGTGACCCAGTATCTTGGTTACCAAAACGCCGTACCCGTGGCCGAATGGCGGGTATTCGGTCCTAGCGATATAACGCTCGAACATCGGCGCCAACTCAGCCTGAGGTAGGAGCTGGTCGGTATAAAGAGCCTGGTCCCATAGAAGCAGATCTCCGATCGTGGAGTACAGGTTGCCTTCGCCATTGGAGATGGGCCATTGCGTATACTCTGCCCCGGTCGTGTCGTAGCTAGAGCGATAGCCCACTGCCCCTCCACTCGAGCTGTCCTCGTACCCCGAGTTGCGCATATTCAGCGGCGTGAAGATGTTCTCCTGGACAAAGTCTGCATAGGATTGGCCGGAGGCCTGTTCGATGATGTATGCCAAGAGATTGTAGCCGTGGTTGTTGTAGGCGTACTGCTCGCCCGGGCGGGCCTCGAGCGGAACCTCCCCGGCGATCTCTATGTAGTAGGCAGGGTCAGGCGGCGCCTCTGGGGCACTTGCAGCGTCGTCCACAATGTCGTACAGTTCGGGAGACAGCCCCGAGGTATGGGTCAGCAGCTGGTGGATGGTGATGTCCTGCCACGCTGCCGGGCAGTTGGCGATATAGTCACAGATGGGATCCTGGACGGTCAACTTGCCCTGCGACTGCAGGATCAGGATCGCCATCGCCGTGAACTGCTTGGACATGGAACACAGGTGAAAGCGCGTTCCGGGCGTATTGGGGATACCCTGGGCGCGATCCGCAAACCCATACCCATTGCTGAGAAAAACCTCTCCGTCTTGCGCGATCAAGACCGAGCCGGTGAATGTGCCGTCGCGGGTCCATTGTTCCAGCAGTTCGTCCAGGCGGGAGGCTGCCCCAGGCTTCACCACCAGCCTGGGAGGACCGAACAGGGCGCAGGTCAACAGCGGAAGCGCCACAACGACTGAAATCAACATAGCGAAAAATCCTTTTTGTTTCATAGTAGAACTCCTTTCTGTTGTTGAACGGAGAGTAAAGGCAACCCCAGGTTGGATATCGTGGTAAGGATACCGTGCAAGGCAGCTTGATCGGCTGCCAAACCGGTGAGCGACGTCTCGTCGTTTGGCTGTGGCTCGATGGCGAACCCATCGAACCAGTCCGACCATTGCGGATCGAGATTCCCTTTGACCTTGATCTGGTAGACTGCCGGTTTGTCGAATTCACGACCGTTGCTCATCACACACCTCTCCTTGAATGAATTGATGGACTCATTGTATTGCTCGACAGGGTGAGATGTCATCACATGGAATGGGTGATTTTTATGGGGATTGAGAAGAGACGACACAAAAAAAATCCCTCACCCAACGGGTGAGGGATTGGTATCCAGACGATCACGGGTAGGCTAGAACAGGCCCAGGTCCTCCGCGCGGTCGATTGCTTCGGTCCGACCGTGAACATCGAGTTTGTCATAGATGTGCTTAACGTGGGAGCGAACTGTGTTCACCGAGACGTACAGACGATCAGCGATTTCGGGCAGCGAGAGGGACGTTCTCAACAGGGATAGCACCTCCAGCTCGCGCTCGGTGAACGGCCCGGTCAGGAGAGGTTCTGTATGGCCAGATAAGCTCCGTTCCGGCCTGGGAGCTTGCCGATCAAATACCTCTAGCAGTTTGGACGTATAACCAGGCATAATTCCTTGGGCAGAGGCATTTCTGAGCAGTCGAGCCATCGGCTCTCCGTGATCGATGAACATGCGCACATCGCCTTCTGGTTCAGCCAGGGTGAGAGCACGCTCCAGGGCTGGTAGCGCCTGGCTTACATCCCCTCGTCGCTGCCAGGTCAGCGCTTGAAGAGTCAGGATCTCGATCACATAACCCGTGGCGCCACTCGTTTCTGCAAATTCGAGCAAGCGCGCCAACAGCCGGGCGGCTTCGTCATACCTATCCTGGGCAACCAATACGTGGGCCATCGCAAAGTAGCGGTCAATCTGTTCAAATCGCAATGTATCGTCAAAGCCCAAGCCGCATTCTCTGAGCCAGGCAGATGCTGCCACTACGTCGCCTTGGGCCAACTGCACCCGTGCTTCCCAAGCTGCCAACAAACCATAATGCCAGGGAGACCTATCCCGTGCAGCGCGCCGGGCCTCCTGAATGACGTCAAGCGCGCCGGGCAAATTTCCCAACGCCCAAAGCGCCTTGGCCAATGCAATCGCGCTCAGGGCCATCACATCTGCTTCCCCCCATCGCGTGCATAGCTCAATGCTTTTTTTTGCAAAACGCAACGCAGACTCGAGGTCGTTCCACTCGCGCGCGATGTAGCTTTGGCGCAGGTAGATGTAGCCTGTCATCTGCAAGTGCCAGCCGCCCTGTCGGTTGTATTCGTCAGCCAACTGCAAGGTCCTCTGGCAAACATCCCACATCTCACGGAGCCGACCTTGATATCTCAGTAGGGCAGTCTGCTCCCACAAAGTGTCCAGAATAAGATGATAGTTACCCGATGCCTGGTTAAGCGACAGCGCTTTGGCCATATACTGGCTGGCAGCCTCAAAATCGCCAATGTCTCTCAAGGCGGCCCCTAACATCATCGTCGCATAACCGCGCACCGCCAGGTCTTCTTCAGTCAAGTGATCAAGCGCCTGCCGGGCAAACACGACGGTCCGCGCCGTATCTCCCTCCAATGCGGCGATGTAGGCACGGACTGCAGCAACGTGTCCTGTTATCGGCTGGGCATCAGCCTGCAAAGCGCGCTCGGCATCTTGCAAGCTCTGCCTGGCGCCCTCCACGTGGCCTGCAAACACCAGCACCCAGGCGTTGGCCATACACAACCAGGGTCGGGAACGACGCTCCTCAGCCGGCAGCGCCTCAAGCCAGCGCAGAACCGTGGCCAGCTCACCCTGGTAGACCAGGCTGAGTGCATTGTCCACAATGAGCCTGATCAAGCGCTCCGTATCACCCACTTCAGCGGCATGGCTTAGCGCTTCAGACAACAACCCACTCTGCTCGTACCACTCGCTCGCCCGGCGGTGCAAGACAGGCAATTGTTCAGGCCAGTTCTGCTTCAGCCGCCCGCGCAACAGGTCGGCAAACAGATGGTGATAGCGGTACCAGTGTCGATCATCGTCGAGAGGAACCAAAAACAGGTTGGCCCGTTCCAATTGTGTCAACAGCGCTTGACTGTCCTCTCTGCCTGTGACCGCATCACACAAGGACGCTGTCAGGCGATCCAGGATCGAAGTTTTGAGCAGGAACGCCTGGATCTCGCCCGGTTGACGGTCAAGAACCTCCTCCACCAGGTAGTCCAGGATAAAGCGGTGGCTACCGCTGAAGGCTTGAACAAAGGCGACAGCGTCGCCCCGTCCTTGCATAGACATAGGCGCCTGCATCGCAAGCGCCGCCATCTGCAGTCCGGCGATCCAACCCTCGGTGCGCGCGTCGAGAAGGGAGACGCTTTCCCCAGACAGGTTAAGGCTCATCACGTCGTTGAGAAAAGTCGCCGCCTCTTCAGGCGTGAAGCGCAAATCACCGGCACGTAATTCAGTGATCTCCTTGCGCACGCGCAAACGAGCCAATGGCCAGGGAGGATCAATGCGCGTGGCAAGAGCAAGGTGAAAATGAGGTGGTTGATGTTCGAGGAAAAAGGTCAGACTTGCGTGGATTGCCGGAGCTTCAAGCAGATGATAATCATCCAGGATCAACACAAGCGGTTGGCTATATGCAGCGATGGCGTTGAGCAGTAGGGTCAAAGTGTTTTCAAGGGGCGCCGGCTCACTCGCTTCTAACATCCCCAGGATCGCTGCATCCAGTTCCGGAAGAACAACCTGTAACGCGCGGACAAAGTAAATCCAAAAGTGCACAGGAGTGTTGTCCTCGCGATCCAATGACAACCAGCCAAACCGGGCCTGACTATTCTGGCGTGCATGGTTGATCCACGCTGCCAACGTCGTGGTCTTGCCAAAGCCAGCCGGGGCAGAGAGCAGGATCAGCTTGTTCCCAGGTCTTAGCCCTTCCTCCAGTTTGACGATCAGATGGGGTCTTGCGACCATATCTGGTCGGACAGGAGGGATATACAGCTTGGTTTTCAGGAAAGGTACAGCCATTCCGCCCTCAATAAACCGAAAACCGATTGCCAGCCAGTTCTACTTTTCTACGTCTGCTTCTCTCATTATACAGAAGATTCTGATTTACACCTCCTTCACCCACGGTTCGACCAAATCATAGTTCGTAAATCCCACCGAGGCATAAAGCGCGTGCGCAGGTAGCTCGTATGAGTGGACGTAAGCCATGACCGCGCCCAAACGCTTGAGCCGGCGCAGCGCTTCGCACAAGACGGCTTTGCCCAGCCCTCGCCGTTGGTGCGCGGGCACGGTCCCCACCGGCTCGAAGACGGCAGTGCGCGTCGCGTCGTCGAACCAGGCTGTGCAGAAGGAGGCCACCGCACCGTCGGGCGCTATGGCGACAATGTCGAGGTCACGGCGGTAAAGGGGCGCGCGCTGGATGTTGCGGTACCAACTCACGTCGTCACGGTTTTCGATGGCGATGGCCGGTTCGTCAGGGTGAAAGGCGAGGCCGGAGGCGTAGCAGCGTTCCAGTAGCTCCAGGCCATCGCCCAAGGCGCGCACGGTGTAACCCGGCGGTGGTGGGCACTCCGGAATCGGCACTTCCAATGAACGGTGCCGCCAGCAAGCTTGATGTTCGGGCGCGGAGATGCGCTTGAAGCCATTCCGCGTCAGAGCGGCGTGGCGCATTTCGTCTTCGGCGCCGACCGACACCCACAACCTCCGGCGGTTGTCGTCATCCGTGACGGACAGGTGTTCTTCGGCAACGGCCAGCATCTCGTCCTCAAGATCAGGTGTGCGGAAATCGGGATGGATGTGCAGGATCGCTTCGCCGTTCATGATGGGGTTCAGCACGGCCACAAGCTTCCCATCCGCCGTTTCCCACAGGAAAACCACGGTCTCAAGGTCCCAGCCACCGAGATTGGCAACCAGATGCCAACGCCAATAGTCGAATTCGGCAACGTGCCAGCACAACTCGCGCAGGCCGTTGCGCAGCAGCACCTCACGCAGAAAGGCGCGAATCCGCCAGTAGTCGTCTTCACCTTGGTACAAACGTCGTGTCAGTGTCATTGTTGTGCGTCCTCCAGGACTTTCTTCATGGGTTGATAGGGAAATCGCGTGCCTTCAAAGATCCGGCACGATCGCACGCCGGTTGTCTTTTTGTATCCCACACTCTGGTAAAAGGGAACGGCAAACAGCGTGGCCTGGACTTTGATGGCGGAGGTTTCACGGCGCCGACATTCTCGCTCGAAATGCGCCACCAACGCACGCCCAATACCCCGTCGATGATGGTCTTTCCTGACAAACAGGCTTTGCAGTTTATCCGAACGGCCCCGCAGCACACCTACGATCTCGCCATCGTCTTCGGCGACAAAGACCATATCGGCCTCAATCGCTTCGGCGATGGCCGCTTGATTGGCAGGTTCTTGAGACTCGGCATGTTGAAAAGGGCCTAATAGCAACACCCGCTCTTGCAGGGATGCGTAGGCCAGGTTGAATTCGCCAAACGTGTCGGCGATCAATCGCCCCACGCTGGGGGCATCGTCGTCACGATAATCGCGGATCGTCATTTTTGTGTCGAGTGTCATTCTAGCTCCTTCATCCGTGCCCGACCCGCGCATATGAATAGAAGGTCGCCGCTAGGTTGACAAAATACGTAATCAGTGTGATAAAGCCGTAGGGCTTGCCCACCATAAAGGCATACCCCACCATCGCAAACTGAGCCAGGTAGTAGAGGATCAGATAGGGAGCCAGCAAACCGGTGCTGCGGAAGTCGATCTTCAACGCGTAATCCAGGACGAATTCCACAATCAAGTAGACGACGGTGACAAGCGGCAGGATCCACAGCCACGCGCCCCGCTTCGCGGCGATGTTCAGAATGATAGCGGCGATCAACGGCAGCGCCATTGCTACGGTGATCCATCCGGCAACATTCTCCACCGGCGTATCGCGCGTCCCCGTCCTGGCACGGGTCAGGAAAATCACCACCAACAGCAGGTTGATGAGGTTCGCAATGCCGAACACCCCCAGATCAACGACTCGTTCATAACGCTCTAACATCAAAATCAACTCTCCTTCCATTCCCTGCGCAACAGCGAAAAAAGAATCTGATCATTGTACACACCATCGCGGCGGTAGTACTCGCGCAACAATCCCTCCCGTTGAAAACCGAGTTTCGCCAACACACGCTGCGAACGCTGGTTTTCCGTATGGGTCGTAGCCTCAATCCGGTTGAGCCCCATCGTCTCAAAGCCATAGCGGATCAAGGTGCGCAGCGCTTCGGGCATCAGCCCTTGCCCCCAATAATCCGGCCACAGATCGTAGCCGATCTCCGCGTGAGAATGTTGTTTGTCCCAGCGACAGTACCCACAGGTGCCAATGAGATGCCCCTCAGATTTAAGTTCGATACCCCACCATTTGAAATCGGGCATTTCTGCCGGATTTTGGAGCGGGCGCAGCATCGCTTCGGCTTCTGCGAGGGTCTTCAGCGGCTCCTCATCTCGCATATAGAACGTGACGACGGGATCGCCCCACTCCTTGAGGACAAAGTCCGCATCTTCCATGCGCAGCGCGCGCAGGATCAGGCGTTCGGTTTCCATCCGGGGATAAGCTTCGGCAATGTCTGCGATTGTCATTAAACAGTCCTCGTTCAAAGCTTTGAAAACAAACTGAACGCAACGGGAATATCCATCGCGGCGTGAAATAAGATCGAGCCCCATAGGCTGTCCGTTTTTTGGAGCGTCCAGCCCCAGGCCAAGGACAACGGGAACACCATCCCGATAAACATCCAAATGTCCGCCGAGTAATCGACGCCCGTGTGCAACAATGTAAACGGGATGGCCACCAACACGTTGATAGCGAATTTGCCGAGAAACGGCTGCAACCGGCCAAAGAACAGCCCGCGAAACAGCAACTCTTCGTTGAAAGCGTTCGCCAGGACAAAGATAAGGACCCACGGCATCCAGGGCAGCATGCGCCCCCAACTGAGGTCTTTGCCGTTGAAGAAGAGTGTCGTCACCGGGATGGCGCTGGCGATCATCACCACGAAGGCGATCAGCCCGATCGTCAGCCCCAGTCGCAGGTTCCCCCGCCGGAGATAGAGCGACGCCAGATCGTCACCGGAGGCGAGTGTCAGCAACAGAACGACGAGGATGCTCAACACCGAGCTTTCCAGCTTATCGATGGCAAGCCCGGCGGGCGTCTCCAGGGGGATACGCAGCGCGGGCAGAAGCCATTTCGAGAAACCGAGTCTAGCCACCGGACACTTTTTCAAAAATAGGGAAGCCAACGAAAGACAAAAGCTTCCGCATTCGTCAAATGCCGATCTATCATATCCAAACCAATACGGAAAATGCTCAAATCGCGGCGGTCTTTGC
>Ga0334888_1000347_pt1 | contig 75765 bp, 61 predicted proteins | sample GraSluR1_MG_FD_207227 | JGI IMG/M metagenome (GOLD analysis project Ga0334888, IMG submission 207227) | Sludge microbial communities from methane-producing bioreactor in Wageningen University, Netherlands - Granular Sludge_3_08-R1 | ecosystem: Engineered > Bioreactor > Anaerobic > Unclassified ... | reverse complement strand
CGCTTGACGAAATTCGATTATTTTGTTAAGGTGCTCTTGGGTAGTTGTTTTTTTGTTCACACATAAAGTTTCTACCCTTGGGCAGTTTCCCGCAAGGGCGCTGCCCTATTTTTGTCTAATTGCGAGTGTATGACGAAGCGCTATTATTTAAAATCGAAGCCATAAGAATCGCCAGATCAGGCAGGCATTGAACAAACGAAAATCCTGTTTACAGAAAAGCAGCATAAGCGATAAACAGGCCCCCGTATCTCACAAGCCCGAGAGGAACTTGCAGAAAAAACATGGATACAACCAAAGAGCAGCATCCACCACTGAATAATAAAACCCGTTTCCAAAAGGCATGGAAAATTTTCAAAATTCTGTTGGCAATTCTATTAATTTCTGTGGTGCTTTCCAAAACGAACTGGACTCAGCTAAAAGCATTACGAACAGAAATTGTCTGGGTTTGGCTGATTGCTTACGTCTTGTTGTATTCTATAATGACGTTGGTCAAGGCTCTCCAATACAAGATATTGATTGGGAGAAACATAAAATACAAAGAGGTACTGCGGATTGTGATCTGGCAGAATGCGATCAGCAATTTTTTGGCAACCAGTGCAGGAATCGCCTCGTTTATGGCGATGTTAAAAACTGAGAAGGACATTAAGATCACACAATCGGGCGCCACTTTTATTCTCACGAAATTTGGGGACTTGTTGGTCCTGTCTTTCTACTTGGCCATCTCTGCCAGTATTGTGTGGCAACAAATAGAAGCGCTGCGATTCTTTACCATCTTGTTGCTTGGCGCATTGTTAATCGCCCTGGGTATTTTTCTATGTGCCATCTTTTGGCGGAAAAGGTTTGTGTCCTTATTAAGGAGTGTGTTGGTGCGATTAAAATTAACAAGATTCTCTCTCGTTACCCGCAGCCTTGCCGGCGTAGAAACCTTGATCTCCATCCCGCAACGCACCCTGTTCAAATTGCTGGGACTCTCGATTTCTACCGCATTCCTTTATATGACGGTTACGATGGGCTCTGTGTTGACCAGTTTGCGCATGTTTGATGTGCAGTTGAGCCTGTTTCCGGTGATTTATGTGGCCTCGTTGATGCAGCTCGTTTCGTTCGTTCCTGTCCAAATTTTGGGGGGTCTGGGCGTTACCGAAGTTACCTCTGTCTATCTTTTTCAATTTTTTGGCCTGGAACAAAGCAGATTATTTGCCGTCATGCTAGGCAATCGGGTCATTTACTATCTGATAAATCTGGTTATTTTTCTTTATATACCACTGTGTTCTGTTTTTGAAAAAAAACGGGACGCATAAAATGCGTTGCCCTGCATAGTCACCGTGCATTCGCAGTTGAACATACCCATCAGGCCGCTTATTGTACGTTCCCATTCCAGGTTGATGTTTGGTGCCTTGCGGATATCCTGCCCGACAGGGTAAAGCACGCTAAGGCACCCTGTCCGGGGTTATAAAAACCCGCTCCCGAAATTCGGGAGCGGGTTCTCGCATCACTTGCTGAATTCAATTTCCCAATCAGCCCCATAGCCAAGCTTCGATCGCTCGATGAAACTGCCCTGACTGACCGCCAGGGAGACTTTCATCAATTCATTCGTATAGATGACATAATCCCCTTTCGGCACAAAACCGAAGGACTGGTAATGGGGCACCTTCTCCTGGAAGACCACCTCCCCGGCGTGCCGGACGGTCATGTTCAGCGTATCGCCGTAGACGAAACCAGCCTCGGTGAACAGGGACTGCGGGATATTCGTCCACAGGTTGCCGAAATTGGGATCAACGATATCAAAGATACCGCGCACTACCCCGTCCTCCAGCACAGCCTCATGGAGCGGATGGGTGATGATCTCCTCCACCGGATAGGCCGGGCCGACGCCTTCGAAATCAATGATCCCGCTGGCAAGGCGCGCGCCGCAATAGGCGAACACATCCCGCCCGTGGAAGACGTTGGTGTTTTCGGTGTTCTTGCCGCGCAGGCGGTTGACGCTCTCGTCGATCTCGCGCACTTCAGTGATCCCGATCCAGGCCTTGACGTGGGTCAGCGAGCCGTTATCCGGGGTGACGATGTAGTAGCCATTGACAGTCTTTGCCACACAGGCCTTGCGCGGCGTGCCCACCCCGGGATCGACTACCGAGACAAAAATGGTGCCTTCCGGCCAGAAATTCATCGGCTGGTAGAGGCGGAAGGAGGCGCTCCAGGTATCGTGCTGCGGGATCTCGTGGGTACCGTCGATGATCTCCACCTCGCGGTCGACGCTTTTGACCACGCCATACATGGCAGAAACAGCACTTTCCTTGTAGGTGAAATCGGTTTGAAATACCAGGATTGGTTTCATGGCAAAATTCCTTTAAATGAACGGATTGTAAAAACGACTGTGATTGATGAAAATGGATACGCCCAAAGACGCCAGGAAGATCAACGCAGAAACGACCATCGCCAGAATATCCTGCCGGGAGAGCTTGCGCGCGGTATACCAGGTGCGTGTTTTGGCTTTGGAAAATCCGCGCAGGTCCATCGCATTGCTGATCACCTCCACCCGGTCGAGGGTCGAGAAGATGAGCGGAATAACGATCAACAGGGAATTCTTGAAGCGGTCAATGAACTTGGCCTTGTTCGACAGCTCCAGCCCGCGGGCCTGCTGGGACAGGTAAATATCACGGTAGTCACGCTGAATATCCGGGAAGTAGCGCAGGGTCAGCGCCACAGCCGTGGCAGCTTTATAGTTGACGCCAATCCCGTTCAGTGAAGAAGCGAACTCGCTGGGGTTGGTAGTCAGTAAAAAGATCATCCCCAGCGGAATCACCGAGGCATACTTGAACATCTTGGTCACCTGAAAAAACAACTGCTCATAGGTCAGCGAAATGCCAAAAACACTGGCAAATTCATGCTGGGTGCCGTAAATTTCCGTCCCATACTCCGGGGAGAAGAAAAACGAGATGACCGCATTGACGGCGATGAAAATGGACACATACATGACCATCACCCGGATCTGTGAAAAGCGGATTTTCGCGACCCGCATGAGCAGGATGGAAAACACGGTCACCGCCAGGATGACGCGGATATCGTAGGAATACATCATCGCAAAAGTAAGGAACAAAAAGCAGATCAGTTTGGTGAGACCCGAAAGCCGGTGAATGAAGGTGTCGGCGAGATTATAGGAGAAGAGCTTCATTTTCATGTTCATCGGTTCTTCAACCTCCGCTCGTAATCAATAAAGCCCTGCACGAACTGCGTACCGTCTGCGATGCCGGCCATGTGAGAAAGCGCGAACAGCGAGGTTTCTTTCAGGTTGGCTTCGGCAATCACCTGGGCGTCGGTCAGCACCACAGAGGCGGCGGTGTCGGCGATCATCCGTCCGCCGGCCAGCACGATGGCGCGCGGCGTATATTCCAGCATCAGGTGCATGTCATGCGTGATCAAAATGACCGTCACGCCCAATTTATTGACCTCCACCAGAAATTCCATGATCTCGGTGTAATGGCGGAAATCCTGACCGGCGGTAGGCTCATCCAGGATGAGGATCTTGGGGTTAAGGACGAGGATAGAGGCAATGGTCACGCGTTTTTTCTGCCCGTAGCTCAGGGCGGAGATGGGCCAGTCGACAAACGGAGCCAGGCCGCAGATCTTGAGCACTTTCTCTACGCGGATGCTGATCTCTTCCTCCGACACCTCGCGCAGGCGCAGACCGAGGGCTACTTCATCATAGATCAAGGGTTTGGAGATCATTTGATTGGGGTTCTGCATCACCAGCCCGATGATCTCAGCCCGCTCCTTGATGGATTTATTCTTAATGTCTTCTCCACGATAGAGGATGCGCCCGCGGTCTTCCTTCTCAAAGCCGCACAGCAGCTTGGAAAGGGTCGATTTTCCAGCGCCATTCTTGCCGACGATGGAAACCATCTCACCTTCCTGGATATCAAAGTTGATCTCCGTCAGTACCGGACGGATGCCGTCGTAGGAGAAGGAAATATCCTCCATCTTCAGGATAGAAGGACGCGCCTCCACCGGTGCGGGCGGCAGGATATGTCCATACCAGGTTTGCAGGGCATCCCGCGAGAATTCCGTCTTGAGGGTGGTAATATGCCCGGCCTGCATCGCTTCCGTCACCTGCACGTCGGCATATTTCAGCGCGGTCACATACAACGGCTCACGGATGCCGGTCTCCTGCAAAACGGGCGAGGCCACCAGCGCATGCGCATCCATGTCGGCAATAATGCGTCCGTCTTTGACCACAATCACCCGGTCGATGTCGCGGTGAAGTACGTCTTCCAGGCGGTGTTCAATAATGAGGATTGTCTTGCCAGACTGTTTGTGAATATCATCAATGATTTCGATAGCGGTCTTACCCGTGGCAGGGTCCAGGTTAGCCAGTGGCTCATCAAACAGGAGGATATCCACATCATCGATCATCACCCCGGCCAGGGAGGTGCGCTGCTTCTGCCCGCCGGAAAGCTCAAAGGGCGAGGAAGTCAGCCAGTTTTCCATGTCCACCATCTGTGCCACATTACGCACTCGTTGATGCATCTCCTCCCCGGGGATGTTGTCATTTTCCAGGGCAAAAGCAATGTCCTCGCCTACCGTTAGCCCGACAAACTGGGCATCGGAGTCCTGCAAGACGGTACCAACCGTCTTCGATAATTGGAAGATATCGAGGCCGGAAGTTTCCTCACCATTGATCTTCAGGCTGCCGTGAATCTCTCCCCGATACGAGAAAGGGATCAACCCATTCAGGCAATGCCCCAGGGTGCTCTTGCCACTGCCACTCGGGCCAACAATAAGGATCTTCTGTCCAGGGTAGATCTTCAGATTAATATCATGCAGGGTGGGTTCAGCCTGACTGAAATATTGAAAGGTAAAGTTGGTAAATTCGATGATCGGTTGTAAGTTCATGAAAGTTTTTTCTAACTAATCCTAATTGCGGATGAATAAGGTTTTTTGCAGCAAGGCCTTATGCAAATCCATAAATCAAGCATGGTAGTAACCACTTTGGTGGTTATTAAATTGCGAAATGAACAGTTCAAATCATGCCTACATTTTATCCGCAATATGAGCTGATGAATAAAGCTCAGACTTTCATGCCAGCAAAGTCTGAGCTTTATCGCTGTTCAAAACGGTACGACCCTACTTCTTGCTGAGGCTGCCCTTCCTGGTGCGGGTGGCTGCGTAAGCAACCAGCAGAAGGGTGCCAATCACGCCTGCGCTGATTGAATTCATGAGCGCAGCGGTGATGCCCTGGGTGAAGACCAGATTGGTCGGTTCCTGATAGATGAGGATATCCAGGACAGGAGCAACCACAACCCAGGCGGCGATATTGCCGATGACCTGAATGATGTTGAAGGTGAGGATATCTTTACCACCGAACTGACCATCTTCTACACTCGTGCGCTTGAAAGCAAATCCAAAGATGAAACCAGCAACACCGCTGGCGATCACCCAGCTCCACCAGGGGGAACCGTACTGGAGAGCGTCGCTGAGAGCATGCCCGATGAAAGCAATCAAAGCACCGGCGATCGGCCCAAACAGGGTAGCGAACAGTGCGCTTACCCCGTAGGCAGTCTGGAAGCTGGTTGACGGAACGGGGGAAGGAACTTTAACGTACATAAATAAGAGTGTGAAAATTGCTGCGCCTAAGCCGGTGGCAACGATGGTTTTCGTGTTCACCTTAAATAAATCTTTCATGATTTTTTCTCCTTGTGGAAATAAATAGAAATGAGTCTGAAAACATAAGTCCATTATATATGAACGCGGAATTTACGTCAATTAAAAACATTGGCCTTTTGATGGATCAAACCCGCGTTTGATTTTTCTCCTCAAGCAGTCTGGGCAGAAAGAAAGGATAGCCGGGAAGGCGACCCCGGCGTATAATCAAAGCATCTGCCCCCATCACAGGAGGAAATATGATCACACCCCAACACGAAATTGTTGCCCCCGGCCCATTGCTCGCGTCCGATGGCCGCCTGACCACGGCCGGCTGGTCGCGCCAGCCGATGCTGGACTGCAATCTGGAAAACGTCAATTTCTACGCGCTCAAATTTCTCCAGCCGCTGCGCGTCAAACGCTGGGATTATTACGCCGTCTTTACCCCCGATCATTTCTTTTCGTTCACGGTCTCCGACATTGGTTACCTGGGGATGATCTTTGCCTACGTACTTGAATTTTCCACAGGGAAACTTCAGGAAGAGACGATTGCCGTGCCGCTGGCCCGTGGGGTGGAACTGCCGCGCAACAGCCAGGAGGGCGTCAGTCAGTTTGACAATGGCAAGGTCTCACTGTGCTTCAGCGTGGAAGACGGCGCGCGCCACTTGCAGGTGAACTGGCCGCAGTTTGGAAAGACCTCTCTGTCCGCAGATATCCGCCTGGACTGCCCGCCGGATCATGAGTCGATGACCATCACCACCCCCATCGAAAAGCAGCGCTTCTATTACAACCGCAAGATCAACTGTATGCCCGCCACCGGCTGGGTGCGCTACGGCAGCGAAGCATTCAGGCTGACGCCCGATACCTGCCTGGGGCAGCTGGACTGGGGGCGCGGCGTGTGGGCCTACAACTCCCTCTGGCTGTGGGCCAGCGCATCCGGCTTTCTGCCGGACGGGCGCACGCTTGGCCTGAACATGGGCTACGGCTTCGGCGACACCTCTACGGCCAGCGAGAACGCCTTCATCCTGGACGGTGTAGTGCATAAATTGGGCACGCTGACATTTGAATACGACTCCGCACATTTTATGAAGCCCTGGCGCATGAAGGACGAGGACGGCCGCCTGGACCTGGTCTTCGCACCCTTCTATGAACGCGTGGCCAGGACGAACGCCGTGGTGCTGACCAGCGAAGTACACCAGATGTTTGGCCGCTACCGCGGCACGCTGGTGACGGATGACGGTGATTCAATCATCATTGAAGATCTGGTCGGCTTTGCGGAGGAACACCACGCCAAGTGGTAAAAAAATGTAGGGGCGATTTGCAAATCGCCCCTACATAATCACATTCATTTCTTACATCACCGAACGGTCATCCACCCGCAAGCGGCGGGGAGGGTCTGCGGGCGAAGGGCCATCCTCCCTGGCCGGCGCGTTGCGCGGCACCCCCGGGCGGAAGGCAATCACCAGCACAGAACCCATCAGCGGCAGCAAAAGCGCCACCAGCGCCCAGGCCAGATAATCCAGCCAGCCCAATCCGCGGCGGCCGCTTAAAAACAATGCCGCCATGAGCAGCATTCCTGTTTCCGTGATGAGCAACATGACAAAAAGAAAAGCGCGTGGTGACATGCAACACTCCTGGTGAAAGTGTAGATTCCCTGCCAATATTATAGGATTTAATAGAACAAATGTCAAACGGGTAGAGGGATTCGGAATTGGGTAATCAGGGATTGGTGAGAGATTTGATTAAACCCATAATTGATACTATAATGATAAGCAATGTCCGATTTAGCCAGGCAAATATACGAAAAAGGAGATATCATGTTTAAGAAACTGTCTTCTGGTTACAAAATTTCTGTCCCCGGCCTATTTTCTACCCTGGTGTTTTTTTTCCTGCCGTGGGTTCTCAGTTCTTGCGGGAATGATCCAATGCGCCAATATAGCGGCTGGCAACTGGCTGCCGGCACGCCAGAAGCAGGGCAAGGCTACAACGGCAATATCGTGGTTTTACTCTTCCTTGTCGCTGCTCTTGTTCTTTTATTCTTCGCCTTTCGCTCCACACAGCGTACGTCCCTGACCGCATGGGACAGCTATGGCGTAGCAGTGATCAGCATCATCGTGATATTTTCCTTGTTCCAGCAATTCTTAACTACGCCTGAAGAAGGAATCAATCGGGAGATTCTCTACGGCTTATGGGGTTATCTTGCCGGCTGGCTGATCGTATTGATCGGAGGGGTGGTGAACATCGTGGAGCGTCAAAAGAGACCCTCCTGATCCATTATTTTTCAACAAGTCCTTGGCACCTTGTGCATTCCCTTTTGAACACATCCATCAACCCTGTCAACCCACTTTTTCCCCATCTTTAGACATCCAGCGTGACCTTTCCTGCAAAACGGTGCCATCCGAAGCAGCACGCGTAGGGTGCGTTCGCTTTTGAACGCACCAATAACCTTCCCAATCCAGAACTCAAAAAAAAGCTGGTGCGTTACCAACGCACCCTGCAAATAAATACAGTGCCACCTTTTTCCATTATAGTCATCTACCTTCCCCTGTCAAACTGCACCGTATCCTTTTCCACAAAACGGCGTCATATTAAATGGACGAAACAAAACCCACGGAATTTTCGTTCAAACAAAACCTTAGTAGTGAACAGGAGATATAAAATGAAAAAGCAACTTATCGGTATCACATTGGCAGCAGTATTGGTCAGCATGTTCGTTTTCACCGGCGGCGTTTTCGCCCAGACAGAGCTTCCCCCGGAAGCACCGGCTGACACGGAACCGGTCAGCGATCAGACTTTGAACCTCTACCACGATGAAAGAGTCGCGGCACTGGTCGAGATGACCGGCCTGACCACCGAAGAAATCGAAGCACGCCTGGCCGCTGGCGAGACCGCGTATGACATCGCCATGTCCATGGACGTGCCCCAGGAAGATTTCCATGCTGTCTGGCCGATGGGCGGCGCAGGAATGCGGGGGGATGGTCAGGGCGACGGCTCCGCACTGCGCATCCGCTTGCACACCAGAGTACAGGACGGTACCTGTCTGGCGGGCTGTGATCCGCAGAACCTGAACACAACCTGTGAGCCTATCAATCTTCAAGACGGCACCGGCGCCGGCCGCCGCGGCAGAAATTCCAAATAACGCCAGCTGCACCCTAAAAGTACAAGCATCCCCTGCGAATTCGCAGGGGATGCTCTTTTAATTCCTCAAACTTCTCACCCAACCACTGACAATGATATACGCCTGAAAGCAGTTTTCTGTTGTAAAATTCTTTTATCCTCCACATAATACACGATGAAATTTCGCTGTATTCTTCACTAAAGAATTCATAGAGTCAAAGAAAATGCATATCACCTATTCCGATCGCACAAGCAAAATACCTGTTGACCGTCTAAGCACGTTGTTTTTAATCTCCGTAGATTGCGGAGAACTTACAATCCCGTTTGTGTTTGATACGGGAGGTTCCATGACAGTCGTCAATAAAACCACTGCGGACACACTATATGGCATTCCATGCGCAGAAACCGTTACCGTCGGGGGAAATGCATGCGCCCGCTTTATTGCCGATACGATCATAATCCCAATGCTCAAGATTGGCGAAGTGATAATCCATGACCTGAAAGCCATCATTGTCGATGATGATATCCTGGATTTTGGGGTTGATGAGAACAGCACCCCTTTTTGTTTCAATGGATTTCTAGGATGGGACGTTATCCAGCACTTCGCATGGCATTATGATGCGCCCAATTCATGCTTTCACATGAACAAACCCGTCGTTGCCCAGGGGACTGCTACTATGGCCTTGTGGGATAATATGCCACTTATCTATGCCCTGCACAACGGGAAAAAAATGCTCTTCGGCTTTGACACCGGTAACACCGAAACCGTGCTCGGAGAAAAGCTGTATGAAACCATGACAAATGCCAAAGAAGGTTGGGATACCTTTGCAGGTATCGACGGCGTCCTGGAAACAGAAGTTCACATTGCAGAAGAATTTGAGATCCAAATCGGGCAACATACTGTCAGGCTGCAAAAAATATCTATTGTCAACCGGCAGGTATTCCCATCCAAAAATAAAGACATCTGCGGCCTGCTCGCTGCAGACATTATCCAGGGAAAAAGCTGGACGCTTGATTATTTCAATAGGTCCTTTGAAATTTCAGAGCGCTGATACAGCCCTCCCAGCCCTACTCTTTCCCCCTGAAGTACAGCACCACCATGCCGGCGATCAGCACCCCGCCGCCCAGCATAAGCACATTGAACAATATCTGCGGCGCTAGGTTGAAAACATTCCAGGGCACGCCCAGCGCGCAGCCCAGTGGATAAATAAACACCACCAGAGCGATCACCAGCAGGATATAGATGCCGGTCACGGCGTTGAAGGTAAAGCGGTGTTTCATCCGACGTGCAAACCAGGCCGCCGAGCCATAATCTGAACCGCTGCCGCGCGGCAGTTTGGGGCCCAGAAAATGTCCGACCAATCCTGCCCCAAGCACGATCAGCACAAGGCTGATAACGAAGGTGGTGAGGGTCATGGTGATCCTTTCATCAGAAGATACGGAACACTGATCAGCAAACGCTGCCGGGAAAAACTCCGTCACTTTCCATTATAATCTTCGCGTTCTCCCTGTCAAATCCGCTCCCTCACAAATCCCGCGATCTGCGCCACCGCCTCCCGCGTCTCAGTAAAGAACGGGAACATGTGAAAAACATGGAACATGCCCTCCCACACAGTCAACTTCACATCTGCGCCCGCTGCCTCTGCTTTGTGCGCGAAGCGGCGCGCGTCATCCAGCAGGAGCTCGTCCGTGCCCACCTGGATCAGCAGCGGCGGCAGACCGGTCAGATCAGCGTACAGGGGCGAGATGAGCGGCGCAGTAAGCGGCTGGCCGCCAGCGTATAAAGCGGCAAACTTTGCCAGACTATCGCGGTCAAGCACAAGTTCAGCATCCGCCTTCTCCCGCATCGAGTCACCCGTCAAGGCCAGGTCGGTCCATGGGGAGATGCACACCGCACCGGCCGGCAGGGGCCGCCCGTCATCACGCAGGGCGAGCAGCGCCGCCAGGGTCAGGCCGCCGCCCGCTGAGTCACCGGCAATGACAATCTGTGAGGGTGCAATGCCCTGTCCCAGCAGCCAGTGATAAGCCGCGACAGCATCCTCCACCGCGGCGGGGTGTGGGTGTTCCGGAGCCAGGCGGTAGTCAATCGCGAGCACCTTTACACCGGCAGCCTTTGCCAGGCGGCTGAGCAAATCACGATAGGTTTTCACTGCTCCCAAAGCGTATGCCCCCCCATGCAGAAACAGGATGACCCCATCCGACGCTTCAGCCGGGATGAACCACTCACCGGGCACGCCATCCGCATCCACTGGCTGACACTGCATGCCTTTGGGCAGGCGGAAAAAATGCGCCATCTTCTCTGCTTTGGCGCGCTGCGCATCAACAGACAGGGAAAACGAGGGAAAGAACCTCGAAACCATCTTCCGCGTGAGCGGATTGATCGGGCTCATTCAATCGCCTTTCCGCACTCCGTGCAAAAACGGTCATGTTGGGAGATGGCCCCGCCGCAGGCAGTGCAGGTCCACTTGATCACTTCCTGGCGCATGAACTGCTCTCCGCCGATCGCTCTGAAACGCTGTGCATTTTCAACCAGGCTGAGTTGATAGCGCTGGCGGTAGCTTTTATCCATGCGCTTGATCAACACACAAGGGAAATCTTCACAATCCACGCACAGCGCAAGCCCGCGCTCGCTGGCGCATGCCTGGATCTTGCAGTTGCGGCAGTGATTAGGTTTGCTCCCGTCCGCGCCGCGGCAGCCCTCACAGGCTTTTTTCTTTCGCAAATGTACATAGCACACCGCGCAGTTTACCCCGCAGGGGGCAAGTATGAAGGTTGGAATTTCCTGCGGCATTTTTATGGCAGCACCTCGCAATAGGACTGGTTGGTATGCGGTGCGTTGCGATGCTGATGCAGCACAACCGCCCAATATGAGTTTAACAAAATGATACTGAGAAAAACCCAAATGAATACAGGGATTTCCCATCTATCCTATCCGAAACCAGTGTACATTGCAAACAAAACTAATTGCGAACGGGATTGTGCTTTTCAATCAATTCTGTTTATTGCGGTTCGAGAAAATCATTTAACAATTCTCGTAGTGGAAAAGCATGCTTTTCCACTACGAGAATGTGTGCCTCATGGCTGAACTTCGCCGATCACCTGGATTTCTGCCCAGGCAACCCACGAGGGATCAACCAGCGTTTTAATACGCAGGAACTGCACGTTTTCTATCGGAGCGTCTGGCGTAAAGACCAGCCAGTCCCCTCCACGGGTATAACCGGTGAACTCATGGACGATGACATAAGCCTCTGCGGCAGAAGCACGGGTCTGCACCTGATGCGTGGTGCTGCCTTCCGGCCATTGCGCCACCATCAGGCGCACCTCACGGATGCGGTGGCTGGCTTGCAGATCAATCTCGATCCATTGAACGGGGAAATTGCCCGCGCCCCATTGGGTGGTCGGGTCATCATCCACTGCAAAGGCAGCGGGTTCTTCCGACAGGCTGGCCGAGGCGCGCACCGGTTTGTGATACGCCAGGTTATCGTTGGGAACCTCGGCCGCCACGCAGGCATCCGGTTGATTGACCGGAGCAAATAACTCCAGCAGATAAGCATCCTCATCCGTCAGGCCCCAGGTGCGGTCTCCTGCACTGGCATCAGAAGGATAATATGTCCAGTACAACCAGCCGTCAAAGCCGGCCACACAGGCATCCGCGGCAAACTCGGTGACCACACGGGCTGCAGTATCCAGATCGGGATACAGATGACGGAATGCACCGTACTCGCCGAGAATGATCGGTTTGGCGGTATAGCCAGCCATACCAAACCCGCCAACGTATTCATCGATGCTCAAGCCGCCGGGATAGGCATGGAAATCAAAGAAATCCAGCACTGACTTTTCGAGCAGCGAGGCAGTCTCCACATACCAGTCCGGCGCGGTTAACTCAGGCACGAAGAAACCCATCGTCACCAGGGCGGTGGGGTCGTGCAGGAGGATCTCCTCTTTCATCTGGGCGATATAGTAAACGATCCCGTCGCTGACCATTTGCTTCTTTTGCTGTGGGTCGCTCATATCATAGGTGCCAGTGGTCGTCTCAACCATGCCGCTGGTCAAAGAGAGCGGCGGCTGGTCACGGAACATCCACTGTTCGTTGAGCAGCTGCCAGGCGAGGACGGCATCAAAGGCAGCATTCCGCTCATCCAGGCCGGTGAGCAGATCACGCCAGTAGCGGCGGGTGGCACGGATCGCCTGGGGACGCAGGTAGAACGAATTGCGATACCCGGCAAAGTCATCGCCAGAGCCGCGGTTGGCCTCTTCTGAATAGCCGCCATCATCGGGCAGGTCATTGGAGGTGAACAGGATATAGACACCCGTCTCCCGGGCGGCCAGCATCATATCAGCGATGTTATCCAGATAGGCCGGATTCAATCCGGGCGCGTCCGTCCTGGCGATGCAATCCGGGCCGCGGTTGCACTGATCGAGGAAAACGCGCACGGTGTTGTAGCCCAGGCCTGCCAGACGGGCAAAGTCTTCCCGGGTGCGCTGGGGATCGTAGACGCCGACCTGCAGCACCAGATTGGTAAAACCGCCGCCCTGCGGCACAAAAGCATAATTCACCCCGCGCGGGATAAATTTCGCGCCGCTGTCGAGAAGAATAAATTCCTCCTGGCGCACGCCAATGCGGTGCTCTGCCTGCGGTTCCGGCTGCGGAGAAACCGTTTGCGTGGCGATCGACGTGGCAATTGGCGGGGGAGGCAAAGTGGGAGGAATGAAGGTATTCGCAGGAGCAGTTTCAGGTATCGAAACCGGTATGCTGCATGCCGTCATTAACAAGGCGGCAGCGGTCCATCCAACCAATACTCTTGTCAGCATCTTGCTGCCCATAATATTCTCTTTTCTGGATGCGTTCCATCCATCCAACCGGTAAGAATGTATGCATTGATGAACAACAGGAAATGGGATTCAAGCGGTTACAGTACGCTTCTACCCATAACCGACATTATTATCTGACTATATATTACCATTTTTATCTGGTTTTACAAAAAGTATTTATGAGCAGAACCACATCCAGATCAAAGTTGGCACGAATGTAGTAACCGCTTCTGCGGCAGGCCGGTGTTAGATATGCTGATTACGGATGACGAAACAGCATCGAATAACGCTTGACTATGGCAGCAACCTCAATTCCTGCAGGATCTCCAGGCTGATCCTTCTCGCGTTTTCGCCATTTGCAAAACCGTTGGAATCGTCACTTTCAAAATTGGTAACGAAGAAATACACGTTATCATCCATTTCCAGAATCCCCACAAACCATGCCTGGTACGGTGTGACCCGGACAGCCGATCCGGTCTTGCCGCTCAATTTGTAGGTGCCGGTTTCTTCCAGTACGATGATCTCTTTGACAATATCCATCGAGCGCTGAGAGAAGGGCAGTTCATTCAAATACAATCGTTTCAGGAATTCCACCTGCTCATCCAGCGAGATGCGCAGGGCGCCATCCAGCCAGAACGAGTCAATCTCGCCGGAGATGTCGGCGTTCCCGTAGGCCGCAGCCTCAACCCAGGCGCGCATTTGCGCTCCGCCCACCCGCCGGGCCAGCTCCTGGTAGTACCATACCACCGAGTTCCGGCTGGCCGTTTGCAGGGTATGGTCCTGCTGCCAGACGGGCAGATTGTAGTCGGTGCCATCCCAGGCGATGACATCGTTTTCATCCAGGATGACGCCGGTTTCCAGACCGATCAGTGAATTGAGGATATTGAAGGTGGAAGCCGGCAGGAATTGTTCCGCGCAGCGCTCCGGGTTATAGCGAATGTAGAGATCATGGTTAAAGTCATATAGCACAAACGCGCCCGGAATCTCTTCGAAATAATCTCCCAGTTCCGGTAGCACCTCAACTGCAGGATGGATTGGTTCAGCAGCGGCAGGTTGGAGTGGTGCGGTAATCAAACCAATCAAATGGATCGTCAGCAAGAAAATGGCGAGAAGAAAGCGTAGAAAAAGAATGATTGGCATTTCACCTCCATTCTATACTCATTATACGGGGGCAGCACACGTTGTCAATAAGACAGGAACATTGCAGAAGCAATACAAATGCCTATCTTCTGTGGATAAGTGCCCCAAAACTGTGGATAAGCCTATTCCCGTGGTGGAGAAAACCCGCTTTTCGGGGAAAGCTATCCGAAATAACAAGCTGATTCTGCGAACATTTGTTCATTATGGTGGAGAAACATGGGAAAAGCTGTGGATAATCGGGGAGAATCTGTGGACGAAAGGGGATTTACCGGGGAAAACCCTGTAGAAATTGTGGAAAATTCGGGTAGAGGCGGATTCCTTCAAATCTCTGTGGAAAAGCAGCCTGAATCTGTGGAAAACCTGGTCATAACAGGGGATGAATGTACCTGATATGTGGACAAAGCTGTACACAAACCAGGGAGAAACCACGAATCTTATGGAATAAAGTCTTGTTTTGGGTGGAGAAATTCCGCAAAAGGCAGGGTATTTTGTGGATAAATCCAGTTTTCCTGTGGAAAACTGTGGATTCTTGCAAACTCAGGAACTTTATAAGGGGGAGAAACGTCTATAGGATAGATGCGCGTGCAACCAGACGCGATTTTAACCGTATACTCAAACATGCGGTACACATTTAACGTACAATCAAAATGAATTTGTGTGATCCTCCTACCAAAAAAACAGGTGATAAAAATGTCGAAAATCAAAATTCTCTTACTTGTCAGTTGTGTCTTTTTGATCGCATCGTGCAGCCTGTCCACCGTGGCGGCACCCACACCGAATATTGAACAAACCGTCAATGCGGTGCGCACAGAATCTGTCTTGACAGCTATTGCAGACAAAGCCAATCAGAACACGATCATGCCGGCCACGGAAACCCCGGGCGCGACCATGACGGTCGCCCCCAGCTACACCCCTCACCCCACATTGACAACCGTGCCAACCCATACCTATATTCCCACCCTCACCCATACGGCAACGCGCACATCCCTGCCCGGCGGCAATCCCAAGATCGAAATTGTCGGGGTGGAAAGAAATAAAGCAGTCAGTGTCAAGACGGTCAATTTCCCGGCCTATCAAATTTTTACCGTCCGCATCGGCCGCTTCGACGATTTCAACAACACGAAAAAAGTAGTGGGTTCGATCAATTCCGGATCTGGGGCACCCTTTATTTTCACCTCGGTGATCCCTGATGAATTTAAGGATGTAGAAAAATTCACCATCCGTCTGGACAGCAGCAATGGTTATTATGCTTACAATGCGTTCGAAAATATCACCAGCGGGACGATATCCTATACCGTCACGCCCGTGACAACCTATCGCTGCAGCGTGACCACTTCTCCTGATGCATATGCTGAATTTCCCCGGGGTGCCGAATTTGACGCGAAATGGGAAATCAAGAACACTGGTTCTGAAGCCTGGGATAAGGCAGCCGTAGATTATAAACACTACAGCGGTACGGAAATGCAGAAGTATGAAAAAGTCTTTGACCTGCCCAGTACGGTGGACCCTGACGGGAAAATCACCCTCGTGGTGGACATGATTGCGCCCAACACGGTGGGGACTTACTCCACCACCTGGGCCATTGTCCGCGGCGACACGGTACTGTGCACCTTGCCGGTATCAATCCGGGTGAAATAGGCTGCCAATGATTCTCTCAGCCGCACCAACCTGAAAAACCGGTCTTAATCCGAACATACCTATACGGGAAAGTCCTACTGATAATTTTCGTCTGCATTTGATACAATTAAAATAAGCCCTCTGTCCACGCACAAGTGGGCAGATGGTTCAAAATTGACCCGTGAAACTTGACGCGCAAATGGGGAAGAATTGCATCATCGTTATTCGGTATCAAGAGCAGGCTATTGTCCTTCTTCTGCCATGGCGCATTCGTTCCTATTCAACAATAAGGGCGGTGTGTACGGTTTTATCACACCGCTGAAAGTACAGGTAAACATGTTCAAATCCAAATTATTACTGACCCTGGTCGTGCTGTTGCTGTTGAGTTCCTGCACGCTGCCGATCACCCCAACCTACGAGCCGCCCCCCATCCCGGACGCAGAACAGACGTTAAGCGTCGCCCAAACGCTGGATGCGGTACGAACAGAGGCTGCCCTGACCGTTGCCGCCAGCTTCCCAACCAACACTCCCGTTACACCTACCAATACCCTCAACCCAACATTCACCCCACTGCCCTCAGAGACGGGTCTGCCCAGCCTGACCGTCACCACAACCACGACGGCTACCCGTACAATGCCCCCCACGCTTACCCCTACCCGCACAGCCACCAAAACCGTCAACACTGGCCCCACGCCCCGGCTGCTGATCGTCGGCGTGGAAAAGAATAACGTGGTGACCGTCCGTACGGACAACTTCCCCGCCAGGCAAATCTTTACCGTGCGGATTGGTCCATTCAACAATTTCACCAAAGATAACGTGGTGACCGGCTCGATTAATTCCGGTGATGGCGGCTCTTCCCTGGTCACGATTCGTATTCCTCCTGAATATTACGACGAAGACCGCCTCACCATCCGTATGGATAGCTATGAAGGCTATTATGCTTTTAATAAGTTCCACAACACCACCAGCGGCACGGTAGTGTATACCGCCACCCCCGTTCCGCCCACGGTGTGTGAGGTTTCAACTTCGCCGAGCCAATATACTACCTTCGCCCCTAACGCCGACTTTGATACCGTCTGGACCGTGAAGAATACCAGTAATACCACCTGGGACAAAAAGTCGGTGGACTATAAATATGTCAGCGGCACCGAGATGCAAAAATACAACAAATATTATGACATGAGCGAAACAGTCGACCCTGGCGAGACGGTTGAGATCATTGTCGATATGATTGCACCCGGCCAAAAAGGCACCTATACAACCAAATGGGCGGTTGTCCAGGGCAATCTGGTGCTGTGTAATATGATGGTCACCATTGTGGTGCAGTAATAAATTAAACCATTTTGTGTGATTTAAAAAACTCCCCAAAAATCTGGGATTTTTGGGGAGTTTTGGTTGGCTGGTTTACTAGATCCAGCCGCGCAGCTGCATCGCCTTGACCACCCGGTCGATGGCGACCATGTAAGCCGCATCGCGCATGTAGACGTTCGCCTTAAGCGACATCTCCAGCACGCTGTGAAAAGCCTGTGTCATCCTGGTGTCTTCTTTTTCAAGGACTTCTTCGCGCGTCCAATAGAAGTTCATGTCATTCTGCACACCCTCGAAATACGATACGGTCACGCCGCCGGCATTGCACAGAAAATCGGGCACGAGGAAGATGCCGCGTTCCTTGATGACTGCATCAGCTTCGGGGGTGGTGGGGCCATTCGCACCCTCGGCGATGATCTTTACCGTGCTGCTGATGCTCTGCACGGTATCCGCGTTGATCTGGCCTTCCAGAGCAGCGGGGATAATTACATCCACATCCTTGCTGATCCAGGCATTGGCATCTTCAATTGTGTAACCGGCCTCGGTGGCTCTTTCTTTATCAATGGAGCCATACTGATCGGTAATACTCTTCAGGAAATGGGGATCAACGCCTGTTTCTTTGGTGACGGTGTAAGACACGCGATCATTGCGATCCCAGTAGGACACACACACCACCGTTCCGCCCAGCATCTCGACGAAACCGATGGCGGCATATTGGGCCACGTTGCCAAAGCCCTGAATGGCTGCCCGGCACTGGCTTGGGGCTAATCCCAGATGCTTCATCGCTTCGCGGACGTTAAAAATGACGCCATAGCCGGTCGCTTCGGTGCGCCCCAGGGAACCGCCGCCGCCCACCGGCTTGCCGGTGATCACACCGGGCGTATATTCGCCGGTCAGGCGGGAATATTCATCCATCATCCAGCCCATCATCTGCGGGGTGGAGCCAACATCCGGGGCAGGCACGTCCTTGCGCGGGCCGATATTGTTGACCATCTTCTGCACCCAGCCGCGTACCAGGCGCTCTTTTTCTGTCACAGACAGGGTCGAGGGGTCAACGATCACCCCGCCCTTGCCGCCGCCCAGGGGAATGTCGGCCACGGCACATTTCCAGGTCATCCACATGCCCAGCGCGCGGACGGTGTCCATCGTTTCGGCCGGGTGGAAGCGGATGCCGCCCTTGTTCGGGCCGCGGGCATCGTTATGCTGCACACGAAACCCCTCAAAGACCCGCAAGGTGCCATCATCCATGCGCACCGGAATGCGGAAATGAAATTCTTGCATCGGCCAGCGGAGGAGCTCGCGTACCTGCGGGTCAAGCTGCAACTGTTCAGCGACATGATCGAATTGACTTTGTGCCATTTCAAATGCATTGGTTGAAGATGCCATTCCTGTTTTTTCTCCTGTCTGAAGACTAAAATAGTTTACCGACACAGTATTTGGAGGCAGCAATAAATAAGCAGACACACACGGGTGTGTGTCTGCTTAAGGTCAAGCGTTAATGCAGGCGAAAAGCCGCACATTTCCTCCACCGACAATTCCATACTATAAAGGTATCAAATAATCTGCGAAGCGTCAATAGGATAAAGCTCAATGATTCGATATGATGTCCGTCAAGCGGCCTGGTCGCGTTTGTCAGACAACTCATTGGCGGCAGCCAGTTGACGCATCAATTCTTCCCGCACCACCTGGGGATTTGCCTTGCCGCGGGCTGCGCGCATCACCTGACCAAAGAACCAGTTCGACAGGCTGTCCTTGCCAGCCAGGCAGGTTTCCAGCTCATTCGGATTCTGCTCCAACACCTGGCGCACCAGTCCGGCAATGGCACCCGTGTCTGAAATCTGACGCAGCCCCCTGGCCGTGATGATTTCCCCGGCGGACTGACCTGTTTCCAGCATCCCGGTCAACACCGTCTTGGCGGTGGGGGCATTGATCTCGCCCTTCTCCAGCAGCGCCAGCAAATCTGCCAACCCTTGCGGGGTGACCTGCAAACCGTCGATCGTTTCGCCGGAGGTGTTCATCCAGCCGAAAATCTCGCCGGTCATCCAGTTGGCGGCCAGGCGCGGCGGCAGGGAGGGGCCGGCAGCCAGCACGGCCTCCAGGAAATTGGCAATCTCCTGCTCGCCGGCCAGCAGGTTGGCGTCCACTTCCGTGAGGCCGAACTGCAACTGAAAGCGGGCTGCTTTGGCCTGGGGCAGCTCGGGCAGGGAAGCGGCAATCTCATCCATCCAGGCTGGTTCCAGCACCAGCGGGGGCAGGTCCGGCTCAGGGAAGTAACGGTAGTCGTGCGCGTCTTCCTTGCTGCGCTGGGAGTAAGTCTCCTGGCGGGCTTCGTCCCAGCCGAGGGTTTCCTGCTCCACCTTCTCGCCGCGTTCCATTTTAGCGATCTGCTGTTCAATCTGGTAATTAACAGCGCGCTCCATTGCACGGAAGCTATTCAGGTTCTTGATCTCGGCCCGCGGGTTGAGCACGTCACTGCCCGCCTCGCGCACGGAAACATTAGCCTCAAAGCGCATGACACCCTTTGACATATCCCCCGAGTTGACGCCCACATAGCGGATGATGTCGCGCAGGGCGCGGCCGTATGCCACCGCCTCTTCCACCGAACGCATGTCCGGCTCGGTGACGATCTCCAGCAGGGCCACCCCGGCGCGGTTGAGGTCGACCAGCGAGTAAGTCTCGCCGTCGCGTTCCATGTGGGTCAGCTTGCCGGCGTCCTCTTCCAGGTGGGCGCGCAGGATGCGGATGGTCTTCTCGCCCTGCGAAGTCTGTATCTTCAGGCGGCCGTTACTGGCCAGCGGTTCTTCAAACTGGGAAATCTGGTAGCCCTTGGGCAGATCAGGGTAGAAATAATTCTTGCGGGCAAAAATGCTCACCGGCGCGATCTCACACTCCAGGGCCAGGCCCACGCGCACGGCGTACTCAACCGCCTTCTGGTTGATCACCGGCAGCACGCCCGGCATCCCGGCGCACACCGGGCACACGGCGATATTGGGCGCGGCCGTGGTGTAATTCACCACGGGGCAGGCGCAGAACATCTTCGACTCGGTCAACATCTCGGTATGGACTTCCAGCCCAATCACGACTTCGTATTCCATAAAACACTCTCTTATCAAATCGCACACTGAGCTTGTCGAAGTGGCGGTTTGAATTTTAAATTCACCGCGCCCGCATGGGGCGCAGCCTGGTTACATTTTATCATTACTTCATCGTGATCCGTTGATCAGGAGGCAAATATTCCCAACAACCTGCAAACACATTGCAGGTATACTTATAGCGTAAACAGCTTATCCGTAAACGAAGGAGTTAGACCATGCCACCCCGCAGACCACGAAAACCCCTGCCCCCGCGCAGATTTGACCACCGCAATCCGGCCTCCAAAAACGTGCACCCCACCTTGTTAAGAGCCAACCAGCTTTTCTCCAATGGCAAATATACAGACGCCGCAGCCCTGTATGAGAAGCTGGCGGTGGGCGCGTATGACCGCAGACTCCCGCGCGCGCCGATGCTGTTCATGCAGTCCGGCAAAGCCCTGCTCATCGCGGGAAAAGTGCAGCACGGCATGTCGATCACCCAGCGCGGGCTGGGCATCCTGGCTGACCAGGCCCGCTGGGGCGAACTGTATCAATTCGGACGGCGCAGCGTGAACATCCTCACCGAACTGGGCTATGAGAAAGAAGCCGACGGCATGGAAGCATGGCTGAAAACCAGACTGCCTGAAAAAGAAGAGGCCGCCATCAAAGCCGCCCAGGAAGCCGCACCAGCCAAAAAGCCGACCTTCCCCGTCACCTGTCCCGCCTGCGGGGCACGGATCCATCCCGATGAAGTGAAAGTGATCGACAAGTCAACGGTGGAATGCTGCTTCTGCGGGAGCGTCATTCGGGGAGAATAGTTTATTCGTAGGGACAGGCCTACCCTAACGGGGATAATATCCGGCCTGTCCGCCCCCAGGAATGCAAAACCAGATTGAATGAATATAATCTCTGACGAGGTAAAGTCTTCGAAACCGCTAGATTTACAGAAAATCTAACCCGGTTTCTATTGAATTCTCCCCTGGCTGGCTCCGGCTTGTCTATTGAGCGCAATAAGAGCATGCTCCGCAAGATTGAAATCGAACCATGCGCTCCTTGCCGAGCAGATGCATTTTTTCTTGACATGTAAACGATGCTCTTGTGGACCTGTTCACAGCGACGGCGCTGCAAAATCACCTGACGATCGTCACGCGAAATGTAGTCGACTTCCAACCCTGCGGCGCGCAAGTAATCAATCCCTGGAAATAAAACTCAGCCCGCCCAAAAACAATGTGATCCATACGGGGTGTGCATTCGACGGGTCAATCATCAAGTCTGCCATCTGCTTTTTGAAATCCTCATGGGGTCGAAAACCAATTTTTTCGACATATTCCAATGCTCCGCAGATCACTTCATGAGCGAATTCCACCGAGCATTCTTCAAGAAAGCTGTTGCACAGCATAGGCAGATCACAGTTAAATTTTTTTCAACGAAGAGGAAAAATTTAACCCCCACAATAAAGTCTACTCCAATTCCTGCTAAATTCTGCTGAAGGTTATTTCGTGAAGACCTGATAGAAATATTCCAGATTATCCCCTTGTCCATTTTCAAACCGTTTAAACACCTTGCCAATGGGATTTGTTACGTTAGCATTGGGCAATGCAATCAAAATTGGCGTATTGGTAACCTTCCTCATCGGTGTATCAGCAGCATTCTTCCACTCTGCATCTGCGTTCCGCACAAAAATCTCCCCCACATAACAGCCAAAGCAAAACAAAGTGGAAGCAATATCCTCAAGGGCAATCCCTTCTTGCCTAAATCCTTCTATAACCTCATCCACATCCTTCAAGCTCCGGGGAGAATAATCCAACACAACATTTGACACATCAAGTGCAGACTGAACGATCAAACTGGCAAGTTTTGGAGCATTTTCCGGCGTTGGTTGATATTTCAGGCTTAATCTCATCTCGGATCAAATTCCATTGTTCGTATACACCACAAAACGCCCGCTTAGCGGGCGTTTTGTGGCCTTCTTTACAACCGCTTCACAAACCGTTCCACCCTTGTCAGGGCTTCCTCGATCTTTTCATAGGAAGTAGCATACGAACAGCGGATGAAGCCTTCGCCGCCGGCGCCAAAGGCCGAGCCGGGCACGGCCGCCACGCTCTCTTCTTGCAGCAGGCGGTTGGAAAAGGTTTCATCGTCCAGACCAGTGACGGACACTTTGGGGAAGGCGTAAAAAGCGCCTTTTGGTTCGAAAGTCGGCAGGCCGATCTCGTTCATCCCCTTGACAATCAGCTTGCGGCGGCGGTCATATTCCGCGACCATTTCCTCCACGTAGGGGCGGCCTTTCTTGAGGGCTGTAATGGCGGCCGCCTGGGCAGTGGTAGGGGCACACATGATGGTGTACTGGTGAATGCGCACCAGACCGCGAATCAAGTGAGCCGGTCCGGCGGCAAAGCCAATCCGCCAGCCGGTCATCGCATAGTTTTTTGAGAAGCCGCCGAGGAGCAGGGTGCGATCCCGGGCGCCGGGCAGGGTGGAGAAGCACACATGCTGATGACCGCCATACACCAACTGGTCATAGATCTCATCCGAGATGACGATCAGGTCGTATTTTTCGGCGATGCGCAGCACTTCCAGCAGGGTATCACGCTCGGCGACGGCCCCGGTGGGGTTGCAGGGATAACTGATCAGGATGGCTTTAGTGCGGGGGGTGACAGCGGCCTCGATCCTGACCGGATTGAGCGCAAAATTATCTTCCATCCGGCTGGGTACTTCCACTGCTACACCGCCAGCCAGCTCCACTTCGGCCTGGTAGGAAACAAAACACGGGGTAGGAATGATGACTTCCTCACCGGGATTGAGCAGGGCCGTGGCGGACAGATAGACAGCTTCGGATCCGCCCACAGTGATGACAATTTCGCTGGCCGGGTTATAGCTCACGCCGTACAACTTCTCAAGATGCTCGGTAAGGGCCTCGCGTAATTCTGACGTGCCTGCATTGGAAGTGTAATGCGTTTCTCCAAGCTCTAACGAACGGCGGCCAGCCTCCAGAATGGGGGCCGGGGTAGTGAAATCCGGTTCGCCAATGCCCAGTGAGACGACATCTTTCATGGAAGCGGCAATATCAAAGAATTTGCGGATGCCGGAAGACTTTAACGAAGAAACCTTGGAAGCCAGATAAGATTCACGACGATTGTTAGTTGTATCCATTAACCCTATTCCTCCTGAAAAATAGTATCACTGTTTAAACATGCCCGTGTCCCCTGAGGAAATTAAAAGCAGCAAACCGGGATGTTGAATGTCCAGGCTCACTTCGCCTGGACACGACATGCCTGTTTATTTAACCAAACGGGAATTGTCGCCCACGTTGAAGTGGCTCACCTGTTCTTCGATATAGGCGTTGTTCCCCAGCAATGAATTCTCGCAGACCACGCCGCTGATCTCAGCCTCATCGCCGATGATCGAATTGCGCACCACGGCATCCGTGATCCGGGTGTCCTTGCCGATCGAAACATACGGCCCGACGACTGCCGACTCAAGCTGCACGCTTTCATGAATACAGACCGGCGGGATGATCGCCACGCCCGGCCGGTCAGCGAAGACTGCGCTGTTGTCAGCGCGGTGCTCAATCAGGTAGCGGTTGGTTTCCAGGGTGGTGGCGGGGATGCCGGTATCCAGCCAGGTCTCAATCCGTTTTACCCGAAAGTCGACTTTATCTTCGAGCATCACATTAATCGCATCCACAATGTAATATTCGCCCTTGAGCGATGTACCGCGATTCATTTGTTTTTCAATCGCGCGGACCAGAGATTCACCGCTGCGGAAATAATAAAAGCCTACCAGGACGAGGTTATTGTTCACGTCCTGCGGTTTTTCAATCAAACGGGCCACATGGCCTTCGCTGCCCAGTTCCGCCACGCCAAAGCGGCGCGGGTCAGGCACGGGTTTCACCCAGGCCAGGCCATCACAAGTTTCAGATTGGAGGAAGGCGAGATCCGTTTCAATCAGGGTATCCGAAAAAGCCATCAGCATCGGGCCTTTGAGGTGTTGGCGGGCCAGATAAATGGCATGGGACTGACCGCGCATTTCTTCCTGGACCACATAATCAACTTTCAAATCTGGATGATATTCCTGCATATATTTTTCGATCTGCTCGCCCTGATGCCCCACAATGAAGACAAATTCCCTCTCAAATGATGTGGGGATCGAATCAAATTGATCGATCACATAATCCAGAACTGTTTTGCCAGCAATCGGCATCAGTGGTTTGGGTTTGCTCCAGGTATGCGGGCGCATGCGCGTCCCCCAGCCAGCCATGGGTATCACGATTTTCATTGTTTGTGCCACGGGTCACCTTCCTGAGATCAATTTTTAAGGATTTCTTTTTTATTGTAACATTATCAAATCAAATCCGGTACAAGAGATTCTCGTGGGGAGCAGTCAAAAGATGTAGAAATTATCGTTCTACTGCATTATGAACTTGGCCGAAGAGGCCTGCACCCACCGCTTCGGCTTCGACAAGCTCAGCCTACGCCTAGCGGTTCATTTGAAAGGCTAGTGAGGACGATTCTACAAAACTTGAGTACTCCCTTCTCGTGGGGGGCATGAAAATGTTATCGTTTTTTTCATTGCGAAGGAGCCGCTGTGCGGTGACTGTGAATTTGCAAGGGCTGCCCAGCGCAGCAACCTTACCCAATCTTTGCATACAGGTCGGCTAAAGTACCTTCCATCAAATCAATCGATTCGCGCAAGATAGGAGCATCGAAGGCCAGCCGGGCGCCGGCCGCCTGGAAAAGCTGCGGCAGCGTGCGTGTGCCGCCCAGCGAGAGCGCCTTGCGGTAATCCGCCACAGCCTGTTTCTGATCACTGAGTGAATTTCGCCACACCTGCACCGCACCCAACTGCGCCAGACCGTATTCCACATAATAAAAGGGTGCGCCGTGGATATGTCCCTTGCGGTGCCAGCCGGTGACCTTGGCGTCTTCCAGCCCGCTCCAGTCTTCACCGGGCATAAAGCGGTCCCACAACCTCCCCCAGGCTGCGTCACATTGATCCGCATCCAGGGCTTGCGCAGGGTTCTCATACACCCAGTGCTGGAAGCCGTCCACCACGGCCATATAGGGCCAGAAAAGGATGCTGTATTCGAGATTTTCGATGAATGCACGCGCAGCTTCTTCTTCAGTGTAGAATCCGCCGTTTTCAGCGGCCAAATAGGGCATGCTGAGAAATTCCATGCTCATCGAAGCTACCTCGGCAAACTCCATCGGCGGGTTCCACTGCTGGATATAAGGCAAATGAGCTGATTCAAAGACATGGAAAGAATGGCCGCCTTCATGTAAAAGGGTTTGCACGTTATCGTGGATCCCGACAGCATTGGTAAAGATAAAAGGCCGCCCGTCCAAAGCAAACTCGGTGCAGTATCCACCGGGCGCTTTGTTTTTCCGGTTGTCGAGGTCCAGCAGATTTTCAGCGATCATCGTATCAAAATAATCGCCCAATTGCGGGTCAACCTGGTGGAAAACAGCCGAGGTTTTGCTCTGCAACTCGTCGATCGTCTCAAAAGGCTTCAGCGGCGGACGTCCGGAGGTATCGGCGTAGCGGTCCCAGGGGCGCAGACTCTCGATGCCCAACTGTTCACAGTAACGGGCGTAGATGCGGTTGGCAGCCGGGACGACCACTTCCTGAATTGCATCACCGAAACGCTTGCTGTCCTCGGCAGTGTAGTCAAAACGATGTAAATGCTTCCATTGATAATCGCGGTAATTCTTAAAGCCGGCGTTGGCAGCAATTTTCAGACGCAGCTTAAGCAGCTTCTGCCAATTTTCATTGATTGCCTGACGGTCCTGCAGGCGGCGTTCCATTTCCAGCTCCCATGCCTGCTGGCGCACAGCGCGGTCAGGGTGCTTGGCCTGCAGGGTCAGTGATGCTACCGTAACTTCCTCCCCTTGCCATTCCACTGTCTGGGCGCCGATGATTTTGTCATACTCAAGGGACTGTTTATTTTCCTCTGCCAGCAGGGAAAGGTTTTCTTCGCGGAACAATTCCTGATCGGCACGCATATTCCGCAGTTGAACGGTAAAGTTATCCGGCTCAAGCCCGCTGTCCAGCAGGCGGTCTTTCAACTTCTGATCAGCGGCCATCAATTGAGGAAAACTGTTATCCATGAAATCATGGAGGCGCTGTTCCATTTTTTCGTCGGCAGTGTTCTGACTGACCGCAACATAAATACGACTGATCAAATCACTGGCGTGTTTGTTAATCAAAGACCAATCCTGCATCCAACCTTCCAACGTCTTAGCAGTTAGTGAGCGGTCATTCAGTTCCTGATAGAAAGGCGCGAACTGCTCCCAATTCCAGGTCATCAATTCGTCGAGTGGTGTGGGTAAATGCTCAAACATAATGTCTCCTAATGGTTATATAGCGCAGGCTAAACCTGCAGTTGCCCTGGGGGCGATATCATGCTCAAATGGGCCGACCGATGCGGGTCTCGCATCCGTGTATCCTGCGACCCTATTCCAGGGTTATCACAAGCTCAGGGTACGGTGATAAACAAACTCCCAGCCCTCAAGCCGGGAGTTTACACAAATATCAAGGCAAATCAGGCTTGCGCACATGCCAGTCGGTGGCCTGCTGATACGCATGCGCGGTTCGCAGGAGGGTCTCTTCGCCAAAATGCGGGCCCATCAACTGCATCCCAATCGGCAGGCCCTGCGAGTCAAAGCCGACTGGCAGCGCCAGACCGGGCACACCCGCCAGGTTGGCGGGCAAGGAGAAGATGTCCTGCAAATACATTTCCAGCGGGCCGCCGGAATACTCACCCAGGCGGAAGGCCGTGGTGGGGGCTACAGGGGCAGCAATCACATCCACTGATTTAAAGGCATCCACAAAATCCTGCTGGATGAGGGTACGCACTTTCTGGGCTTTGCCGTAGTAGGCGTCATAATATCCCGCGGAGAGGGCATAGGTGCCAAGCATAATGCGCCGCTTGACCTCTGGCCCAAACCCGGCGCCGCGCGAACCATTGTACATCTCGATCAGTTCATCCGCGGGGACGCGCAGGCCGTATCGCACACCGTCAAAACGGGCCAGATTGGCCGAAGCTTCAGCGGGGGCGATCAGATAATAAACGGGCAGGGCGTATTCGGTATGCGGCAGGCTGACCGGATGCACTTCAGCGCCCAAGGCTGCCATCTTGGCCACCGCCTGGCGGACGGCCTGTTCCACTTCCGGCTGAATGCCGGAGATGAAATATTCCGCCGGAACGCCTATACGCAAGCCTTTCAGATCTGCCTCGGCGGTCAGTGCATAAGACGGCACCGGGCGGTCATGCGAAGTGGCGTCTTTGGGATCGTAGCCTGCCATCACTTTCAGCAGCAAGGCCAGGTCTTCGGCGGTACGCGCCAGTACGCCCACTGAATCGAGGGACGAGCCATACGCCACCAGCCCATAGCGCGAAACGCGCCCATAGGTAGGCTTGATGCCGGTCACCCCGCAGAAGGAAGCCGGCTGGCGCACGCTGCCGCCGGTATCGGTACCCAGGGCAGCCGGCACCAGGCGGGCGGCCACGGCCGCGGCACTGCCGCCGCTGGAACCGCCGGGAACACGGGTCGTATCCCAGGGGTTGGCGGTTGCGCCATAGGCCGAGTTCTCGGTCGAGGAACCCATCGCAAATTCATCGGTGTTGGTCTTGCCGACCGTGATCATGCCGACGCGCTTCAGCCGGGCCACGACAGTGGCGTCAAATGGGGGCACAAAATTCTCCAGGATGCGCGAACCACAGGTACAGGGCACGCCTTGCTGGCAAAGCACATCCTTCACCGCCAGCGGTACACCCAGCAAAGGCGGGATGGGCCGGCGGTTATCCTTACGAAAAGATGCGTATAGCCTATCTGCTTCCTTAGCCTGCTGGCGAGCCATCTCCGGCGTGGAGGCAAGGAAAGCGTGCAGCGTCGGCTCCAACGCCGCAATACGCGACAGGCTGGCCTCGGTCAACTCCTGGCTGGAAACCTGTCCCTTGCGCAGCGCTGTCAGGGCTTCTTTTAGGGTCAAATCCGTGAGCAGGGTCATGCCCCGCCCCCTTGTACGGGCGGCACACGGAACTGATCATCTTCAACCTGGGGAGCATTGGCAAGCAGGGCTTCGGTATCCAGCTCCTGATGGGCCTTGTCCACACGCAAGCCGGTTTGTACGGCCAGCACGCTCGACAGCGGCGAGACGTGATCGGTATCCACCTTTTCCAGCGCGGCGAAATGCGCCAAAATAGCAGAGAGTTGCTCCCCGTAAAGGGCTTTCTCTTCGTCGGTCAGGGTCAGGCGGGCCAGTTTGGCAATATGTTCAACTTCATTCGGGCTTAAACTCATGAATGGGATTATAAGGGGAAAAAGAGATTCATGCAAAGAAGAAAGGGCTCGGGATCAGAGATTCGTCCATCAGGGATTAATGACTTCACATATGTACATGCAGTCTTCTGATAAAAAAACTTTGTAGGGCACATAGCATCCAGTGTATTGTTGGAAGGCTTGCGCCCGCGCAGCAAGTTCAGTAAACCCCATGCCTGATAAATTTCTCGTATGGACAGCAAGTCCGCTGCTATCTCCACACACGAGTTCGATCAGGATAAATACCCTACTCAAATGGATAAACCTGTCTCTACAAAACAGCCCCCATTTTGCGTAGTAGCGGCGCATGCGTCGCCAGTAATCTAATGTGTCCTGCATCCGTGAAAATTAATTTACGCACCCCCACCAGGATGAAGCATACCAGCGCAGGTAGTCTTCCAGATGCGCCCGCCAATACGCTTCTTCGTGAGCGCCTGGATTGAGATGCCATTCGTACGGCACACCGCGCCGGGTGAGCAGCTCAGCAAACGCCTCGGCAGACTTTCGGTAGCGATCCATATCGCCGGTATCCATCCAGATGCGCGGCATGCTGCCGGCGGGAATTTCTTCCAGCAGAGATTTCAGGCGCACCTCGCTATAGGGTGCATTGGGCACGCTGTGCGCACCAATGGCCGCAAACTGCTCCCAATTCTGAATGCCCAGCAGGGCAGACCAGGCCGCCCCGCGCGAGATGCCGCCCAAAGCGCGGCAAGTGCGCTCCGTGGAAACGGCATATTCATTTTCCATCCAGGGCAGCAGATCCGCAAACAAGGCCTGCCCGAAAACAGAATCCAGAAAATCCTGCAGGTAATACGCCTCTGTGGGCATCAGGATCACAAACGGCGGCACTTCACCGCGGTTGATCAAACCATCTGCCAGCAGCTGGATGCCCATACGCATCCACAACTCACTGGTATCGCTCTGCCCGTGTAACAGCACCAGCAGGGGGTATGTTCCCTCCTGTGGATCATAGCAAGGCGGCAAATAGATGTGAAACGGGATCACATAAGACGCTGCACCGGCGGGAAGCTCGTGCCATTCCATGCGGCCCGTGGTTTCGAGGCAGCCAGCGGGGGTTGCACTCGGCTGTGGGGGGGGCGTGGCGATCACCGTGGACGCAGCGGGCGCAACCGGCGTTACGGTGTCCTGCGGGGGCAGCTGCTCAGAACGCCCCCGGCAGCCTGCCAGAAACAAGCATGCACAAAACAACACAGCCGTATGGGCTGTGAGAGAACAACATTTTCGCGGAGAATTTTTCATCGGTTTTTCTGACAGGAACCAAGCCTGTATTTCCCTCTTCCTTGACGGGTTAACGACATTCGGATTATACTCTAGTCCGCCGGGGTGTGGCGCAGTTGGCTAGCGCGCCGCGTTTGGGACGCGGAGGCCGGCGGTTCAAGTCCGCCCACCCCGACTGGTCACCGACCGCCGAGAAAAATTTCTCGGCGGTCTTTTTTTCAGACTGGCTCATCAAAAAAACAGGCGCAATAAACAAGCCTCTGCTTTCGATCGTGATCTCCGCAGACAAATGATGGGGGATAGTAACTACAGGTATGTCATTGCGAGGAGGCCAAAGGCCGACGCGGCAATCTCACAGACTGGCTGTGAGACTGCCGCGTCGCAAAAGCATGCTCCTCGCAGTGACATCATCGAAGTACCTGAGTAGTTACGGGGAATAAATAAATTTTTCTGACATCATTTTCAAAACCATCTCGTATGCGTTAGTGCTTCAGCCTGTCGGGGATGATATCCGCACCGCACCCATCAACAAGCTCCAATTCGTAATCATTCAAAACCAAAGGTGACTTCTGGTGCGTTCGCCGCAGGCGTGCGAACGCACCCTGCTTTTTATTGTGCCTACCCCGCGGCAACCGCCACGTGATTTTCCATTACCTTGCGGAAATGGTAACCGTAGATCGAAAAGGTGATGGCCAGGGAAATTTTTTCAGGGTAATGCCGTAATGTCCACCACACCAGATTCCAGTAATCGCGGCGTTCTTCACCAACAATTCCCAACAAATAGATCGAGCGGAACAGCGCCCTGATATCGGCCAACTGAAGATTTGAACGAAGCTTGGTCACATTATATTCACGCAGAAATGTTTTTACCCGTTGATAGAATGGGCGCGGGGAATACAAATTTTTGAGGATATCCCAATACCCTTCGGTCAGCGTTTTCATATCCATGTGCGGAATGATATTGGTGCCGCCATCCACATTGTCACCGCTCATTTCACCGAGCAGGCGGCCTTCGTCTTCCATGCGCTGATACAGCCGGGTGCCGAAAGGCGCTTGCAGTAATCCCACCATAGCGGTGATGATGCCGCTTTGTTGAATAAAGTCAATCTGCTGCTGGAAAATGGAAGGCGTGTCGCTGTCAAAGCCAACAATAAAACCGCCCATCACCTGCAAACCCTTGCGGTGCAGCAATTGCACGCTCTCCAGTAAATTACGATTGCGATTCTGGGATTTGTGGCATTCTTCCAGGCCGGCTTCATCCGGGGTTTCAATGCCCACAAAAACCGATTTAAACCCGGCGGCGACCATCATGTCCATCAATTCCGAATCATCCGCCAGATTGATCGAAGCTTCGGTGATGAAGGCGCAGCCGATTTTGTCCTTGCGCCATTCAATTAAAGCGGGCAGGATATCGTTCTTGAGCAGTTTGCGATTGCCGATGAAATTATCATCTACAAAAAAAATGCTGCGCCGCCAGCCAAGCGCATAGATCAGATCCAGTTCTGCGATGATCTGTTCAGCTGACTTGGTGCGCACCTGCTTCCCCAGCAAGGCGGTGATATTGCAAAAATCGCAGTTAAACGGGCAGCCACGCGAGAACTGGATCGCCATTGAGTCATACGGCTGAAAATCAACCAGTTCCCACATCGGCACGGGGGTCTGGTTCATGTCCGCAAACCCGTCGGTTTGGTACACGCGCTGCGGGGTACCGGCTGCCAGATCAGCCAGAAATGGCGGCAGGGTCAGCTCGGCCTCGTTGAGCACAAAATGATCCACCTCTTCAAACTGGTCATATTCCCCGGTGAAGAGCGGACCGCCCGCCACAACAGGCAGGCCGGCCTGTTTGCAGCGGCTGATCGTTTTTCGCGCGGATATGCGCTGCACGTTCATTGCCGAGAGAAAAACCATATCTGCCCAGACGAGATCTTGCTGTTTAAGGTCACGCACATTCATATCAACCAGGCGCTTGTTCCATTCCGCTGGCAGCATGGCGGCCACAGTTGCCAGCCCTAACGGCGGGGAAGAAGCCTTCTTTCCCAAAAATTCAAGCGCATATTGAAAGCTCCAGAACGTGTCCTGAAAACGCGGGTATACCAGCAAAATATTCATTTTGTTCCACCTCATCCCATCCAGATTTTTGCGGAAAATATTTCCGCTTTTATGATGTTAGTCTGGCGGCAGGAAAATGTCATCAGACCTGAGGTACAACGCGCATCCTATTCGCACTCGTGACAAGCACAAATCGGGTCATGTTCGTATCGAAAGGTAATATTACCTGAGGGGGATTGGACACAGGCAAAAACGCCTCCCGCAGAAAATCTGCGGGAGGCGGTGTTCGCTGTAAAACCAGTCTGGCTTATGCAGCCGTATTGTGCTGTTTGCGGCGCATGACCGCTTTGTGAATTTCTGCCGCAATGGCCGGAACCAGCAGCAGCGGCAGGATGATCAACCATTCCTGGAAAGTCAACGGGACGGTATTAAAGATCGGGTTGAGGAAGGGGATGTAAATCACCGCCAGGATCAAAACCATCGATGCGGCCACCCCGTAGTTCATCCACTTGTTGGTGAACAAACCAATCTTGAGGATCGGGAAGAATTCTGAACGTGCGGTGAAAGCCCGCAGCAACTCAGATGCACTCAGGGTCACAAAGGCCATCGTCTCGGCAGTCTCCAGGCGCAGATGATCCAGAGACAAACCGATGTAATAGGCTGCCAGCACGACTGTCGTAATGGCAATCGTTTGCACCACAATCCCGGAGCGCATGCGGGCATTGATGATCGGCTCTTTGGATGGGCGCGGGGGCTGTTCCATAATATCCGGGTCGCCTTTTTCATTGGCCAGGGCCAGAGCAGGAGCGCCATCGGTCACCAGATTCAGCCACAACAATTGAATGGCAGTCAGCGGCGAACGGCCCCAAACCAACATGGCCGTGAAGATGATCAAAATTTCGGCCATATTACAGGAAATCAGGTAATAGACAAATTTGCGGATGTTGGAGTAAATGATGCGGCCCTGTTCAATCGCCGAAACGATACTGGCGTAGTTATCATCCGTCAAAACCATATCTGCGGTTTCTTTGGCCACATCCGTGCCGGTGATGCCCATTGCCACACCGATGTCGGCGCGCTTGATGGCCGGGGCGTCATTGACGCCGTCGCCAGTCATCGCAACGACTTCATCGTTGGACTTGAGCGCATCCACGATGCGCATCTTGTGTTCCGGCGAGACGCGGGCGAACACATCGGTCACCTTGACCTCAGCCTGCAACTGCTCGTCGCTCATTTCATTCAAATCATAACCGGTAAGTACCTTGTGACCAGGACGCAGCAGGCCAATATCTTCGGCAATTGCTTTGGCGGTGTTGGGATAATCACCAGTGATCATGATCGTGCGAATGCCGGCGCCGGCAGCGTTCTCCATTGCAGGCTTGACTTCCAGACGAGCCGGGTCGATCATCCCCACCAGGCCGACAAAGCACAGGTCTTTTTCCAGCTCATTGCTGTCAAATTGTGTCGGCGCAGTGGGCTGTATCCGATACGCGAAACCCAGCACGCGCAGCGCTTCGCCGGTCATGCTGTCGTTGGCAGCCAGGATGCGCTGGCGGGCAGCTTCATCCAATGCGATTCTTTTGTTATCCATCGATTCGTAGTAGCTGCATAAGCCAAGCACCACATCCGGCGCGCCCTTCACCGCCACAGCGTACCATTCCTTGTCAACGCCTTCCTGCTGGATATAGGTATCTTCAGGCTGCGGGCTGGCGACCTGATGCACGGTAACCATGCGTTTGCGGGCAGAGTCAAAGGGAATTTCGGCACTGCGCGGGTAGTTTTTATTCGTGCCGTCGGCAAAAATACCCGCTTTGGCACCCGCCACCAGGATCGAACCTTCGGTGGGATCGCCAATCAGGCGGTATCCGGTCTTGCCTTCTTCGTCCGTCACCTGCTTGAGTACAGCGTCGTTGTTCAAAACCCCGGCCCACAGGGTATCCACAGCAGCCGGGTAATCCTTAATGTCAATCTTTTTGCCATCCAGATAAAAATCGCCGGTCACGTTGTAGCCGTCGCCGGTGATCTCAATCATTTTGCCGTCTGACCATAAACGGGTGACGGTCATCTTGTTCTGGGTCAGGGTGCCGGTCTTGTCAGAGCAGATGACCGTAGCGGAGCCCAGGGTTTCCACAGAGGCCAGACGGCGAATCAGCGCGTGGCGCTTGACCATTTCGCTCATCCCCATGGCCAGACTGATGGTCACCACAGCGGGCAGACCTTCGGGCACGGCGGCAATCGCCAGGCTGACGGCCACCATGAACAGTTCGGTGATCACTTCCACATCAATCGCGCCAATCGACTGCACCAGACCCACACCAAACACAAGACCACAAACCACCAGACAGGCATACCCGAGAGTCTTGCCCAACTGATCCAGGTTAGCTTGAAGCGGGGTCTGTTCTTCATCCACGCTTTGCAGCATGCCGGCGATCAACCCTAACTGGGTGGTCATCCCGGTGCTGGTAACCACGCCCAGGCCGCGGCCATAGGTAACGGTGGTGCCCATGAAAGCCGAGTTCTTGCGATCACCGAGACCGGCGTCTTCAGTATAGATATCTACCGCAACTTTCTGCACCGGCACAGATTCACCCGTTAAGGCAGCTTCCTCAATGCGCAAATTGACTGCTTCCAGCAAGCGCAGGTCAGCCGGGATAAAATTGCCAGCCTCGAGATAAACGATATCGCCAGGCACCAGCTCGCGGGCCGGTAAACTGATCCGGTTGCCATCGCGCAGCACCTGTGCTTCAGGGGCGGCCATGCGCTTCAAGGCGGCCAGGGCCTCTTCTGCCCGGCTCTCCTGCACCACGCCCAGAATGGCATTGAGGATCACGATTGCCATAATGGCACTGCCCTCAATCGTGTCACCCAGCAGGAAAGAAATCACCGCCGCCACAATCAACATGATGACAATGAAATTTCGTAACTGATCAATCACCATCGCAAAAAATGTGGGGCGCGGTTTTTCTTCCAATTGATTCAAACCATACTTCTCGACCCGTGCTGCGGCCTCTTGCGAGGTCAGGCCAACTTTTTCGGCAGTTTCCAGTTTCTCAAGCACCTGTGAGGGGCTCATGGCATGCCAGGATACAACAATATCCTTCGGCAAATCCTGAAAACCACTTCCTGTTTGATGTGTCATAACGTCTCCTAAATGTATAAAATATTGCGATAAGGCAAACCTAATCTGTTTCGCCCTGAATCACCTGTTCTGGTTGGCTTTTTTCTGGCCCAATATAAGTCTCATCCGCTAAAACAGTGTTCTTGGGAATGACCACGATCCCATCCCGCACATAATAATTGCCGCCATCAATCTCTGTGCCCCGCGGGAAAGGTTTGATCGTGACCCCGTGACCAAAGATGGGGTTTTTATCGATGATCGCGCCCTCGATATGGCAATCACTGCCAATCCCAAATTCCAGTATCTGGCTGGGATCGTCCACATCCTGCAGGGTATAATCATCGTCCCCCATCAAAATACTGTCAATAATCGTTGTTCCGCTTTTAATTACACTGCGCAGACCAATCAGGGAATGTTTAATATCCGCATCCGAGATCAAACAGCCATCCGCAATGACCACATCTTCCAGTTTGCTGTTCTTGATTTTGCTGCCAGGTAAAAAGCGGGCACGGGTATAAATGAGCTGGTCTGGATCATAAAAATTAAAGGCTGCATTCGGTTTGGTCAACATCAGGTTAGTTTCGTAAAAAGAACGGATCGTTCCAATATCTTCCCAATAGCCGGTAAAATCATATCCATACACTTTGTGAGTTTGAATCGCTTCTGGAATGATGTGCTTGCCAAAATCCTGAAAATCAGCATTGGCAAGCAAATTGACCAGTGCTTCCGTTTTGAACACATAAATGCCCATCGAACCCAAATACGGGCGTTCCGGATCATCACGGCTGACCATGTCCAGCAAAACATCGGCATCGGTTGGTTTTTCAGCAAAATTTGAAATACGCAAGGATTTATCGCGTTTGAGGATGCCAAAGCGGAAAGCTTCGCTTGCCAGCACAGGCTGCACGGCCACAGTCACATCGGCATCCGTTTCCTGATGGAAACGCGCCATCTTCGAATAATCCATACGGTAGAGATGGTCACCAGCCAGAATAATGATATGCCGGGCGCGGGTGCTTATGATCTCCCCAATCTGCTTACGCACAGCGTCGGCCGTGCCCTGATACCAATCCTTGCTCATTGTTGTCTGTTCGGCCGCCCACACCTGTACCCATCCCGTATGAAAAGCATCAAAATAATAGGTGCGGTTGATATGACGATGAAGAGAAACTGAATTGAACTGGGTTAACACGGCAATGCGATAAAAGCCGGAGTTGATACAGTTGCTGATGGGAATATCAATCAAACGATATTTACCAGCAATCGGCACAGCTGGCTTGGCCCTCTGCTGGGTTAAAGGAAACAGACGACTGCCCTGACCACCACCGAGAATCACTGCCAAAAAATCGCTTTGCATAGCCATGTTTCACTCCCTTTTCTGGATCAAATACCCATTATTATACCTTGAATTTTAGAGGCAGCTGATAAAAGCGCTCCTTTACCTGAATATCATCATAGCATGGTTTGAGGAGGAAGAGAGAAAAAATTTGGAGGAAGCACGCAAATGTATCGTATAATGAAATCAGACTTTCAGTCAATCTGTGTTCCAAGGAGGGCAGGATGAGCTTCTCTATACGCTTTATTTTGCTATGCAGTCTTTTGACCCTGGCAGCAGGATGTACGACTGGGTCAGCACCTGCTCCGGCAGCCCCCTCTCCAAGCATGCCCGTGGCGGCGGATCCCACAGATTCTCCCCCGCCCTTGCCGCCAACCCGCACACCTGAGCCTGGCGAACCCCGGCCCTCTCCTACTTCCACACCAGCCCTGGTCGAACGCCAGCCCCTGGCCGCAACCGTTAATGTAAATTCCCTCAACCTGCGCAGCGGACCGGGCACCCTGTTCGAGGTGCTGTCTACCCTCCCGCTGGGGAGCAAAGTGACTGCCCTGGGTATGGCCCCCGGTCATGACTGGGTCGAGATTGAAGACGAGAATGGGCAAACCGGCTGGGTGTTCGCAAATCTGCTCACCCTGGAAGGCGAGCTGGCAACCCTTCCCCTGCTGGAAACCCCGCAGAGTCTGTCGATCAACGGCAAGGTGATCGACCAGAACGGCCAGACGATCAACGGGGTGCAGGTTCAGGTCACCGCCCAGTTGTTTGAGTTTGCCGTGAAATTTGTCACCCGCAGTGATGCAGATGGCTATTTCTACACCTTCTTCCCGCCGGATACGGTGGGCGTGTGGCTGGTGGAGATCATCGGCACAGATTGTGACAGCCGCATTGTGGACGGCAACTGTAACGTGGTGGAATATTTCCGCTACAACAGCTCCGCTTATGTGCAGCTTCCGGCTGCTTCGCCGCTGGTGTTTGTGTATGAAGCTGCCAGCCGCCACATCAACGGGACGGTACAGGACGCCAGCGGTGCAGCCCAGAGCAATGTGCGCGTTTTTGGCACACGTCGTGACGGCGCCGCGGCGGAGGCATTGTCCAGCAATACCGGCAGTTTCGTGCTGCCCGCCTCACCCGGCATCTGGGAAGTGTACACCGTGCAGCTCACCCCTTATCTGGAAGGCGAGCGCGTGCGCGTGGATATATCCGCGGACAACGATCCCGCAGCGGTGATTATCCCCGTTCCCGTCGAAGAACAGGAAGAAACCCCAACCGGATAATTCAAAAAAACGTACGATACCGCGCCTGTTCAAAATCACCCCGGAAACTAAATCCATCATTCGCCCCCATTTTGGGTTACTGCAAAATGGGGGCAGCGCTGCGAGCAGGCTTTCTTAAAACTGCCCTTTCCAAAAGCTCTCCTTCCAGAAGGAGAGCTTCTGGAAAGGCTTTTTCTTGGCGGCCTGGGGTGCGTGAAAAATAAATGATGCAAAGCTCATTGCGCAAAAGAGACCTTGACAGCCAGTATACCGAACGGTATACTTGTCCTTGTTGATAAACTTTGTACCGAGGATGTTTCGTATGGATAACCGTGCCACATTGCTGGACTGCGCGCTGCGCCTGTTCACCGCCCAGGGCTACAATGCCGTGGGCGTGCAGGAGATCGTTGAGGCAGCCGGGGTGACCAAGCCCACCCTGTACCACTACTTCGGCAGCAAGTACGGCCTGCTGGAAATCCTGTTGCATGACGGTATGGCGCCCCTCTTTGAGCAATTACAAAACGTGCTGCCCTATGAAGGCGACCTGACCAAAACCCTGGAAGGCTTTGCCCGCACGGTCTTCCAGTTTGCCCTTGATGATCCGCAGCTCTACCGGCTGCTGCTCTCACTGCGTTTCGCTCCGCAGGACGGCATCCCGGCGCAGGCCGCCCGTCCAAACTGGGAAAAGCTGCATGCACTGCTGGAGGGCGTCTTCCAGCAAGCCGTCCGCGAGCATGGCAACATGGCTGGACGCCACCGTGCTTTCGCCGCCACCTTCCTGGGCATGATCAACACGTACGCAGGCCTGGCCTTTACCGGCGATGCCGAACTGAATGACGAACTGGTCTATAAAGCCGTCCACCAGTTCCAGCACGGGATATATTCGTAACAGATTTCTGTCATTGCGAGGGAGCCAAAAGTAGAGTGCGTTCGCTTTTGAACGCACCAATAATCGGTTCCCGAATTAGAACCTGTTGATAGCCGCTTCCCTGCTTTGCAGGGACTTCGTCCGCTGCTAACGCACTTGAGATAATTTTTAAAATCGCATCAGGATTGTCACGCTCTCAAAGAGGGCGCATAATGATCGAAACGGGCTTCACAACCGAGTAGCCGTGCCCTGAGCCTGTCGAAGGGAAGGCGGAGCCAGTCCCCTTTCATCAGGAACATTCCTGGACAAGCTCCGGCTTCGTCCCCTTTGAGGGGGATAACAGGCTCAGCCTGGGCTACAGGGCCATCCCGTCCAAAATATTTTAACCGCAGCATTATACCGCATGGGTTAAACAAGGAGTACATCATGAAAAACTGGGCAGAAGAAAGTATTTTCTACCATATCTATCCCCTGGGGTTGACCGGCGCGCCGGTGCGCAACGACTTCCAGTCCACCCCTGTGCCCCGGCTGGAACAGCTCTATGGCTGGCTGGATCACATCCAGTGGCTGGGGGCAGATGCCATCTACCTCGGACCGGTGTTTGAATCCACCGCCCACGGTTACGACACGGTGGACTATTTCCACGTCGACCGCCGCCTGGGCACCGACGAGACTCTGTCCGCTTTCTCCGCCGAAGTCCACCGGCGCGGGATGCGCCTGGTGCTGGACGGGGTCTTCAACCATGTCGGGCGCAATTTCTGGGCATTCCATGATGTGATCGAAAACGGCGAAGCCTCACCGTACAAAGACTGGTTCCACAACCTGCGCTTCGGCGGGCAAAGCCCGTGCGGCGACCCCTTCACCTACGAAGGCTGGGCCGGCTATTACGACCTGGTCAAGCTCAACCTGCAAAACCCGGCGGTGGTGACGCACCTGCTGCAAGCCGCCACCGACTGGATCGAGCGCTACCAGATTGACGGGATCCGTCTGGACGCGGCTGATGTGGTCGATATGGACTTCCTGCGCACATTGTCGGCGCACTGCCGCAATCTGCGCCCGGATTTCTGGCTGATGGGCGAGATCGTACACGGCGATTATGCCCATTGGGCCAACCCGCAAACCCTTGACTCGGTCACCAATTACGAAGCGTACAAAGGGCTGTATTCCAGCCACAACGACCGCAACTACTTCGAGATCGCCCATAGCCTCAACCGCCAGTTCGGCGAAGGCGGCGTCTATCGTGACCTCATGCTCTATAACTTCGTCGACAACCATGACGTCAACCGCCTGGCGAGCACCCTGAAAGTGCCCGGCCACCTCTACCCGCTGCACATCCTGCTCTTCACCATGCCAGGCATCCCTTCCATCTATTATGGCAGCGAGTGGGGGCAGCCCGGTCAGCGCAGTGAGTTCAGCGACGCAGCCCTGCGCCCCGCCCTGAAAGCGGACGAGATCAGTCAGCAGCCGCCCGAGTCCGGTCTGGCCCCGGTCGTTCAGCGCCTGTCTGCATTGCGGCGCGCTTCCCAGGCCCTCCGGCACGGCAGCTACCGCGAAGTCTTCGTGCAAAGCGAGCAGTTTGCCTTCCTGCGCCAGACCGCGGATGAAACCGTGCTGGTGACGCTCAACAGCGCCGATGAACCTGCCGAGATGCACTGCAACCTCTCCGGCCGCTGGGAGGACCTGCTCAACCCTGGGGACATCTTCGAAGCTGAGGATGACAGCCTGCGAATCGAAATCCCCGCCTGGTGGGGACGGGTGTTGAGAAAGATTTAGCCGCTCTGTGCTGTCATTGCGAGAAGGCTTTGGCCGACGCGGGCGCGGAGCGCCCACCACCATCCTGGAGATTGCCACAGTCGCCGCAAAGCGGCTCCTTCGCAATGACAATCATTGGGGGCGGGTGCCAAGGAAAGCCAAATAACAGCGGGAATCAGGAAGAAATTCACGCCTTTTTTATGACCATTTGTCTTACAAACTCGCTGGTTTCGGGTATAATGGCAGTCCGAAAAGGGCAATTTCTCCTTTTCTTCTCCAAATAAAGAGCCAGGGCGGCATCCCTGGCTCTCATTTATTAAATTCAACCGCCCTGACTTGGCGGTGCAGCATCCAGTAAAGCTTTGACCATGCGTGCCGCGTCCCTACGAACCTTCTTTTGACTCTTGCCCTTCATTTCTCTATAATCATACAATGATATCACCGGATGGCATACCCACTGCATGGTACAGGTTGACAGGCGTCCTCTCTTTGCCAAAATCGGGGTCGGGTATGTATACAGCACGCCCGGCACGTACGGCGGCTATTACACCCTGGTTTTCAGCCGTCCATGATGTCGGGATTTTTTACGCAATTTGAACGGACAATCTACACCGCTTTGCATGTATAATGATTATCAGGCATACTCCGTTAATATGGAATAAGACGGGGTCATTCGCAGGCTCGCCAACAAAACAGGGGACTGCACCATAAAGCCTGCGCTTGCAGGACTAAGGGGTTTAGGTATGAAAAAATGGATCAACTGGTTTAAAGATCATGCCAATCGGTATATGATCTGGGGGATATTGATCGGTCTCGCCGCTGTCGTACTTGATTTTATCCTCTTCAAATCCAGCGTGGACGGCAAGCTGACCTTTGCCCTCATCTGGCAGGAACTCAAGTCCCGCCCATTCCATTTCGCCGTGCTGTCCTCGCCGGTCGGACTGGGCATCCTCATGCGCCAGTTGGGCAAACCACTGACAAAAGTTGCCCAGGAGACAGAAACCGTTCTTTTGGAAAATGAATCCCTGCGCACGGAGAATACCGACTTTGATCAACTGGAAAAAATTATCAGCCGCGGGAAAAAAGAATGGGAAACCGTATTCGATACCGTCCAGGACGCCATCTTTGTGGTGCGCAAGGACGGCAGCATTGCCCGCGCCAATCTTTCGGCGGTGCGCTGGCTGGGGACGACCTTCCAGGGGGTGATTGGCAGACCGATTGAGCAAGTCCTGTTCGGCAGCTCGGCCGGCAGCAGCCGGGATATGTCGATGCTGCGCGGCGAAACCCGTCTGCCCGGCAAAGAAGGCTGGTACGATATCTCGCAATATTCGGTACAAATCGAGGGGGATGAGGTCTCCAGCACCATTTACACCATCCGCGATATTTCTGCCCGCAAAAAAGCGCAAGCCATCATCCGCCAGCAAAAGGAATACCTTGAAGCGCTGGTCAACCACAGCCCGGTAGCCATCACCACGATGGACTTGCAGCAAAACGTGCTTTCCTGCAACCCGGCTTTCGAGAATCTGTTCGGCTACACGCAGCAGGAATTAATCGAAAAAGGCCCTGACCTGCTCTTCAGTAATGATCCCAATGGCACAGCCGAGGCCCTGGCTTACACGCGCACGATGCTTGACGGCAACACAGTTAAATATATCGGCCAGCGCACGCGCAAAGACGGCACCATGGCCGATGTGGAGATGTTGGGCGTGCCCGTGCTGGTGGAAAGCGAAATGGTCGGCATCCTGGAGCTGTATCTGGATATCACCGAGCTGGTTTCTGCCCGCCGCGAAGCCGAAGCTGCCAACCAGGCCAAGAGTGAGTTTCTGGCGAATATGAGCCATGAGATCCGCACCCCGATGAATGGCGTCATTGGCATGATCAACCTCGCCCTGGACACCGACCTGACCGATGAACAATACCATTTCCTGTTGAATGCCCGTGAAAGTTCACAGGCTTTGATGCGCCTGCTGAATGACATCCTCGATTTCTCCCGCATCCGCGCTGGCAAGCTGTCGCTGGAAACGATTGACTTTGAACTGCGCTCCGTGGTGGAAAATGTGATCCACACCCTCGCCAGCCATGCCGAATCAAAGGGGCTGGAGGTTGCCGCTCTGGTGGCGCCAGGAACGGCCACCCTGCTGCGCGGCGACCCGGGACGCCTGCGCCAGGTGCTTTTCAATCTGGCCGAGAACGCGATCAAATTCACCCAAAAGGGCGAGGTTTCGATCCTGGCAGAAATGACACAGGAAACCGAAAAGACGGTAACCGTCCGTTTTGCGATCAAGGATACCGGGATCGGCATCTCGCAGGAACGACAGAATGCCATCTTCGAACGTTTCATCCAGGCAGATGGGTCAACCACCCGTAAATATGGCGGCACAGGTCTGGGGTTATCCATTTCCCGCCAACTGGTGGAACTGATGGGCGGCGAGATCAAGATCCAAAGCCAGGTGAACGAGGGCAGTACGTTTTATTTCACGGCTGTCTTCCAAAGACAGGACAAAAAAGCGCCCGATGAAACCCGATTCCCGAACAAATTACAGGGCATTCGCACCCTGGTAGCCGATAACTCTGCCGCCAACCGTCATTTTATCTCCCGCATGCTGGAAACATTTGGCGCCAAAACGGCAGCCACATCCAATGCCAGGCAGACCATTGAAGCGCTAAGAGAGGCCATCGCACAGGGCAAATCCTACCGTTTGCTGGTATTGGATATGCAGATGCCGGAAACAGAAAGCCGCACCGTGCTGCAAATGGTCAGCAAAGATCCGGCCATGCAAGATTTACGCATCCTGTTGATGACATCGCTGTCTCAACGGCTGGGGACAGGCAAGCTGCGCGAATTTGGCGTACACGGGTACATCCTCAAACCCATTACCCAAAAAATGTTATATGATACGATCCTCGGCATTTTTGGTTTGAAACAGGAATGGCGAACCCTCACTGCGCGCCTGCCAGCCGGCACAACCACGTTGTCAGAATTGCAGCGGCGGCGCATTCGTATTATGATCGCGGAAGATAACAGCATCAACCGCGAATTGGTGGTTTCCATGCTTGCCAAACAAGGGTACCAGGTGGATGCCGTTGAGAACGGCAAACTGGCCGTTGAGCGCCTGGAAAGAGAACATTTTGACCTGGTGTTGATGGATGTCCAGATGCCGGAAATGGACGGGCTGGAAGCGACGCGCAGGATCCGCATGTCGCCCGGCCCCAACCAACGCATCCCGATCATTGCCTTGACTGCCCACGCCATGGCCGGAGATGAACAGCGCTGCCTGGCCTCCGGGATGGACGGGTACCTGCCCAAGCCGCTGGATCCACAAATTACCTTCCGGATGATCGATAAACTGGCGCGCGGCGACATCCGCGAAGGCGAACCCGTCCGCCCGGAACCGGCAAATCCCCCTCCGGCCTCCGCGTCTCAGCCTGCTGTACCCCAAAACACGGAACCGGTAGAACTTGAAAACGCCCTGCCGCGCTTCAGCCACGACATGGCCTTCTTTACGGATCTGCTGGGCGTATTCCTCGAATCATCCAACGAGAAGGTGGAAGAATTTAAGGATGGCATCTATGCAAAAAACTATGAAAACCTGTCTGTGCTGGCCCACAATCTGAAAGGGGTTGCCAAGAATTTCAGTGCCAACCGGCTGGCAGCTGCCTGCGAAAAAACCTTTGATGCGGCCAATGCCAGAAACGACTCCATAATTGAAAATCAGGTCAAAGAAATTGAAAATGCAATTAGCGAATTAAAAGACTACCACGCTTCTTTAATGGATAATCTGTAGCAGTTAAAGCAGATCAGATTGCTGCCAGAAAAGAGAGAAAATTAATGCCCATTCATATTCTTGCAATTGATGACGAACCCATTTACCACAAGATGATCGCCCACGCCCTGGAACCGGCCGGGTATAAACTCACCTTTGCCAATAACGGCAGCCTCGGGCTGGCAACCGCCACCGCACTGAAACCCGACATGATCATTACCGACGTGTTAATGCCGGACATCAACGGCTATGAAGTGGTTAAACGCCTGCGGCGCGAGCCGGGCTTTGCCCACACCCCGATCATGATGCTGACCTGCCAGACGGAGATGAGCGAAAAGCTGCACGCTTTTGAGGCCGGGGCAGATGATTATATGACCAAACCTTTCGACCCCGGTGAACTGGTGGCACGGGTTACAGTGTGGGTGCGGCGGCTGGAAGAGATCAAGTCCTCCCAGGATCTCGAAAAAGATGAAAAAGAACTGGGACAAATGATCGCTTTTCATAGTTTGCGGGGCGGGATTGGCTGTTCCAGCCTGGCGGTCAACACCGCCATGGCAATGCGGGCACTATGGGAAAAACCCACCCTGCTGGTCGACGGCGTCCTGACTGCCGGACAGATTGCCCTGATGCTGAACGCCTCGCTGAAACGCACCTGGGCCGACATCTCCGAGCTGACCCCGGAAGAGCTGGACTATGACGCCCTGCGCTCCATCGTCAGCATGCATACCAGCGGCATTCATTTCATCGCCGGGCCATCCACCCCGATTTCAGCAGAAATGGTTACCGGGCAAATTGTCGATACAGCCATCCAGCTGCTGCGGCCCTATTATGAATACATCATCATCGACTTGCCGCACGACTTCAGCGAAGTGACCCTGTTCATGCTCGACCAGTCTGATATGATCGTGGTGCCCATGGCGCCCGAAATGGCCTCGATCCGCGCAGCGGACGCCGCCCTGGGGGTCTACAAAAAGCTGGGCTATCCGCCCGAAAAAACCAAACTGGTGTTGAACCAGACTATTGATGTCTCTGTGCTGGACCAACGCAAGATTGAAAAAGCCTTGAAGATTGAATTTGAAGCTGTTGTGCCCTATAACCCCGGGCCATTCACACGCTCCATCAATATCGGGCAGGCGGTTTACCATAACACGCCAAATACCGAGGTCACCCAAATCATTGAAGACCTGGCCTACAGCACCAGCAAAGAAGAACACCGTACCACCAAGCCGGAAAAGCCCACCGCCACATGGGAAAAAGTACACGAGCGTGCCCTGCGGAAAATGCCGTATGAGCCAGAAAAAGAAGAAAAACAAGAACCGGATTTGCCGTTCTAAACGATTTTCAAAAAAACCTCCCAACAAGCGGGAGGTTTTTTATTCAACCACAATTACGAATGAAGCGAATCCCGTTGGTGTACCGAATGGAGCTGCCAAGAGTTAAGTTACCGAACCGCCGCTGACGATTGAAGCCCACGTCATTTTCCGGCATCAGGTCATCCTACTTGCCTGCATTGATCCACATCTGTTCCCCATCAGTGATCATTTCCAGCCACTGGTGTGTCCCCAAATGCAGCCAGGGCAGCTCACCCGGCACACCAGGCACCGGCTCGGCCAGGAGGATCACACCCGGGGCCAGCCCCTGCCACGCTGCGGGAGATTGCATCTCCAGATCGGCGGGGCAAAGCAGGACAGCACTCCAGGAAGAGGTACGTCCCATCTGCTGCAAAGTGTAGAGCGATACCCCGCCCGGGATAAGCAGGCGAAATGAATCCTGCTCGATAAACAGGGCTGTGCCTTTGGGGGTCACTGCCAGAATTTGTATCACCGTTTCTTCATCCAGGGAAATACGCTCGCCGGCAGACAGATCGTGTACGGGCAGCCCACGCACGGCGAAGTCATCCATCAGCCGCCGCCCTGACTGCCACTGTTCCAGGTCTCCGCTGATATAGGCCGCCTGGGCAGGAAAACGCGCCACGGTCTCCGATAACCCCTCCAGCGAGGAGGCGGAGCCAGGCACAAGCAGCAATCCATCCAGGCTGCGCCGCTGAAACGGCAGCCGCCTGCCAAGGGCATCGCTAAGCTGGCTGGCGCGTGCCCCACCGTTGATCATCAGACGACTGCCCCGGGATCCCTGCACCAGCAGCGCCGGGCCCTCATCGACACCTAATACCAGAACATGCAGCCGCCCGTCTGGTGCGGTGAGCACCGGCTGCCATGCCAGGGCTGCCGCCAGCAATATCACCAGGGAAGCCGCCATCCAGCGCATTACAGGCCGCCGGGGTTTGGGGAGCTTCTTCCATCCCAAAGTCAGCCCCAGGAGGAGGAGGTAAAATCCGGCCACGCCCCAAATGCTTACCCGCCCCAGGCCGAGCGAACCCCGCGGCAGCCGCGCCAGCAATTCCACCGTGTGGATGGTGTAGGCCAGCAGGGGCCAGGTGAGGCCCATCGCCAGTCTGCCTGCCCACGGAAAGATCAGCCCAACCAACACGGCCAGTCCGCCGCAGATCATCACCAGCGGCTGGGGCGGCAGGATGAGGGGATTGGCGAGCATGGAGCTGAGCGAAACGCGGTGGAAATGCCAGGCGATGATCGGCAGGGTGGTCACCTGCGCTGCCAGGGTAAACAGGAAATACTCACTGATCGGGGCGGCAATCCGCCGGGCTATCTCCTGCGAGAACCAGCGTTCGGCCAACCGCTCACAGGCTGACTGCAAAGGGTCGGCATACAACACCAGCCCCAGGGTGGCCGCAAAAGACAACTGGAACCCCGCATCCCACAGCAGATCAGGGTTGAACAGACACATCACTGCGGCGGTGAAGGTTAAGGAATTGGCGCCGGTCTGCCGGCGGCCAAACATCTTGCCAAACAGCCCCACCCCGCCCATCACCGCCGCACGCACCACCGGGGGCGCAGACCCCACCAGCACCGTATAAAAGCTGATCCCGGCCAGCGCGATCCACGGCGCCCAGCGTTTGGAGAAAAAACGTGAGGAAAGATTGATAAACAACCCTGCCAGAATAGCAATATTGAAACCGGAGATGGCAATGATATGGGTCGTGCCAGTTTCCTGAAAAGCGTCCTCGACGTTGGCGGGGATGTCGGTCTCAATGCCCAGTAAGATGCCGGCCAACAGAGAAGCCTCCGGCTGGGGCAAAGCGCTGTTGATAAAAACATACGCCCGATCACGCAGGGCGGTCGTCGCCTTCATCAGCAGATTTCCCCGCCCGCCGCCCAGTTTCTTCATCTGCGGGTATCCGAGATAGCTGTAAACGCCATGCCGCGCGAGGTACTCGCGATAGGAAAATTCTTCATTCTCCGGCGGGGTTGCCAGCAGGCCGGTCAACAGAACTTCATCACCGTATTGCCAGCTGCGGCCGGCGCGCACCATCGCAATCAGCTTGCCATTGACAGCGATCGAATCTGTTTTGTTTTCATCATTTGGAGACAGGACGATCTCTTCAGCGCTGATCTCAAGAATGTCGATCCGGTCGCGCTCATCCGGCGGTGCAGAAATCCACCCGCGCACCTGCACGGCGCCCGCATCGTTATACCAGGCCAGGTCAGTTTCCGTCCAGGCAGGAATGCTGACTTGATAACGCAGCGCACCGGCCATGACGGCCGCCAGCAGAAACCCGGCCGGCACCGGGCTGATTTTCTGCCAGCGTTCCACCAAACTGAAATATGCAAATCGACGGCGTTCCAGGCACCCTGCCCCTACCCCCAGCAGGAAGCCAACAGCAACCAACGGCCAGCCCAGACTGACTGTACTGCCGATAGTGATCCCCGCCATGAATGCCACAGACAGCCAAAGCAGCGGCACACTTCACCCCTGTAAAAAGAGTCTGTTTTACTTCCCAGGTCGTTTTAACCAGAAGCCCGGGATCAGCATCGGCACCCGTTTCTGGTATTCGGCATACTGCTTGCCATATTTTTTAAGCAGCCGCTTCTCTTCTCGCAGCGCGCTGATTGTGATGATAACCGTTATGCCGATATTGAACGCCAGAATATTCCAGGTCATCAAAGGCATCAACCATACAAACAACAACACACATATATAAAGCGGATGGCGAACCCAATAATACATTCCGCTAATCACGAGCTCCTGCTCCTGCTCCTTTTCCGGATGAAATAACCGCCGGATGCCCGTCAAATCCCAAATATCCGTTTGTCCCAAACTGGCCAGTGCCCCCGCAAAACACAATACCTGCACGGGTATCGTTATCAGTATCCAGGGGGTACCCAAAATATAGATCCTCACATCTGGCAATATATCCACCAGATATATCAAACCAAGCCCTCCAATCACCGTGAAAAGGGTCAAAACCAACCGATATGCCCGATAAGTTTTTTCACCGAAAAATCGTTTTGCCTGCTTTCTCGTACGCCCTGAAGCCAGCCAGGAATGGATCGCCCCATACACCGCGATGGCTAAAAGTATCCACCAAAATCCAGTGTGCACTGTTCACCTCCTCTCAATTGTATCTGGTTGCTATGGTATGATTCTATTTTAGAGATTAAGAACAAGAAAGTCAAATCCATATCTGCAGAACTTTCTGTAAATCTGACAGGTTACCGATGAAAATCAAACCGTTTTTCCAACGCATCCTCCAGCGTCCGTGGTTTTACCCCGTTTTTTTACTGCTGGTCATGTTCGTCACCTATGACCTGCAAATTTTTAATCTCGGTTTCTTCTGGGATGACTGGCAGGTTGTCTATCTGTCCAAACTGGGGACACCAGCCGCCTATTGGGATCATTTCGTTTATGACCGCCCTTTGTCGATCTGGACTTATCTGGTCACGGTGCCAGTGCTGGGCATGCGCCCTATCCTGTGGCATTTGTTCACCCTGCTGGTGCGCTGGTTAAGTGTGCTGGGTTTCTGCTGGGCTTTGCGCGGGCTGTGGCCGGCGCGGGTGCAGCAGGTGCGCTGGATGGCACTGCTGCTGGCGGTCTATCCCGGCTTCAGCCAACAGCCGGTATCCGTGGCCTACAGCCAGCATTTCATCAGCTATGCGCTGTTCACCTTCTCGCTGGGGCTGATGATCTGGTCGGTCAGACGCCCACAGCATTATTGGCGCTACACCGCGCCGGGGGTGCTGTTCTCACTGGTGCAGCTCCTGACAATGGAATACTTCTTCGGGCTGGAACTGGTACGCCCGATCATCCTGTGGATGCTGGTGCGCGAAAAAGGTGAAAAACTGCCCCGCACCGCCTGGAGAGTGCTGCGATACTGGGCGCCTTACCTGCTGCCCTTGACCATTTTCATCCTGTATCGTTTCGTTTTTTCCGCCCAGCTTTTCCCGCTGCTGGACGCCAACCCGCCCCTGCTGCTGATGCGCATGAAGAGCCGGCCCGTCACCGAGCTGATCAACCTGCTGCAAATTGGCATCCGCGACAGTCTCAATGTCGGGCTGTTTGCCTGGCTGCACCCCATCCGTCCCGAGACCATCAGCCTGGACAGCGTCACCAGCCTGTTCTCGTGGATGCTGGGGGGATTGGCCGCCGCAATGATCGGGTGGACTTTCCTGCAAAACACGCCGCAAGAAACGGATGAGAAGCCATCCAGCCAGACCCCGTTCATCGTGCAGGGCTGCGTACTGGGGCTGGCGGCGATGCTGTTTGGCGGCCTGCCCATCTGGACCACAGACCGCATGACCAGCTTCAACAGCTGGGCAGACCGCTTTTCGCTGCCGCTCATGTTTGGGGTGGTGATCGTGGTGGTATGTCTCGCCGAATGGGCCATCCAGAAAAAGACCCGCCGAACGATCCTGCTCTCTTTTCTGGTGGGGATTGCGATTGCCGCCCATTTCCGTTCCATCGACCAGTACCGCCGGCATTGGGAGATTCAGCAGGACTATTACCAGCAGCTTGTCTGGCGCGTGCCGGACATGGAAGCAGGCACAGCCATCCTGACGCCGGAGCTTTCCTTCAGTTATGTGGGTTTCTACTCGCCGGGGTATGCGATCAATCACATCTATTCCGATGATTTTACGTCCGAAGCCCTGCCGCTGTGGTGGATCAGCACCTCGCGCTGGCTGGGGAGCAATGTGTTCCCCGATATGCAGGAAGACCTGCCCATCCTGTACACCGACCGCAACCTGGTCTTCGAAAGCAATACCTCGCAGGGGCTGCCAATCACCTTCAACCATGCCCGCGGATGCCTGCGGGTGATGGATCCGATTTACGAGCTGGCCCCGCGCATGTCGGACTATGACGACGACATGTGGGCGCTGACCGGCCCGCAGCACATGGATCAGATCCTGCCTCCGGGGGGAAATGATGCCGTGCTGCCCGTTGAAATCTACGGCCGTCAGCCGCTGGACTGGTGCTATTATTTCGAAAAAGCCGACCTGGCCCGCCAGTTTGGCGACTGGGAAACCATCCTCGACCTGGCTGCTGAAGCACAGGCCGGTGGATTCACCCCGCGCAATGGCACCGAATGGATTCCCTTCATGGAAGCCTATGCCCGTCAGGGAGATTGGGAAACCGCCCGGCAGCGCACGCTTGATGCTGCACAGCTCACAGATGAGATGCAGCCGGTCTTGTGCGCTGCCTGGGAGCGCATTCTGGATACCACCCCGGACAGTGCTGAACGGGACAGCACAGTGGATCAAGTCGAATCTGTGCTAAAATGCAGGCAGGCAGCACCTTAAAGGGAGAAAAAACAAAATGCAGCATACCATCCATTCGCCAGAATCGTTAGGCATGGTTCGCGCTCAACTGCTGGAATTTTTTGAAAAACAAAGCTATACCTTAACCAGTCTTGACCCCAACAAGCTGAATCTGGAGCGCCGCAGCACGCCGCGTGCCGCGGCCCTGGTATTGCTGTTCTCTGCGGGTGAGGGAACCAGAATTGAGCTGGATTGGCAGCTCTCCGAAGGGAAAGGAACCGACAGCACGGAAGCACAATCGATTGAAAGGGAATTGCAGGGACTGCTGGCCGCCGTGCAGGGAGAGATCAACGAAGACGAAATTTCATCGGCATCCCTGAATATCCCCTCCGCAATCGATGCCCAAACCTTCAACACCATCCTGCGTGCTGATTTCGTCTACCGCTCCAGCGCACGCTGGTTCTTCTGGATCGCCGGGCTTTCGCTGCTCAATTCCATTGTTTTTCGCCTGGATGGACAGGTCAACTTCCTGTTTGGGCTGGGGATTACCCAGCTTGTGGACGGGATCAACCGCGCCATCCTCGAAGAAGGTTTGCTTGAAAACACCCGGCTGATCTCCGGATTTTCCATGGTTTTGGTACTGCTGCTCTCCGGGCTGTTTGTTTTTTTCGGCTTGCTGACCAGAAAAAAGATGAAATGGGCCTTTTTTGTCGGCACCATTCTGTATGTCCTGGATGGGCTGATTTTGGTACTGCTTCAGGACTACCTCAACGCCGCCTTTCATGGCTATATCCTGTTCAGTCTGATCCGCGGCTGGAAAGCCATCCAGGATTTGCACGCGCTGGAAGGGTCAGAGAATTTTGAACCGCCGCCTCCCCCGTCCGGCAGCGGATGAGGAAAATAAAAAAAGACCGCAGGCTGGCTGCCTGCGGTCTTTTTTTTATTCATCCTCTGCCAGTAATTCCTGCAGGCGTGGATGCCCGGCATACACGCCGCGGTATTGCTCGGGCAGCAGAGCAGCGATCCGGCACATCATCTCATCCGTGCTGGTTTGCATTTGCTGATTGCGATTCTCGCGGGAGAGGGGCGGCAGGGTAAACGGGGCGCCAAAACGAATGGTAAGGCGCGGACGCTTCCACCAATTCTTCGAAATAAATTCGGTGCCGCTCAACCCCGTCGGAACGACCGGTGCCTGGGCCTTGATCGCCAGCAAAATCGTCCCTGGCTTGCCTTCAATCAACCCGCCCGTATTGCTGCGCGTGCCTTCAGGGGCAATCCCCAACGCCTGACCGGCATCCAGGGCTTCAATCGCAGTGCGAAAAGCAGCAAAATCCGCCCGATCACGATCCAGCCAAATTCCGCCAACCAGATTAACAAACAAGCGAATCAATGGATAATCAAGATATTTATCCGTTACCATGCCGGTCAAATCCAGTCGATTGGGAATCATTAACAGCAAAGGAATATCCCAGCGGCTGAGGTGATTGGTGGCAACGATGATCCCGCCTTCAGGCGGTACATGTTCTCCGCCTTCAACCGTGATCCTGAAAATGATACGCATCAGAAAACGCACGGCGCCTTTGATGATCCGTGTTTTGCGATTATTGGTCGGGATTGATTCTTTCATTTTCTTTTTCCATATTAACGAGTACAGGTAGGGCAAAACTTTCTTCCATCGGGTCTTGTCCCAGCTTGCGGCTGCGCGAAAACAGCAGGAAAAGCATCAGGGCTGACAACAACCCCAGCACGTAGGGCGCAAACTGTGCAGCCTGCGCATACACCTCGGATAAACTGGAGGCAGCAGAGGGCACGATCAAAGATGAAAAACCGAGCAGCAGGGCAAAGAAGTTCCATACCCCATGCAGTACCACCGCTGCCAGATAAGCCAGGAACAGGCGCAGCACCCGCCGGTGCGTCCAGGCCGAGGCGATTCCCCAGCCTACCAGCGCGCTGGTCAGGACATGCAGCAGGCCGGTGCCCAGCCGCCCGATCATCACCGTTGACCACATCTCGGCCAGCGGATTGACCAGATTGCCCAGGCTTTCGATCAGGGCAAATACCGCCCCCGAGATCATCCCCAAAGCAAAGCCTTCCCGCGGCGTCAGCTTGCGTGGGATCAGGAACCACAGCGCCAGCGGCTTGAAGATCTCTTCGATGAAAGGGATCAGGCCGGAGACCAGCACCAGCGCCCCGGTAATCACGCCTGGTTTTTGTAAATAGGGCATCAGGATGCGCTCCAAAACTTCGGGGTCCTCCATCGGGGCGTTGGCGATGCGCAGCGCTAACTGCTCCAGCTCCGCAATAATTCCTGGACGGGAAGCTGCCCAAACCGCGAAACCAGCAAATGCCAGGCCAAAAACCAGGATCTCAAGGAAGACCATCACCGACGGCGTGACCAGCATACTGACGCCAATTACCGACCACTGTGTGGGGGTATGGTTCATCTTCAGGAAACGCAGCCCCATCTCGACCAGCCACCACAGCGGAATAAAAACCAGCAGGGTTTGCAATGGCGGCAGCAGCGCCCAGGCCAGTTCAGCCCGTTCTGTCAGCAGGGTTCCCATCCAAAACAGCAGCGGCCACAGGAGAAGGGCCGCGCTGGAAGCCCGCAGATGCAGGCGGGCGGGCCAGGCCAGCGGGTCTTTGCCCAGCAAAGTCAAAATCACGTTGACCAGCATCGGCAGGAGCAGCAAGCACATCAGCCCCGCATTCCAGGACAAGGCCAGCATGGAAAAAGCGCCCATGCTTTCCAGACCTTCTGTAATTACCGAAAACAAGCCAAACGCAAACATGGAAACAGCCGTGGTGATCAGGATCAGCAAACCAAACCCTGCCAGGAGCAATTTTGCAATGGCGTAAAAAGTCACGTTGCCGGATTTTTTCATGGCATTTCCTCAATGCGAATGGTGGTAATCATATCGCCGGCAGGCAGTTCACCTTCCATGCCAGGATCGCGCGGGGTAAGCGCCCGCACTACATCCATGCCTTCCAGCACCTGTCCGAAGATAGTATAGGCACCATCCAGTTTGGGCAGCGCTTTGTCGGTAATGAAAAACTGGCTGCCGTTGGTACCGGGGCCGGAATTCGCCATTGCCACCACGCCGGGCTGGTCAAAGCTCAGCAGGCTGATCTCATCCGAAAAGGCATAGCCCGGGCCGCCCCAGCCCAGGCCGCTAGGGTCGCCGGCCTGGGCAATAAACCCGGGCAGTACCCGGTGAAAAATGACGGTGTCGTACCAGCCCTGATTTGCCAAAAAGACAAAATTATTGACCGCAAAAGGCGCCACTTCGGGATACAGTTGGATGACAATGTTGCCCTTAGCGGTGACAATCGTCGCCCGGTATGGTTTCTCAGGATCAATCACCTCCGGCGGGCAGGCAGCAAAAGCCTGAGCCATCAGAATTTCTTCGATCGTGCGATACTGGTTAAGGGCATCCTTGAGTGCTGCCGGATCAGTCATTGGGACAGAAGGATAGCCAGCCAGCCGCTCAGGGCCAATTTCGGCGGCCATGTCTCGATAGGTTTCAACGATCAGCTTAAGGCTGTCCACATCCCAATAGCCTTTATACGCCCCGCCATTAATCACGATGAAGGGCGTGCCTTCCAGAGCAGGAATTTCCTGTTCCTGGGCAGCTTGCAGCCAGGCGGTGATTTCCGGGTCTTCCAGATCCTGCATAAAGCGCGCTACATCCAGCCCCATCGCCGCGGCTTCGGTTTCCAGCCAGCTTTTGAAACTGCGGTCAGACAGATTGGTCCACTCCGCCTGTTTTTCAAAAAGCAGGTCTTTCATTCTGGAAAAATATTCCACATTTTGCCGCCCCGCTGCTTCGGTTGCCTGGGCGGAGAGAATCGATTTATCATGAGATTTAAGCGGGTGATGGCGGAATACCAGTTGGACATCATCCGGGTAAGCAGCCTGGAGTTCCTGCAAGTTTTCTTCGAGCTTCACGCAGTACGGACACTGGAAATCACTGTATTCAATAATGGTCACGACCGCATCCGGGGCGCCCATCCGCCAATCATATTCATGTACCGGTTGATACAGGGAAAAAGCGCTAAACATGCCCACCACCTGACAGGCAGCCGGGCCATCCTCCATCTCTGCCAAATCCCCCAGAGCGGCAACCGTGGCCGCGTTGGGCATCAAGTCCAGCCCATCCGTTACTGCTGGCGGCTTGCAGGCCGCCAGCAGTACGGAAAACATCAAAACGAGGGTAATGCTACGCCAATGGCGCATTGCACCATCCTTTACAGTTTATTTCAACCTTATTTTTCTTCGATGGTTACCGACAGCAGCTGATCAGGCTCAGCAACTGTACCCTGCTGTGGATCAATGGCGGTCAACTTCACTAAATTATCCATGCCTTCCACTACCTTGCCAAAAATGGTGTAACCACCATCAAGCTGGGGCAAGGAATCATAGGAAATAAAGAACTGGCTGCCGTTGGTATCCGGACCGCTGTTCGCCATGCCGACCACACCAGGGCCGTCATACAACAAATCGTTGGCTTCATTGCCGAAAGCATAGCCAGGGGAGCCGAGGCCGGTACCGCTGGGGTCGCCCGTCTGGGCCACAAATCCGGGGATCACCCGGTGAAAATCGATATTATCAAACCAGCCCTCATTCGCCAGAAAAACAAAACTGTTGACCGTGGTGGGCGCTTTGTCAGGATACAACTCGATGACGACCTCTCCCTGGGTTGTTTCCAGCGTGGCAAAATACTGCTTGCTGCGATCGATGGTCATTTCGGGGCATTGAGTATAAGCGCTATCCTTAAGATCAACATATTTGATGATGACTTCGAAGATGTCAGGGCTGCCAGCCAGTGAAAGCGGATATTTCTTGATCCCTTCTTCGCCATATTGGGCAACCAGAGCTTCGTAGGTATCAATCAACGATTGAATATCCTCAGGTACAGCCAGTCCAACGTGCGGCAGGCTGGCGATATATTCTTCGCCATACGCTTCTTTGGCAGCCAGCACGGCCTGGGTCATCGCATATATGCTCTCGACATCGCGCGGGCCGCCATACATGAAGCCGTCGATCAGCACGGTCGGGGTACCATTAATGCCAACTTCCAATGCACCATCGCGCAGGTTTTCCACGACAGCAATGGTCTCATCGGAGGTCAAATCTGCTTCAAATTGCTCCACATCCAGCCCCAGGACTTCGGCTTCTTCAAGCAGCAGCGCTTCAAATTCTTCCACCGTAAAGGGAGTCCATTCTTCCTGCTTTTCGAATAAACCGTTTTTCAATTCATTGAATTTAGCCGGATCCTGATTGCCGGCAGCTTCCAGCGCCTGGGCGCCTAACATGGCCTTGTCGTGCATGCTGAGTGGAAAATGGCGGAAAACAATGCGTACTTCATCCCCGTACTTCTCAGCCAGCTCAGTTACGACCGGCTCAAACTGGGAGCAGTAGGGGCATTGCAGTTCACTGTATTCAATCACACTAACCGCAGCATCCGGGTTGCCATACACATATTCGTTTTCCACCACCAGGGGAACGACGGGGACATCGACCAGCTCCTCTGGCGGCATGACCACACACTCGGCCGGGACAACCGGGCCGGAAGGAACTTCATCATCTTCAGGCAAAACCGCAGCTTCTTCCGGTGCGGCGGGGGCAGCCTCGGAGGGTTCAGTTTCTCCGCCTGCACAGCCGGCGAGAACAAGCGCCAATACCAATAAACCAAATAACCATTTTCGTTGTTTCATTATTTCTTACCTTTCGTCATTTTCACGCAGTCCGCTATGTTAACGTTGATGCAGTACGTGTGGATTCCTCAATAAACGTCTGAACAAAGGTTCAGCACACATTTATCCAGTATAACAGCATCCCTTATTCTTTGGGGGAGGCGTAAAACTACTTTATTCTGACGCCGCTGCGCCAAAAAATCCTACCTTGGCAGGCGGCTGATCCCCATCACCGCCAATTTTTTGCCAGGAAAGCCGCCACGGTCTGGCGCAGGTGCGCCTGCACCTGTGCAGGCGTCTGGCAGGCATCGATCCGCTTCCAGCGCTGCGGATCGGCAGCGGCCATCTCCAGATATCCGGCACGCACACGTTGATGAAATGCAAGGGCATAATCATCCAGGCGGTCCCATTGGTTCCCTTCGCTGCGCCGGCGGTTCAGTCCCTCTTCCGCATCCAGGTCCAGGTACAGGGTCAAGTCCGGCCACAGGTCGCCCGTGGCAAAATTGAGCAGACGGCGCAAAAAGTCGCGGTCATAGCCGTGACCATAGCCCTGATAAGCGAGGGTTGAATCCGCATAGCGGTCGCTGATCACGATTTTGCCCTCGGCCAGGCTGGGGCGGATGACTTCCTCCACCAACTGCGCACGCGCCGAACAAAACAGCAGGATTTCGGTGCGCGGGTGCATGGCCTTGTTCTGCATGCTTTTCAACACGTCCTTGATCTGGTCGCTGATCGGCGTGCCCCCCGGCTCACGGGTGGTAACGACCTGACAGCCTGTTTCGTTCAAATACTCGGCGAGCAGGGGAATCTGGGAAGTCTTGCCACTGCCGTCCGGGCCTTCCAAAGTGATGAATACCCCCTGTCGTGCGTTTTTTTCTGCCATGAATTTCCCTTTGCCTCAGTCGCGGTAAATGCGCACGCGCCGGTTCGGCTCCTGCCCATAGGAATGTGAAACCAGATTTGCCTGACGGGCCATCTCGTGCTGGATCCGGCGAAGCGAAGCCGATGCGGGGGGTAAATCCGTCCAGCGCTGGCCGTTGAGCACATCTTCAATCGCCGCCTGGGTCTCGCGGATCAAGGCTTCCTGATTTTGAGTGGCGCCGGTGCCGTTTTCAGCCGCCAGATTAAAGATTTCCTGCAGCGCCTGCTCCATCTGCGTGGTGGTATTCGAGCGCAGTACATACACCGGCAGGCCTTTCTCTTCGGCATCCAAAATCGTGCGCTGGCGGTTGCGATAATACGTCCGCAGGGTAATAAGCACATCCGCTTCATGCACGGTCTTGACCAGCACTACGGGTACGCCAAGACGGCGCGCGGCCTGATCCAGGCGGTTGCGCGCCACACCGTAGGCAAACAAACGTACCGGTTTGAGCATCGGTTTGCGGCTGCTTTTCGCGGACGAAGGTCTGTTCTTCACGCGCTCGGTGCTCCTGGCATAGCCTGCATCCTCGGGCCGGCGCAGACCGCTGCCGGCAGCTGACTGGCTGGCTGCACGGGGCACATTGGAAGCTTTGGATTTTTCGATCTTGATCTCGCCGCTCTGTGTGCGGCTGCGCGCTTCGGTTTGCGGAGTGTAGCCGCGCACCAGGGCATCGACCGCATCGGCCACGTCCGGGTGGACAACGACGAAATTGCGCTCCTTGATCTCGATCAGCACATCAAAAGTGGGCGGCGAGCGCCGTTCCAGCACGGTTTTCTGGGTACCGCGGCGGCGGGCTTCTTCATCGGACAGGGTAACGGCTTCAATCCCGCCAATCAGGTCGGACAGGGTCGGATTGATCAGCAGGTTCTCAATCGTGCGCCCGTGGGCGGTGCCAATCAACTGCACCCCGCGCTCGGCGATGGTACGCGCGGCCATGGCTTCCAGCTCGCGCCCAATCTCATCAATCACGATCACTTCCGGGTTATGGTTTTCCACCGCCTCGATCATGACCTCATGCTGCAAGGACGGCTTGGGCACCTGCATGCGGCGGGCGCGCCCTACCGCGGGATGGGGCACATCCCCATCGCCGCCGATTTCATTGGAAGTGTCCACAATCACCACCCGCTTGGATTCAGCCAGAATGCGGGCGGCCTCGCGCAGGATGGTAGTTTTGCCAATCCCCGGCTGGCCGAGAATGAGAATGCTCTTGCCAGATTCGACCAGGTCCTGAATAATATCCAGCGTGCCATACACCGCACGCCCCACGCGGCAGGTCAGACCGACAATATCATTATGCCGGTTGCGCAAAGCCGAAATGCGGTGCAGGGTGCGTTCAAGACCGGCGCGGTTATCGGCGTCGAAATCACCAATTTGTTCCACCACGTGGTCAATTTCAGCGCGGGTGATCTCCTGTTCGCTTAATTGATTTTCATGATCCACAAAACGCGCGGTGGGAATCCGACCGAGATCCATAATGATCTCGATCAAATTATCAAAATTATCAGCTGTATTGACTGCCTCTTCAATATGGGGCGGCAGCACAGCCAACAGTTTATCCATATCATCTGTTATTTGTAATTCCATCATCTCTAATCCGTTTTCTTTATTGAATGACTCTGGCGTACCATCGGTGATGTGGGACGCGCCCGGCGGTCAATCGATGAAAACTGCTTCTCCGACACCGGTTGGCGATGCCGGACAGCAAGATGTTTCACCAACAATGCCTGCTCATCCAGTTTTTCAGCACCCAGTTCTTCCAGTACCCCGGAAAGGCCAGCTTGATAAGAACGCACAAGAATATACACGGGGCGTTCCAGAGGCGATAAAACCAACCTTTTTAATTTTACAGTAAGCGCAACCAGCAAAGGACGGAGATCCGTCACCTGCGGGTGAAACAAGGGCAGCAGGCAAATGCCTCGCGGCCCGGATATAACCTGCACATAAGCCAATATCTGATCCTCACTGCGCACGACCAGCCCTTTCGGGCAAAATGAAAAACCTTCTTCGGCCCGCTGCACAAGCAGCGGCAGCAAAGCATTGCACAAACGCAGCACCGGTTCGCTGTCCAGCGGGGTGGCCTCTTGCCATTCCTGTTCCCGCTGCGCCCCGTCGAGATGCTGCCAGTCTGGTACGCGCCACACTTCCTGACGGCTGTAGACCGTAAATCCGACGCGGCGCAGGCTGGTGAACACCGTTTCAGTTTCATTCACAGCAGCCAGCACGTTGGATGCGCCCCACTCCCCTGCCTGAACCACCAAATTCTCCAGCAGGACGCAGACAGCGGCCTCATCAAACGGCTCCTGTTCCAGCAAAAAAGAAAGATGTGCAGAACGCTCTCCCGGAACATGGTGAATCTGCCCAATCTGCAACAGTTCACCATCACGCTGCGCAACAGACGTATACACGCCCCCTGCAGCAGAAAAATGTGCCAGCATGGCAGACAAACTGGCCGGATTGCCATGTACCAACGCACTGACGCGGTCTAATGACAACGCCTGGTGCCGGCGGCGGTAGAGTGAATATAGATCAAACCATGCAAAAGGACGTATCTCTATCGTGCCATCTCCAGAAAATAGCGATGGATGCGGTCATCACTGGTGAGTTCAGGGTGAAAAGAAGTTGCCAGCAGCCGCCCTTGCCGGGCAGCGACAATGCCGCCCTCGGGCAGGGTCAACAACGTGTGCGCCGCTCCACCCACCGATTCGATCAATGGGGCGCGAATGAACACCGCACGGAACGGTTTTGCACCGTTGGCAGTCAGCGCCAGCGGGGACAGATCCAGATCGATCTCAAAACTGTCCACCTGGCGTCCAAAGGCATTGCGCTGGACGGTGATGTCCATGATTTCCAGGAGGGGCTGGTCGCGGCGCACATCCCTGGAAAGAAAAATCGCCCCGGCGCAGGTGCCCCAAATAGCGCGCTCCTGTCCGAAGCGGCGCAGCGGGGGCATAAAGCCATACTGCACCGCCAGCTTGCCCATCGTGGTTGATTCGCCGCCGGGAATGATCAACCCTTGCAGGTCATCAAGCTGCTCCGGCAGACGCACCTGCACCGCTTCCACACCCAGCCGCTCCAGCATTTGCTGATGCTCGCGGAACGAGCCCTGCAAAGCCAGAACACCAATTTTCATTTGTTGCTTACCAGCCCCGCCCGGCAATCAAATCTTCGTCCGGCAGCGCAGAGATATTGATCCCCACCATCGGCTCGCCCAGATTGCGGCTGATTTCTGCCAGGATGCCGGGGTCGTTGTAATGAGTAGTGGCCTTGACAATCGCGGCCGCGCGTTTGGCCGGGTCACCGGATTTGAAGATGCCGGAGCCGACGAAAACACCGTCCACGCCCAACTGCATCATCAGGGCAGCATCGGCCGGGGTGGCAATCCCGCCGGCAGCAAAATTGACCACGGGCAGGCGGCCCAGTTCACGGGTCTCCAGCATCAACTCATAGGGAGCACCCAGGTCTCTGGCAAAAGCCATCACTTCTTCAATCGGCATGTTTTGCAAGCGGCGGATCTGGCCGAAGACGGTGCGGGCATGGCGCACGGCTTCCACCACATCCCCGGTGCCAGCCTCGCCCTTGGTACGGATCATCGCCGCGCCTTCCCCAATCCGGCGCAAGGCCTCTCCCAGGTTGCGGGCGCCGCACACAAATGGCACCTTGAAATCATGTTTGTAGATGTGATGTTCTTCATCGGCAGGGGTCAACACTTCGGATTCGTCAATATAGTCGGTGCCAATCGATTCAAGAATCTGTGCTTCCACGAAATGTCCAATGCGGGCCTTCGCCATCACCGGAATGCTGACCGCTTCCATGATCGCGAGGATCATTTCCGGGTCGCTCATCCGGGCAACGCCGCCATCCGCACGGATATCCGCAGGGACGCGCTCCAGTGCCATCACCGCCACTGCGCCTGCTTCTTCAGCAATGCGGGCATGTTCGGGTGTCACCACGTCCATGATCACTCCGCCCTTCAACATCTGCGCCAGCCCCTTTTTTACAGTAAACGTAGCCGTTTCTTTTTCCATCAGGATGACTTTTCCTTTTAATATTAAAGATCAAATTTTGTGGTTGAGATTCTACCACAACGGAGAGAATTTTTTCTGGCCAACCGGGGCTTGAACCGGCAACCCCAAACCTCCCGCAGGGTTGGCCGCTGCGCGAAAGCAACAAAACCAATATCCATATCAGCATACCAAAGTTAGGGCAAGTCCAACCTGCGGGAGGATACCCAACCCGCTTTTATCCGCAGGTTTCAGAGAAACCGCCAGACCGATAAATCAGGCACGCAGCTTCCATGCCTATTCAAATTCATCTCTGCGGGAGGTTCTTGGCAGGTGAGGATAAAAAAAGCCGCGGCTTACGCCGCTGCCTGATGATAGCGTATCGGGATGAGGCAGTGCAAATTGACTTATCCAATCGGCCCCTGCCTGCGCTGGGACAAGGCAAAATATACACCCAGGCCAATCCCGCCAAGGATCAATACCCCGCCGATGATCGCCATGACCGGGGACTTGCCGCCTTCGCTGACCGGCACCGGTATCGCCGCAGAACTGATCTGCGCGCCAAAATCGAGGGTGGAGGAATCCCCCGCGATCAATTTCAGCGGCGAATTCATCGATGTGGTGGCATTATAACCTTCTGGCGGGGCAACGCTGACATTGTATTCACCCTCCGGGACCTCCTGGAAACAGCTTGGCTCACCGCTGTTATCCGTCATACCGGTCAGGGAGACGTCCCCCGTGCTGTCGCTGATGCTGATCGCACCGCCTGCAATCGGGCCCTCACCCGGTTCTGCCAGGGCATTCCCGTTCACATCCGCAAACAGGAAGACACAGATTTCCCCTGTACCGTTGAAAGGCGGCAGGGTGGGCTGCGCCGGGCCGGGGGTGGCCGTGACTTCAGGCGCCGCGGTCGGCTGTTCAACGATTGCCAGCACCAGTTCCTGGCCTTCAGAAAGCGCGCATTCCTCATCAAGATTATTCAGCATACGCAACTGTTCCAGCTCAATGCCCGTCAAGAGTGAAATACGCAAGCAGTTATCCCCTGGCTGAACAATATAGACCACGCGGTTGTCAGCATTCGGGGTAGGAGTCTGATAAAAAGCCTGGGCAGCGGGCTGCGCATTGACCGGCATGACCGCCAGTACCAGTACCAGGCTCAACAAAATCAAAGAGAAAGGCAAGACAAGTTTTTTGTTCATGTTTGTTTTTTCAATCCATCCCGGCAGAATTGCCGTTTCATTGCCTGAGATTATAACATTTATATGAAAAGGGGAACAAACCTTGAAAAGGGTTGATCTCGCAGGCACGGGTGTGCAGGTTCTTGCAGGTCAAAACCGCCGGATGGCTTGCAGGCCAACCTTTTCAAGGCAGGTACGGGCGGGTCGATCTCGCAAGCCCGTGAGTGCAGATTCTTGAGAGGCAACCTTTTCAAGGTCGAAGTGTTTCTCAGGGTGCGACCATTCCCGGAGATAACCAGCTAGCATCCTACGTTGAAAGCATCTCCCGGCGTTGACGGGCTTGCTCCACGGCCTCGCGAGCTGCGGTACGGTTCACCTCACTGACCTGTCCCAGCATCAGGGCCAGCTCGTTCAAACGGGCATCACCCTGCAGGAGGGATACGCGGGTGGTGGTGCGGCCAATTTCAATTTCCTTATGTACGCAATAATGTTCCTCGCCATAGGCGGCCAACTGCGGCAAATGGGTGATGCACAGCACCTGATGCTGGCGGGCCAACTGCCACAGCTTTTCACCGACCACTGCGCCCACCCGGCCGCCAATGCCCTGGTCGATCTCGTCAAAGATGAGGGTGGATACATGATCCGCCTGGGCGAGGACGTTCTTCAGGGCGAGCATGAGGCGCGAGGTTTCGCCGCCGGAAGCGATCTTGATCAGCGGCTTGAAACCCTCGCCCGGGTTGGGGGCGATCAGGAATTCCACGCGGTCCATGCCGTGGGCATCGAAGGCCACCCGGCTGCCATCCTCCAGCGGCAGGCCATTCTCATCATCCTGGCGCATGAAAGACACTTTGAAACGGGCACCGTTCATGCTGAGATCGGCCAACTGCGCTTCCACCCCGGCTGCCAGGGTCTCGGCAGCCGCGCGGCGGCTGGCAGAAAGCGCAAGCGCTTTCCCCGCCAGTTCGGGCAACAGCCGGCCTTCTTCCGCTTCCAGTTCTTCAATCCGTTCACTGGCGTGGTTGATCATTTCCAGCTCCGCTTCCGATTTGGCCGCAAAAGCCAGTACAGCTTCCAGCGTCCCGCCATATTTACGTTTGAGGCGGTTAATCAGATCAATCTGGTCTTCCAGTTGATTCAAACGGCGTGGATTGAACTCAATCCCCTCCAGGTAATCGCGCAGGTCACGGGCCAGCTCAGCCGCATTAACGGCCAATGCCTCGGCGCGCACACCTAATTCTTCCTGACTCTGGTCCATCTTTACCACGGATTGCAGCGCCTCAACCACCTGCCCGAGGGCATCCGTCACTGCCGGGGCTTCCTCAGCCCCTTCATCCAGCAGCAGCAGGCTGCGCTGGGCCATGCTGGACAGGTTTTCGGCGTTCGCCAGACGGGAGCGCTCCTGGCGCAGCTCCTCTTCGTCCACCTTGCCCAAATTGGCGGAACGGATCTCCTGAATCTGGTAATCCAGCAGATCCATACGGCGCTCCGCGTCCTTCTCGCTCTGGCGCAGTTTTTCCAGCTCGCGGCGCACATCGGTCAGGCGTTTGTAGCTCTCGCGGTAGGCATCCAGCAGGACCTGGCTGGCGGCATAACGGTCCAGCAGTCCCAAATGGCTGCGCACATTCAGCAGGGAAAGATGCTCCGACTGGCCGTGAATATCGACCAGATAGCCGCCCAGCTGGCGCATCAACCCCACACTGACACTGTGCCCATTGATACGGGCTGTGTTGCGGCCTTCCTTGCGCAGTTCACGCCCAAAGACAATATACTCCGGGTCATCGAGCAAGTCTTCGCGCTCCAGGATTTCCATCATCTCGGCACGGCTGCGCTGCGGAATGCGGAAAACCGCCTCCAGAATGGCTTTGTCCGCTCCACTGCGGATAAAGGTTGCATCGGCCTTGACGCCCATCAAAACCTCGATAGCATCCAGGATGATCGATTTCCCTGCACCGGTTTCCCCGGTAAATGTGGTCAGACCATCTGAAAATTTCAATTCCAGCTGGTCAATGATTGCAAAATCTTCAATACGCAGTTCAGTAAGCATAAGTTCCGTTAACGATTCAGTTGGATCCCGCTCAGGCGGGCATAAACCGTGCTGGCAATCAGAAAGGTATACACGCCCGGCCAAATCAAACCATAGATATTCAAAAAAAACAGATTCGTGATGAGGACAGGCAGGGCACCCACCACCGCCCCGCCGGTTGCCACCCAGAAAAGCAATTTGGAACGGCGTCTGCGCGCCACCCGGCGGATGGCTTCAGCGGTGATCCCACCCGCCACCGGCGCGATGAAGATCGTCAAGAAACCCAGGTACGAAGCGATATACGACCCGATCAGTGAAAGCCCAACGGCGAGGACCCCGGCCAGCACCACGTCCCGCGGTTTGGCAGTATCAAAGATCTTCTGCTGCCCGCGGATACATTCCTTGCAGCGGTAGCCAGTGGGCGTGCGCATGGCACATTGCGTGCAAATCGGCCGGTCGCAGCGATTACAGCGCAGCATGGTTTCCTGCTCAGGGTGACGATAGCAATGCAAGGGGATGATTTCTTCTGCAATGTTGGTGGTTTCCTGTTCCATTAAAAAGTCTCCCTGCTTTTTGGCGTTTTTTCGATGGCCGGATTCTGCTGCATATAGCGGTTCAGGTTGCGGTAAAAATAGCCGGCATCCTGAAAACGGACAAAACTCACCCCGCTGTCCGCGGCGTTGATATGAATCATATCATCCGCAATCACATCCTGCGGAGGATGACCATCCACACTGAGCACGGGTTCATACCCGCCGTGTACGATGAAATCCACCTGCGAACCTTCGGCCAGAATGACAGCACGGTCCACAGAAAGATGGGGCGCCAGCGGAATGAGGAGCATATTGCGCAGTTCGGGGGGCATGATCGGCCCGCCGGCCGCCAGAGCATAAGCGGTGGAGCCGGTGGGCGTAGAAGCAATCAAGCCATCGGCAACATAACTGGTCAAGGGCGTGCCATCCACACAGGCTTCAATCTGAATGGGGCGCACCGGCTGCCCGCGGCAGACCACTACCTCATTCAACACCTGCCAGGAATCCAGCACCGCGCCGTCCCGTTCCAGACTGGCCTGCAGCATCATCCGGTCTTCGAGTTGAAACGCGCCAGAAAGCAAACGGGGGATGAATTGGCTGAATTCGCCCATGCCGACTTCCATCAGAAAACCAAAACGGCCGGCATTGATGCCCAGCACGGGGATATCCAGCGGGGCGCACAGATGACCGGCGCGCAGCATGGTGCCGTCACCGCCCACGGCAATCACCAGATCAAATTCCCCCTGCTGAATGCGCTGCCGCAGCCCATCGTGATACAACGAGTCCGCGGCCACCTGCTTCACCCCGGCAGCAGATAAAGCAGACACGATCTGCTGGGCTTCTTGCGCTGCATCCGGCAGGGAAGGGTGCGAAACAATGGCAAAACTGGCAGGAGAGAAATCGGGTTTACGCATGGCTCACTCGATGAAAGAAGGCCGGTTCAACCTTCCGCCCCTGAATCATTTTCAGAGAGTTTGGCGAGGAAATCATCCATCGACTGGATGAGATGCTCTTCCCGCAGGCTGATGGTCAGGTCGCCGCGGGTGCGCTCCAGGATGCCGCGCACCAGATCGGTCTGGCGGCGCAGGCCAAAGGTAATCGCATCAGCATAGTCCACCGTCACCAGAACGGCATAGATCTCATCCATGCAGCCCAGCAGCCGTTCGACTTCTTCCGAATAGCCATGACGCAACAAGTCCAGACAGCGCCGGCGCAGTTCGCCGACCACCTCGGCCAGACCTTTCAGGTAGGTGCTGTATTCGACACCCAGTTCTTCCGGTTCCGGCAGGGGCAGATCGCGGATCAAGGCAAAAGTAATGCTGGCTTCCACATATTCCTTGATCGCATCCTGAGCATAGCCGGAAAAATAAATGGTGGGTTCATCTGCCAGGTCATTGCGCAGGGCATCGACCAACTTGCGGGCCTGTTCAATTTTTCCAGCAGCGTTTTCCACCTCATCGCGGTGGATGGCGCGGATGGCATGTGCGCAAAACCGGGTCAATTGACGTGCCTGAATGAGGGCCAGATCGCGCGCTTTGGTGCGCGCTGCAAAGGATTCGTGTACACGCTCGATGATATCGTTTAAATTATCCATAATTTTCCTGTTTTCTTACCGTTAAACAATCGCTGTTTTCCAGCCTGCAATGACCTGTTGGAAGACAGCAGGTCATTGCAGGATTAAAGGGATCGGTTCAGTCTTCGGTCGGTGATTCAGGCGGGGAATCGGGCGGCTGTACGCCGCGGAAAAGCTCATCGGCCAGGGAAGACTGCCCGCTGCCCGGCATTTTGATCTCGCCAAAGGCAGCTTCATAGCGCGCCAAACGGGACCCCAGGGCAGTATAAAACATCTTCGCACCGACAGGGGACATCAACAGGCGGCTGAGCACCTTCAAACTGCGCTGGCCGGGCAGGGTTCGTCCAAAATCGAGGACAAACTCGCCGGGGGTATAACTGACCCCGACCAGATTGGCATAGATGACATCCAGGTCTGGCGGCAGTTCAAGCTGCAATTTGGGAGGCTGTTTTTTTGCCGGTTGAGGTTGCTCAGTCATCGCCTAGAAAGGGATCTCGTCTTCGCTGTCCATCATTCCGTCACCCGCATCACCCGCATCGCCCGAATCTGCACCGCCGCGGCTGTCAAGGAACCGCACGGTGTTGGCGGTCACTTCAAAGGAAGCAGCCGGGGTGCCATCCTGGCGATTCCAGATGCGCGGGCTGCCATTTTCGTCCGGGTTGAGGCGTCCTTCCACGAGGACTTTTCCACCTTTCTGAAGATAATTATTACAAGATTCAGCCTGTTTTCCCCACACAGTGATGCGGAACCAGATCGTCTCTTTCACACGCTGGCCGTCTTTGCCCGTGTAGGTACGATTCGAAGCAAGAGAAAAATTGGTTACAGCCTGTCCAGAAGGGGTATAACGCATTTCTGGATCTCGTCCCAGGTTTCCAACAATGATTATCGTATGGTACATTTTGCTCTCCTCAAGTTTATAGTTCGAAAATCAATGTGTTAATACAGAACAATTGTACATCAAATTGGGCAGTGATGGGAAAAGGGAATCTCCTTTTTGCCAGCATTGCGTATTTTTTTGCAGCTTTGCAGGCGTTCATCCATTCATCTGGCGCTGAAAATTACTTACTCCCCGCACGGAGGAGCATACGCTTTTGGCACTCAGTGCCCGCCTTCTTCGGCATCCATTGTCAGCATGACCAGCGGCTCAGGGGTGGCGGTGGCAAGGGCTGAAGATGGGTTTACCCAATACAGTTCCAGATCAGAGAAAGTGACAGAAAGAACCGTTTCAGATTTTGAACGGGCAAAAAAACCAATCTGTCCGCGCGCAATCGCGGCATCCTCAACCGAGAACTGAAAAACATCATTCACAAAGAAACGCAGCTCATCGCCAACTGCCCACACGCCCAGCTTGAGCGAAACGGGGCAGCCGCGGGGCACCTGTCCGCTGGGCTCCCAGGCTTGCAAAACGACCACGTTGCCGCCCCTGAAGCGGTCTGCGCGGATCTGCCCTTCCGCCGAAACAGAGAAACGATAATAATCCAGGCCGCTGGCCGCGCGCACAAGCAGGCCGTACGAATCGGTAACCTGACACAGGCGCGGGTTAGCCTGCACTTCCAGATAAAAATCATCGACGGTAGGAGAACTGCGGAAAATGGTTACATATCCATCCTCGTCGGTCACGGACAGGGTCAGTTCGCCAGGCCCGAGTACCGCGCTGCCGGTATTCTTGCGAAACTCCGGCCAGCCGTCATCGGCCAAAAATCCATCTTTCAGAATCAGGGCATCAATCCCCGGATATTGATTGGGGGTAACGGAGGGCACCGGCGTAGCCGGCGGACGAGGCGTATTGGTAGCAGTGGCTGGGAACCAGACCGGGGTTTTTGTTGGCAAAGCGGTTGCCGTGGCCGTCGGCCAGGGAGCCGCTTCCGGCGGCGAGAAGACGGCACAGGCGCTCATCAAAAACGCCGCAACGATATACAAAGGGAATACAGCTTTCAGATTTTTCAAACAGACTCCATTAAACATTAGAATATTCTCATTATACCGTCTGAATCAGGGATGACAAATAACTGTCACCAATGCTTGAGACCGCTCCCATTTTCATGTGTTTTTTATCCCGCAAAACATTTTTATGTGTTAAAATGAAATAAGCGTTCACCTTTGTAACAGCTGGCAACAACCTGGCGTGGGAATCAGGGACCCCATGCAAAAAAAAGACCGCTGGTGTTGGGGGCACAACACAACCGGTCTTTTTTTTATTCCCTTATTGAAATTTCAATCGACATCCAGATAAGCGACCGTCACCCCGTCGCCGCCTTCTCCATGCCCGCCTACTTTCCAGGTCTTGACCTGCCTGGCCTGGCGCAGTGCTTTGCGCACAGCCTGCTTGACAGCGCCGGTGCCCAAGCCGTGAATGATGCGCACCGAGGGCAGCCCGGCCAGAAAAGCGCTGTCGAGATAGTCTTCCAGCGCATCCAGGGCTTCATCCACCCGCTGACCGCGCAGGTCAAGCTCCATGCCCGGCGAGGCGTGGAATATCCGCTCCAGGGCATTCCCTTCATGGCCTGCCGCGGGAGATTCGTGGGACATCCGGGCTGCCGCAGGAGGCGCTTTATGCGCCTGTGATGTTCCGCCAATCTGCAAATCATGCAGGTCTACACGCATTCGCAGGGCGCCCAACTGCACCTCGGCTTCATCGTCATTGATCGAAAGCAGCTCGCCGCCCATCTTCAGAGAACGCACAAATACTTTTTTGCCCGGTTTTAACGTGGCCGGGTCGGCGGGGCGCATTTGCACGTCTGGAACTTTACGGCGCACGGGCTTCTCGACCACTTCCTCAATCTTTTCGACTTTCTTTTCCAGCGGTTTCAATTCATCAACCGGTTTGCGGGCGCGCAGCAGGTCGCGGCGCACCTGTTCCATCTCGCCACGCACGGCCTCTGTCTCGGCGGCAGCTTGCTGGCGGGCTGCCTCCAGCACATCCAGGCGTTCTTCTTCAATCTTGGCCAGCCGCTCGGCCAGCTCGGCGCGCTGCGCTTCGGCTTCCTCGCGGGCCTTGTCGGCTTCGTCAAAGGCCAGGCGGGCGCGGTCCCGCTGGCGGTGGATCTCATCCAGCAGGTCTTCAGTCTGCAAATCATCGGGGTTAAGATTGCTGCGGGCTTCTTCGAGAACAGAAGCCTGCAATCCGAGACGTTCGGCAATCAGGAGGGCATTCGAACGGCCCGGCAGGCCGATATTCAAATGATAAGTCGGGCGCAGTTCCTTGACGTCAAATTCCATGCTGGCATTGACCACGCCCTGGGTGGTGTGGGCAAAGGCCTTCAATGAGGGGTAATGGGTGGCGACCAGATTGGTGATCCGCCGCCGCACCATAAAGACCAGCAAAGCGCGCGCCAGAGCAGCCCCTTCTTCGGGGTCGGTGCCTGCTCCCAGTTCGTCAAACAACACCAGACTGCGCCAATCGGCGCGCCTGAGGATGCGCACGATGTTGGTGATGTGGGCCGAGAAGGTGGACAGCGACTGCTCAATCGACTGTTCATCACCGATATCCGCATATACGTTCTTGAACAGGCTCAACCGCGAGCCGGACTGGGCGGGGATGTGCAGTCCAGACTGGGCCATCAGCACCAGCAGGCCGACCGTCTTGAGCGTGACCGTTTTGCCACCGGTGTTGGGGCCGGTGATCACCACCGAGTAAGTCTTCTCATACAGGTCAACATCAATGGCAACCACTTTTTCGGGATCAAGCAGAGGGTGGCGGGCATGGTAAAGCTGGATGGTGCTGCCGGGGTGGCTGGCCTTGCGCTCGCGGAAGGGCACCATTTCCGGTTCGGAAGCGCGCAAATCGTCCGCGTATCGGGCGCACATCAGCGCCAGGTCAAACTCGGCCAAAGCCGCTACCAGCGCGTTGATCTCGACGGCGTACTGCCCAATCAGGTCCGACAATGCCGCCAGAATGCGGCGCTCTTCTTCTTTCTCGGCCAACTGCCCCTCGTGAAAGGCATTGTTCAGCTCCACTACGGCCAACGGCTCCACAAACAACGTTGCGCCAGAGGAAGATTGGTCGTGTACCACCGATTTGAACCGGCCTTTGAACTCCGCCCGCAAGGGGACAACATAACGCCCGTTGCGCTGGGTGACGATCGGTTCCTGGAGCAGGCTGGCAGTTTTGGGGTCATTGACAATGCGCTGCATGCGGGTGAGCAGGCGGTCGTGGGAAACCTTTAATTCGCGCCGGATGTTCGCCAATTTTTGTGAAGCGTTATCGGGGATCTCGCCGTTATCATCCAGGGATTTGCTGATCGAATCTACCAGACCAGCCGGAGGATTGAGCGGCGCCGCAATCTCTTTCAGGATGGGATAGTCCCCTTCCTGATGGTCGAGGGTACGCAGCAGACTGCGGGCGGCAATCAGGGTACGCTTAACCGCCAGCACCGACTCGGCATCCAGCACACCGCCGCGCTGGGCCAGGGTCACATGCGGGCGCACATCATGCGCACCGCCCACAGAAATACTGGACTGCACGCTGATCAAATGGCGCGCTTCGCGGGTGCGGGTCAAGCGGCGCTGCACGTCGTCCAGATGAATGCTGGGCTTGAGGTGCAAGGCTAACTTCTCGGAAGCGCTGAACGCTGCATAGTCGGCAAGCCTTTGCAGGATTTTGGGATATTCCAGAATGGAGAGGGTTTTAGCATCCATAGCGATGAAAGTCTACCATGAATCGGGGCCGCGCTGGGCTGGTGAAAAGGAGAATAGGCCGGAAAATAGGCCAGATGGGGGAGCCGGGGAAAGGGAAGAATAGGCCGCTTAATCGGACAAATGGATATGTCTTCCCATGTTATACTTTTCCCCGCAATCCGCACCCAGAGGAACAGGAACACATGGCCCTATTAACCACCAGCAACCTGAGCAAAGCCTACGGCCCCGAAGACATCTTCGAGGGTGTCTCGTTAAGCATCCCGCACCGGGCGCGCATTGGGCTGGTCGGGCCAAACGGGATCGGCAAAACGACCCTGCTGCGCATCCTGATTGGCGAAGAATCACCCTCCGACGGGCAAGTCAACCGGGCGCGTAATTTAACCATCGGCTACCTGCCCCAGGAAGCCCGCCTGCACTCCGAAAAAACCTTGTGGGATGAATGTAAGGAAGCCCTGAGTGAGCTGCTGGAGATGGGCGAACGACTGGAAATTTTGGCCGCGGAAATGAACGATGCCAACGCGGAAAAAGCGGAAGCAGCCATCGCATCCTACGGCTCATTACAGATGGAATTTGAACGCCGCGGCGGGTATCTGATCGACAACCGCATCCGCCAGACACTGGAAGGGCTGGGCTTCGTGGACAAGGATTTCCACCGCCCGATGAACAAGCTATCCGGCGGGCAGCGCACGCGCGCCGTACTGGCGCGGCTGCTGCTCTCGGAACCCAACCTGCTCCTGCTGGACGAACCCACCAACCACCTCGACATCGCCGCCATTGAATGGCTGGAAGCCTACCTGCGGGATTGGGACGGGGCCGTGCTGATCGTTTCGCATGACCGCTATTTCCTCAATCAGGTCGTCAACACGATCCTTGAAATGACCCCGGCCATCGAGACCTATCATGGCAACTACTCGGCCTACCTCGCACAGCGCGAAGCGCGTTACGAGCGCCGCATGGCCGAGTTCAAATCCCAACAGATCTTCATCAAAAAAGAAGAAGAATACATCCGGCGCAATATCGCCGGGCAAAACACGCGTCAGGCGCAGGGCCGCCGCAAACGGCTGGAACGCCTGATGAAAGACAACCTGATCAAGCCAGTCACTACCTCGCGGCGCATCCACCTCAACCTGCAAACCGGCGACCGCTCCGGCGATCTGGTGCTGCGCACCCGAGACCTGCACATCGGCTATCACGACGACAAGAAGACCCTCTTCGCATTGCCCGACCTGACCCTGCTGCGCGGGGAATGTGCGGCCATCATCGGCCCCAACGGCGCGGGCAAGACCACTTTCCTCAAGACTTTGCTGGAACAGATTCCGCCCCTGTCGGGGGAAGTGATTCTCGGCGCCAACCTGCATATCGGCTATTTTGCCCAGGCACATGAGGGCCTGCACCCGGACTGGACCCTGATGGAAGAGATCGACGCCATCGCGCCGCACCTGCTGCCAGCCGAGGTGCGCAATTATCTGGCAAAATTCATGTTCACCGAGGACGACGTATTCAAGCAGGTGAGCGTACTCTCCGGAGGCGAACGCGGGCGGCTGGCCCTGGCGTGCCTGGCCCTGCAGGGCGCCAACCTGCTCCTGCTGGATGAGCCTACCAACCACCTGGACCTGGCCGCCCAGGAAGTCCTCCAATCGATCATGGCCGACTTCAATGGCACCATCCTGCTCGTCTCGCATGACCGTTATCTGATCGATGTGCTCGGCACGCAGATCTGGGAAGTGCAGCCGGAGGACAAATCTCTGGCCGTGTTTGCAGGCACCTACAGCGAATACCGCTCAGCGACCCAGGCAAAAGCCCAGGCCGAGGCAGCGCAACAGGCAGAAGAATCACCGGTGGAGACAAAAAGCACTCGTCCACGTGCCAGCGGAATGACCAACCGCCAGCGCCAGCGACTGAAACGCCTGGAGAAGCTGGAAGAGGAGATCGCCCGACTGGAGCATGAACTCGGTGAGATCACCCGCTGCTTCGAGGACCCGCCCGAAGACCCCGACGCCATTCATGAACTCAGCCGCGATTATGAAGCCGTCCAGCGTAAAATGGACAGGAAGCTGGACGAATGGACGGTGCTTTCGGATGAAGAAGAATAAACCCTCTCCGTTGCGAGAGGGTTTTGGTTTTATGCAGGTTGTGGTCAAACTACATGACCACAACCTACAAGACTTTTCGAATATTATGTTTAACTATGCCCTGTGAAATGCTCTCTATTCCGTGTATGCATCAAGCACCAGGTCAATACAGGCTCTACCATTGATTACTGACATCTAACTTGAATTGCCTGCTTGCACCCTTCGACCAGCTCAGGGTGCGGGTGCTTTCTCCACAATCTCCACCACATCCGCCACATTGACCGTGCCGGGCTGGAGAACGCGGGCGTAGGCCCGCGACCAGCCGGGGTATTTCTCCTGATCCATCAGGTAATTGGCGCCATCCGTGAAGTAGGGTAGCAGGTCGGGGCAGGGGTCGGCGTAGCTGGTGATCTCGATGAGGAGCGATTCACCTATGCGCATTAAAGTGCCGGGCACCACCTGATCCCAATCCACGCCGCTCAGGGTCAGGTTCTCACCCGTGGCGCCGGGATAGACGGGGTGCCCATCCGCTTGCAGGGCCAGCAGCCGTTCAAGCGAGTACAGGCACACGGCGCGATCGGGGCCGCCGTGGTATTTGAGGTTGCGCTGGCGGTCCCCCGCCAGACCGGAAACAGTCACATCCACGGAGAGCAGGGGCAGTTTGGGCACGCCGCCGTCAGAGATGTTGATCTGGAACACACGGGATGTTGTCATGATGATCCTTTCGAAATTAATCAATAAACGTACCCTGAGCTTGTCGAAGGGTACTGGTACGCGAGAACCGCTACGGCTTCGACAGGCTCAGCCTGCGCTGCTCAATCTGCGCTGTCTTCCCTGCCATACACCCGTCCAGTAACAAACCATGCGATCCCTGATGCCAGCAGTAAAGCCAGCGCCGCCCAGGCATCCACCGGCAATCCCTGCCAACGGGGCTGAACGTCCGCGCGCAGGAAGGCCAGCAGCAGCAGAATCAAGCCCAGGCTGGCACCGGTTGCTGCGGTCAGTTGTCCACACAGGAGAAGGGAACGCTGCTGCAAATACAACAGCAAGGCCGTCAAACCCAGCAGGAGCAGTACTGCCAGAAATTGGAGGGGAAAACGCTCACTAACTGCCCCGGCTTCATCCAGGGTGCGCAAGCCAAAAAATGATCCCTCCGCCATACTGCGTCCATAGGCACAGCCCGCTGCCCAGCACCCCAGCCAGGCCGTCACCGGCAGGAGGACATACAGAGGCATGAGCAGGTCAAAGATGACCGCGGCTGGCACTTTCCAGGCGTTAACAAACGCAGCCGCCACCAGTACAAAACCGAGTACAGCACCGGGCCAATACAAACCACCTTGCCAGATGGCAAAAAGGAACAGCCACTGGCCGGAGAAAAGCCCCATTTGCAAAACATACCAGCCCCGCGCGCCGATTAATGCACCCAGCAGAGTCAGCAGAAGGAATCTCGACCAGCGCCCGCGCTCGGACGGGCGCAAGTCCCGCACGATCTGCCAGCTGCCGACAGAAGCCCCCAGGCCGAGCAAGATGGCGTAGCTATTTAACGGCACGCACACCCGTCCATCACGGTTTCATTGCCTGCAACCGCTGTGGAAAATCGGTGATCAGACCGTCCACGCCCCATTCGATAAATCGCGCCAGATCGTTTTCTTCATTGACCGTCCACACGTTGACGGCAAAGCCGCGTTTCTGCAGGGCTTGAATGCGATACGGAGAGATTGCCCCTTTGCGCGGATGGTATGCCTGGGCATGGATTTGCTCCAGCTTGCGGGCAGCGAACATGGTCGGCATCGCTACCAGAGCGGCGGTTTTGATATGCGGGGACATCTGTTTGCTGCGAATCAAATAATGATGATTGAAGGAAGAGATCAACACGTGATCGGCCATTTCCAGCTTGCGGATCAGGTATAACACCCGCTCCACGATGATTGCGCTGCCAGGTCGATTGGCAGCATCCTTGATTTCCACATTCACGTGCCAGTTATGCTCGCGGGTAAAGAGCAGCGCTTCTTCAAGGGTGGGAATCTTCTCGCTAATATAAGAATCGCAATCCTCTTCGCTGACCACTTCAGCAGCAATCTGTCCAAAAGGATCCTGATCCACGAACCACGAACCGGCATCCAG
>Ga0334888_1000343_pt1 | contig 76099 bp, 57 predicted proteins | sample GraSluR1_MG_FD_207227 | JGI IMG/M metagenome (GOLD analysis project Ga0334888, IMG submission 207227) | Sludge microbial communities from methane-producing bioreactor in Wageningen University, Netherlands - Granular Sludge_3_08-R1 | ecosystem: Engineered > Bioreactor > Anaerobic > Unclassified ... | reverse complement strand
GGACCCGAACCCGCTGACGCTGGCGCTCCATCTGGTCGCGGCCGAAGAGCAGGTGGATCCGCCGCGCCGAGCTCAGGGCCGGGTGGTCGAGGACCTCCAGGCGCGGAGGGGGGGCCAGGAAGAGCACCTCCTGCGGGCCGGGGCCCGGTGGAAGATCCTCGAAGCAGGCCACCAGGAAACCGGGATCCTCCAGGCGTTGGCGGACCTTCTCCGCCTGGCTGGGATTGGCCGCGACCAGCAGGAGGTCGCCCGAACGCGAGCGCAGGGCCTGCAGATAACGCTGGCGATTGCGGACCCGCCGAGAATCGACCAGGGTGGGTCCGGTCTGAGGCCGGGACGTCTCGAGTCCTGGCCCGGTCGGCCTGGCAGCCGCGCCCAGCACCTCCAGGACCGCCGGGTCGGGTTGAAGGATGGCCTCGATCACCACCTGGGGACGGCTCTCGCCGTTCCACGTGTCCTCCTCCACGGTGTACAGGACATCGAAGCTCAAGTCTCCGGAGGCCATCTCCTCGGCATGCGCTCCCTGCCGGAAGGCGATGCCCTTCAGGCAGACCTCTCCCTGGCAGGCCAGGAACGAGGCGTGGGCCCCCTCCCGACCGACCTGCCGGACCTTCTCGAAGTGCACCTCGCGGGCCAGGAACAAGGGCCTGCGATTCCCCTCGCCCAAAGGTTCGAGGCGCTGAAGCTCGCGGACCAGGGGCAGCTCGATCCGCCTCAGCGGAAGCTCGAAGTCGACCGCCCGGGGCAGGGCCTCCTGACCCAGTTCGCGCACCGCCTCGGCCAGGCGTTCGCGCATCTCGTCCAGGCGCGAGGCCTCGACGGTGAAGCCGGCGGCCCGGGCATGGCCCCCGAACTTCACGAAGACCTCCGAGCAGCGGCTCATGGCGGCGAAAAGGTCCATCCCCAGCGGAGCGCGGGCCGACCCCCGGGCCAGCTCGCCCTCCAGGGTTGCCACGAACACGGGACGCTCGAACTGCTCGACCAGCCGGGCCGCCGTGATGCCCAGCACACCGTGGTGCCAGCCCTCTCCGGCCTCCACCAGGACAGCCCGCTCCAGCCTGGAGGGTTCGCGCTCCAGCAGGTCGGCGATGGCCCGGCGGATGGCCTGCTCCACCTCCTGCCGACGGGTGTTGAGTTCGTCCAGCTCGCCGGCCCGCACCAGGCAGCGCTCGGGGTCCTGATCCAAGAGCAGATCGACCGCCAGATCCGCCGAATCCAGCCGCCCGGCGGCATTCAGCCGAGGGGCCAGCGAGAAGGCGACCGACTGAGCGCTCAAGGCCGTCCGATCCAGGCGGCATTGACCGACCAGGGCAGCCAGCCCGGGGCGCTCCAGGCGGGCCAGGGCCTGCAACCCGGCCTGGACCAGGGCCCGGTTCTCGCCCTGCAAGGGCACCACATCGGCGATGGTGGCCAAGGCGACCAGGTCCAGGGACTCCAGCGGCAACGGCAAGCCCCGATGCTGGTGCAGGGCGGCCAGAAGCTTCCAGGCCACGCCGGTCCCGCAGAGGTTCTTCTCCGGATAGGGGCAGTCGGGCAGGTTCGGGTTCAGGAAGGCGTCCGGAACCGGCAGCACCTCGGGCAGTTGGTGATGGTCCGAGAGGATCACCCGCATTCCGCAGCGTCGCGCCGTTTCCACGGCCTGGAGGCTGGAGGAACCGCAGTCGCAGGTCAGCAGGAGTCGGGCCCCGTTCAGCGCCGCCTGCTCGACGGCGGCCAGCGACACGCCGTAACCCTCGCCCACCCGATGCGGCACGTGGTAGCGCACCTCTGCCCCCAGACGGCGCAATCCCTGCACCAGCAGCACCGTGGCCGACACTCCGTCGACGTCATAGTCCCCGTGGACGAAGATCGGCTCCCGCCGGGCCAGGGCCTCCTCCAGGAGGTCGACAGCAGCCGGCATGTCCCGCATCAGGAAAGGATCGTGGCAGGTCTCCAGGCCGGGATCCAGGTAGGCTCGCCCGTGGACAGCATCCGTGACGCCGCGCCCGATCATCAACGCGGCCAGGACCGGCGAGACGCCCAGGGCCGAGCCCAGCGCCTGGGCGCGGGCCCAATCGGGAACGCCCACGGCGACCCGGTCCGGAGCCAGCATGCAAAATCCTCCTCGAACTCGGCGCCCGGCGCCGCGGAGATTCCAGCGATTCAGCGCATCGGGCCGATCGCGGTCCGGGCTGAGCCACGATCCTGGCCCGCCCACGAGCTTGAAAATTCTTGACTCTGCCGAGCGCTCCTCCGGAACGCCCGTTCGCACCAAGCCCCCGGGTCCGCCCAGGAGGGCCGGGGGGTTCAGGCCTTCAGCCGACGCAACGCGGTCTCACGCCCGACCAGGGCCAGGATCTCGGGAAGGCCAGGGGTGGGCGAGTCCCCGGTCAGGGCCCGCTCCGCCGCCTCCCAGGTCTGGGGGTCCAGATCCCCCACGGCCTCCATCAAGGCCTCGGAGTCCCAGGGATGAACCTCCTCCAGGGCCAGAGCCAGGGTTGGCAGATGCGGGTCGCCCAGGGGCGGGGGTTCGCGAAGCAGGAAGGCAGCCCTCCGGGGGAACTCGGTCAACCGCGTCAGCTCGAAACCGAACAGCAGGGCCAGGGCTTCCAGGTTGCGCCGGAGCTCTCCCTGCGGTTCCTCGCCCAGCAACCCCTGCTCCCGCCAGAAGGGGAAGGACAGATCCACCAGCTCGGCAGGGGTCAGCTCCTCCATGAAGTGGCGCTGAATCTCGTCGAAATCGGCGAAATCCAGACAGACCGGCGCGGGGTCCAGTTCCTCCGGCCGGAACTGCCTCAGAAGCTCGATCCGCGAAAGATGCGCGCGGCCCGGGCGATCCGACCACCCCAGGGAAGCCAGGAACGCCAGGACGGCGGCCCCCAGGTCCCCCTGTCCTTGAAGGCGGGTCAGGCTCCACTCTTGAGCTCCCCGCAAGGCAGGCAGGCGCAGCACCGGCCCCGGTGGCATGGGACGGTCGGCGTCGCGGACCCGCAACACCTCCCCTGGCCCCTCGGGCGCGGGCCCGGCGTCGAAGTCCAGGCCCAACCAGGTCAGCTCCTTCCGCCAGACAGGATCCTCGCCCTTCAGCAGGAGGGGAACCTTGCCGGTGCGAGCCGCCATCCACCCGAAGACCGCCTCGCGGGCTGCGACGAGATCCCTCTCGGGAGAGTCCAGAAGGACCGCCTTCACCACGCCTCCACCTCCAGTTCCCGCTCCAGGACCTCGACCCGGGGCTCGGAGTCGATCACCTGCCCGGCCGCCTCCAGCAGGCTGCGGGCCACCCCGGGGTCGGCGGAGACGCAGGCCACTCCCAGGACCGCCCGGTGGTGCAGGTCCTGAGAGTCCACCTCGGCGGCGGACACCTCCACGCGACTGCGGATTCGATCCCGCAGGCGCCGGACGACGGCCCGCTTCTCCTTGAGCGAGCCGGGCTTGGAGAGCAGGTGCAGGTCGAAGCGTGCGACGCCCAGATACATCGGAGGGGTCTTCACCCGTCCCCCATGCGTTCCTCCCCCATCCGGGGCGAGCGGCAGATCCCCTGAAGCGAATTCCTGAGACTTGACCAGAAGGACAGGATCCTGCCATGAATGGCGTCATCATGTCCAGGAATCCTCCAGAAGAATCGCGGCGCCGACCTTCCGGCGCCACCCAACAGAAGACCGTCATGGCGCTCTTGATGGTCGGCGTCTTCCTGGCACTCCTGGGGCCCCAGGCTGCCCGCGCGCAGGACGCACCGATCGCCGTCGAGGGCCAGGTCGAGTCCAGGCCAGGCGAAGACCTCATTCCATTCCAGCCTGATGCCTCGGGATTCCGTGGACGCGGGCCGTCCTTTGCCAACGACGGACTCCGCCTGCGCTACCAGCGCTGCTGGTGACGACCCGCGCCGTTGAACTCCCGCCGTCGCAGGCCTGATGGATGCCCCGAATGGCATCGCTGGCGCCGCGTGTCGAAAAGTTCACGCCGATTCCAGGGGATTCAACACGCTTTCAGGGAGGGTCTGCTAGACTGCCATCATGAGCCAGATCCCACCCATCTCAGGCCCCAGCCTCTCCAGGACGTCCCCGACGCGACCCGCCGCCGAGCGCGCCGCCGAGCCCGAGCGCCTGGTGCCCCGAGACCTGATGGACCTGTCGAAGTACGACGTCGAGATCCGGCCGGTTCGACACATCGAGTGCACCGAAGAGGCCATGGCCCTGAAGGCGCCCTCCCTCGAACGGCCGGTCCTGATGATCCACGGCCTGGCTCAGCACGCCGACACCTGGTTCAACTTCAAGAACTTCTTCACCGCCAATCCGGACAACCCCGACGGCGGCATCTTCCACGTAGACCGCGAAGAGAGCTTCCGCGAAGAACTGGGCCAGAACCCGCAGGCCCGCGTCTTTGCGATCGATCTGTCGGACAACCTGCGCTCTCCGCAGGTGGTGGCCGGCGAGGTGCGCCGCGCGATCACCGCCATCCTGGAAGGCACCGGGGCCGACCAGGTGGACCTCCTCACGCACAGCATGGGCGGCCTGGTGGCCCGGGAGGCCCTGCGCCAAGGCGAAGACCGGGTCCGGAACCTGGTGATGGTCGCCCCTCCCAGCCACGGTTCCATGGAGGCCACCCTGGCCAGCGCCCTGGACGAAGGCAGCCTCTACAGCCACTATCCCGGCGAGAAGATGGAGGCCATGCACGCGCTGCGCCTGGAGTACGGCTCTGGCGGCAAGATCAGCAACGAGTGGCTGCACGAGCTGAACCAGGACTGGCAGAACCACTCCGACCGCGTCCGAGGCTCGGTCATCGCGGGCGTGGGGCTCCCGACCCCGGACGCCCGCTGGAAGGGGGTCGGCCTGGGGGACGGCATGGTGGCCGCCGCCAACGCCCCCCTGGAGGGCGCCGAGTTCTACATCGCCCAGCCCAACAACCTCGAGCCTGGATCCGAGCACTTCCGCGACTTCCAGCAGTTCCGCTACAACCACATGCAGATCGTCAGCGAGCCGGAGATCTTCCGACAGGTCAGCGAGCTTCTGACCGGCGCCCCGGCCTCCCCGCCGGCTCCGGTGGTTCCTCGAGAGGCTCCGTCCCGCGCCGAGCTCTCCGAGACGCTTCAGCGCACCGCCGAGGCCCGCAAGGACATGGCGGCCGCCGATACCCTCCGCCAGGTGGCCCACTCCCGTCGCGTGGGCGGCATGGAGCGGACCCTGGTGGGCAGCGGCATCCTGACGGCAGGAGCCCTGACCGCAGCCATCGGGGCCCCGCTGATCGGGGTGGGCCTGTCGGCAGTCGGGTTGGCCATCACGGCCTTCGGGATCCTGCAGAGCCGCCGCAACGAGATGGAGGCCCACCAGGCCACCGACGCCACCGTGCGCCTGGCCCACCAGGCCCTGAATGAGGCCGAGGACGCCATCCATCGCACCATGCGAACCGACGCCGACTGAATCGGGGCGCCGGTCTTCAGCCCGCCGAGAGGATTGCGATCTTCAAGGGGGGCTGGCCGTCGGGGCTGGGGAAGTCCTCCTCGGGCGCCAGGAACTGCAAGGCCAGCAGCTCCCGGCCGGCCTTTTCCGCCGTTCGGCGAAGCACCTGCTCCCAGGTCTCCCGGTCCACGCCGGCGGCGTGGTTGGTGGCCAGGATCCGACCCCCCGGTCGCAGAGCCAGCAGGCAGGGCTTGAGCATGGCGGGATAGTCTGCCACCAGGTCCACCTTGCCGAAAGGGCTTCGAGCCAAGGTGGGCGGGTCCAGGACCACCACGTCGAAGAGCCGGGGTTCGACCCGCAGGAACTCTCGACGCGCCGCGCGCCCCCGGACCCCCTTCCCCGAGAGCTGCCAGAGGATCGGAAAGACGTCCTCGCGCCAGAAGTGGAAGCGCTCGGGGTCCAACCCGTTGAGGTCCTGATTCCGACCTCCGACCTCCAGGCACCAGCGGCCGAAGTCGACGTTCCAGACCTCGGCCCCCTGCCGGGCCGCCGCCACCCCCGCGGTGCAGGTGTAGGCGAAGAGGTTCAGGACCGAGGCATCGGCCGGGACATGGGCTCGAAGCCAGCGGCGGGCGGCCCGGAAATCCAGGAAGAGCCAGGGGTCCAGTCCGGGCGAGCGCTCGGCGAGGGCGAAGCGCTGACCCTCCTCGCAACAGGTCAGCCCGGAATCCATGTCTGGCGCCCCCCTGCCCTGGCCGCGACGCCACACGACCAGACGCAGTTCCTGGTCTTCCGCCAGGCTTTGAAGGGCCTGGAGGTCCTCGGGCTCCAGCTCTCCGTGGAAGAGTTGGGCCAGCAGCAGGGGGCCGTAGCGGTCCACCGCCAGCCCGGGACGTCCTTCCGCCACGCCGTGGAAGACGCGCCAGCAGTCCGTGCCTTCGGCCTGCAGCCGACCCACCAGGTTGCCTCGAACCTGGACGGCTCTCTCCAGGAGCAGTTGCAGGGTGCTCAACCCGAGACCAGGGTCAGGCGCTCGGCCTCGGTCAGCGGGCGGAAGCCCCCCTGGGGCAGGTCTCCCAGCTCCAGGGGTCCGAAGCGCGGCCGGTGCAGGCGCACCACCCGATTGCCCAGGGCCTCGAAGGTCCTCTTGACCTGATGGTAGCGCCCCTCGATCAGGGTCAGCCGGACGAAGCGGGGTTCGACGACCTCGAGGTCTGCGGGCAGCAGCGGATGCGGGTCCTCTGGCAGCACCAGGCCGCCCCGGGCCAGGATCTCCGCCGCGTCGTCCTCCAGATCACGCTCCAACCACACCTCGTAGACCTTCTCCACCTTGTGGCGCGGCGAGGTCAATCGATGGACCAGGCCGCCGTCATCGGTCAACAGCAGCAGCCCCGTGGTGTCCCGGTCCAGCCGGCCCACCGTCGAGAGGACGGGGTTGCGCCGCAGGTAGCGTTCGGGCAGGAGGGCGTAGACCAGGACGCCGGCATCCTTGTGGCTGCAGGTATAGCCCGGGGGCTTGTGCAGCATCAGGAGCAAGCCCTCGGGGTCCAAGGGCTCCCCGTCCAGGGTCACCACCGCGGGATCCACCTTCAGGGCGGCGCTGCGCACGGTCTGACCGTCGACCAGGACCCGCCCCTGGCGGGCCAGGTCCTGGGCCTCGCTGCGCGTGCAGTAGCCTCGATTGGAGAGCAGCTTGTCCAGTCGGGTCAACGCCATGCCGAAAGCACCTTGAACCCCGGGGTGACGGCCAACGCTCGAACCTTCCCCAGGACCTTTCCCAGAATCGCCTCGTAGGGCAGGTGGCGGTTGGCCACCATATAGAGCACGCCATCCCGACGCAGCCCCTGTGCCGCCAGGCGCACGAAACGCTGGCCCAGCTCCAGGCTGCGCTTGTGGCCCTGGTGGAAGGGCGGGTTCATCACGATCCAGTCATACTGCCCGGGCGGGATTCCGGTGGTCACGTCGTGCCAGTGAGACCCCACGGCTGCCGAAGACTCCAGGTCCTGCAGGTTCATCCGCGCCGCCTGCAGGGCCAGCTCTTCGGCCTCGAAGAGATCCAGACGGGCGACGTTCTTGCGCGAGAGCAGGATCTGATGGGCCAGGTAGCCATAGCCGGCCCCGAGATCGGCCCCACACCCCGAGAGGTCCTCGGGCAGGCTCCGGGCCAGCAACGCAGAGCCCTCGTCGACCTTCTCCCAACCGAAGATGCCAGGACAGGTGAAGAAGCCCGTGCTCTCCGAGCGGCGAAGCTCTCCCCGGGCGGCCATTTCGAGCAGGACCTGCCGGTCCACCTCCGGACCCAGGAGGATCCCGAAGACCCGCGCGTGGTACTTCGAGAACTGGACCTGCAAAGGGGCCAACTGGCGCAGGACCTTCTCGTAGCGCGCGGCTCCCAGGTCGTTGGGCATGGCGCACAGGAAGAGCCCACCGGGCCGCAGAGCCAGCAGTCCACGGCCGAAGTTCGCCAGGTTCTCCTCGCGCTGGGGAGTGCCCAGGTACAGGCAGGCGTCAAAGAGGCCCTCCTCGCGCAGGACCGGCTTGAAGCCGGAGGCCAGCAGGCGGTCGAACTCCGCGCGGTGGGTCTGCTGCATCACGGCCTGCGGCAGGTCGGGGTGGGCCCGGGCCCGCAGGAAGAGCCTGTGGGGGCGCTCCGCCAGCCATTCCGGCTCACGCTCCAGGAGCAGCAACATGGCCTCCAACGCCGGCGACGGAGCGGGGGCGAGGGGCTCCTCGGCGGGGTCCCAGGCAGGGTCGCTGTGCGGGTGTGGGTGGTTCATGGTCCTCCTGTGACTCCTCTGGTCCAGGAGCCTGTGTGAGTATCCGGACCGAGCATCGCCGAGGGATCTTGTGCACCTCGCAAGGCGCAAAAAGTCGTGGTTTGCTTGAGGCAAATGAGACTTTTTGCAACACAGCGGGGGTGCAAGAGACCCGGCGAGGCGACCGACGCGGTATTCACACAGGCTCCTAGCTCTGCAGGATCTGCAGGACCTGGGTCAGGTCCGAGAGATCGGCCAGGACGGCGGCCGGCCGGGACTCCTCGAGGAGCGGAACCGGATAGCGCCCGCTGGCGACGGCCAGGGCCCGGGCACCCAGGGCGTGGGCGGCCTGGATGTCGTGGGCTGTGTCCCCCACCACCCAGACCTGAGCGGGCTGGAAGGGAACCCGGAAATGTCGCCGGGCCCGCTCCAGGGCCACCGGGCCCAGGTTGCAGCGGTTCGAGCAGTCCGACGCGAAGCCCCCCACCGGGAAGTGGTGCTCGATCCCCAGGGATCGCAGCTTCAGTCGGGCCGTGGACTCCAGGTTGCCGGTCAGAAGCCCCAGACGCGCCCAGTCCGCCTGGGAAAGGGTCTCCAGCAGGGGTTGGACCCCAGGCTTGAGATGCCGACCGGGATCCGGCACGGCCAGCTCGGCCTCCAGTGCCTCGGCATAGAGATCCAGGCACTCCCGCTCCAGGTCGGCCCAGCGCCCCGTGGGAATCCGAGCTGCGGCCAGACCTTCCCGCAGGATGGCCGGGTCGGTTCGCCCGTCGGGCACAACGCCCTCCAACTCGGCCTGGCAGACCTCCCGGAAGGCCCGGCGCAGGCAGCGCATTCCGGCGCCGGCCATGTCCACCAGCGTCTGGTCGATGTCGAAGAGGATCAGGCGCGTCTCCATGCGCGCGCCCCTTCGCTCCGGGTCCCTGTCCGCCTGCCGGCGAGAACCCGCCACCCCAGCGACCTACGGGCCAGCCAGGTCCTGCAGGGCCTGCGACAATCCTTCCGTCAGGTCCCGACCCCGATGGTAGCCCCGCTGTCCCATCAGGACGAGCACCCTTCGGATCTCTTCAAGATCCGCCGGGGTGGCAGCCTTCAGAAGTCGGCGCAGGTCGCCCCGGTCCTGCTCCCTGGTGTCGTCATCCCGGGACAGGATCTTCATGGCCGCCAGGTGCGCCAGCCTGGCAACGGGAGCCGTCACGCCCGAGAAAACCTCGATCAGCTCGGCGTTTCGAGCCACCTCACCTTCGACTCCACAGGATGCAAACATGAGATCGACCAGATGCTCCGTCCCCGGGGCCTGCAGTCGAGCCGTCGCGAGCCTCCCCACGGCATCCTGCTCCACCAGCGCGACCACGGAGTATCCCCGCCCGATCAGGTCCCGCAGGAGGGCCTCCGCAGTCCGGTCATCCGGAACTGCGACGGCCAGGTCCACATCCCGGGTGAAGCGAGGCTCGGTCCTGGCGCCTACGGCGAGCCCGCCGACAAGCGCCCAGGTCGCCCCCAGTTCGTCCAGGGCCTCCCTGACCGAGAGGAAGGCCTGCCGCAGGCTCACGGCCGGGGGATGCGGTCGGGGACCGGTCGTCCCCAGGCGTCGCCATGTTCGGCTCCGGGCCGATCATGAAGCCAATCCCGAAGCATGGCTTCGATTTCCTCCTCTGAAGCCCCAGGATGACGGCGCTGCAGGCTCAGGCGCATCATGTCGGTGCCTGCGTCGGCCAGGTCGAAAGCCACCCGCAGGGCGGCGGCCGGAGACAGGGGGGCCTCGGGCACGACCAACTCCCGAAGCCTGTGCAGCACCGGGTTTGCAGGGGAAGCGTCCATGTCCTGATCGTTCACCCTGTCGGCCGGCATCCCTGGCAGCGCAACCCGAAGAGAATCGGGCATGGAGCGGGGGCGGGTGTCCCACGGAACGCACCTGTACGACTTCCATCCCCAGAGCCGCGTGCTGGCGCAGGCCCTGGCCGCCCCCCTGGCGGCGGCCATCGGTGAACCCCAGCACGCCTCGTTCTGGCGCTCCTTCTACGTCACCCGTCAGACCGGCATGCCCGCCGTCCTGGTGGAGGTGAACTTCCTCTCCAACCCTGCCCTCGAAGCGCAGACGCGCCAGCCGGACGACGCGGCCAAGGCGGCCCGAGGGATCCTGCAGGGGTTGCTGGAGTTCTTCACGAGGATCTGACAGGTCAGAGCGAAGGCGCCTGCCGTGCGTCGACCTGGCTTTTGCCGTTCCTCCGCAGGTGGAGGGCCGGGCGGCCGGTCCACGGCGCGGCACGACCTGTCGGGCGCGCCCGGCCCCCGGCGGGTCACCCCCGAACCCCGCAGGGCTCCCAGTCCGATCCGCGAAGGAGAGGCCCGCTCGCGCGCCTCGGACAGGGCAGGCTCCCAGGCGTCAGGAGAGGGGTTTTCAATCGAGCCTGCCGGGAGGTCCCGTGAAGCGCCTGTTGTCCCCACTGCCCGTGTTCGCCCTGCTGGCCATGCTCCTGGCCGCCCCCGCCTGGACGGCCCCGGGCGTCGACGTCTTCGTCAACAACAAACCCTTCAAGGGGGCCTCGTCCGGCCCCCCCGGCGACCTGATGTTGGAGGCCGGCCCGTATTTCAAGCTGGCGGGAGGCGACTTCGTCTTCGACGCCGCGACGGGGCAGGCGACCCTGGACGGCTCGCCGATCACGGTGACGGTGGTGGGCCAGAAGGTGTTCGTGCGGGCCAAGGAGATGGTCGCCCAGGTCGGAGGCAAGTACAGCTACAACCCCGATATGGGAAGCGTCGACATCTATGCCTTCGACCCGGTGGAGGCCGCCCGCAAGGCCTGGGCGCGAATCTTCGCCCTGCGCTCGATCGATCGGCCCCTGGACTTCCAGGTGATGGCCACCCTGACGCGCAGCGTCCTGACCAAGACCGGGATGGACCTGGACTTCCCAGTCGAATTGAAGCTGTCGACCACCGAAGAGATCGCGGCTGCCGGCGGTTCGCCGAACCTGACCTGCTACAGTTCCTTCCGCACCCTGCCCAACAAGACGGGGATTGCCAACGCCACGATCTACGTGCGGAAAGGCCTGTCCCCACTGGCCACGATCGACGCGCTGGCCTACGGTTGGGGTGTCTTCTACTGCCAGAAGATCGGGCTCCCCAACAACATGGATCTGCTGGGCGGTGTCGGGCTCTGGGCCGGCTACCACGTCCTGGAGCAACTGGGAACCCGCGTTTCTGCCGACCAACTGGGCGCCAACCAGAAGCCCGGCGAGCGCGCCCGCTTCCAGGACCTGCTCAAGATCCACGAGATCGGCGGCGCCCCCGCCGTCATGAAACACCTCGGGAACCTGGCCAAGCCCTGAAGACCAGGCCAATAATCCGAGGCGCAGCCTTCAGAACTGGCCGGGAGTCTTGAACTCCATGCCGCGCAGGGCGCCCAGGAACTCCTTGCGGGAGGCGGCATAGGAAGCCGGGTCCGCAGACAGGAGGAGGGTGTAGGTTCGCCCCAGGACCTCGGCCCGATAGGCGGCGACCCGGTTCCCGCCCCCCTCGCACTCGACCTCCAGGAAGGCTGGGTTCCCCCCCACCATCCGACTGGCCACGGGCACCGAGCCGGGAAAGGTCTTGCTGACGGCCAGTGCCAGAGCCTGTGCCGCCTCCTTCTGGGTCGGGGGGTCCTTGAAGGTGTCCACGGGCAGTCGCAAGACCTGCACGAACACCCGAGCCGTTCCCGAGAGGCGGACCAGGGACACCGGAACCTGGACATCGCCCTTCCTGGGCTCCGGGACCCAACCCGAGGGGATGGGCAGGACGAAGCCATGGGTCAGGCTCTCGAAGGCGTCACCATCCAGAAGGTATCGATTCTCACGCACCTCGGGTTCCACCTCCGGCGCGGACGCGCGCACGCGTCCGGTGGGACGGGTCACCAGGACGTCCTGTCGCACGGGGCGCAGGCTCACATGCTGCAGGCCGGCCGCAACCTGGGCCCGCAGGTCCTCTGGGACGCCGAGGTACAGGACGACGTCCTGCCCCCGATCCTCCACCTCCACGTCAGCGACCTGGCCCCTCCGCAGCGCCTCGCGCGCCGCCCGCGAGAACTGGCGGGCATCCCCTGCGCTGTCCCAGTGCGTGAACCACAGGGCGAAGTCTTCCTCCCCACGAGCGTAGACCCGCCAGGCATCGCCACCCCACCCCTCGGCGGGCGCCAGGCTGGCCGCGTAGCCCAGGTGCTGCTCGAGGAAGACGCTGGCCAGGAATTCACCGCCGACGTCCTCGGCCACCGAGGTGAACCCTCCCAACTGGTCAGGCAGGTCCAGAAGGACCCGCACCGGGACGTCCCGGCGCTCCAGGTAGCGCCTGGGATGCATGACCTGCTCGGTCGAAAGCGGCGGATCCTTGAACATCCGGGACACCAGTTCCCATCCACCGGCCTTGCGGACGTGCAGGAGCAGATCCATCCCCGCAGTGTAGGGGAAGACCAGTCGACGCCTGAAGTACAGGGGCGCCTCAGCCAGCTTGCCTTCCGAAACCTGGGCTGTGCGGGCCGCGGCGTCCCGTGAACCGAGGTTCTTGGTGGAGATCCCCGAAGCGCCCAAGGCGAAGTCCATCGAGACCAACTGCGCTTCCCCCTCCACCAGGCTCAGTCGCGCCAGGGACTCGTCAGCCCAGGACTCCTTCGACCGCGCCTGGTAGGCCTGCAGGTCGATGTGCTGGTCCTGCAGGGCGTGACACAGCTCGTGAACGGCCGTGACCTCCTCGACGGTGAACCCCTCGGCGAGAGCGTCGCCCTGGCCCACGACGCAGAAGTTCTTGGTCTTGGGGTCGTAGAGCCCACGAATCTGATCGGAGTACAGGTCGACCAGCAACGCCCGCAGATCAAAGCCCGCGGGGACCAGGCCCAAGCGGTGCAGAAGACGGACCAGGGCTTTGTCATCCGCCGAAAGATCGCCCTGGCCGGCACCCTCCTGCATGCGAGCGCGCACGGCCTCCGGGGTCTGCATCTCCCAGGGGACCGCCGTCTTGAACTCCAACTGGCGGATCCGCTCGACCTGCTTGATCAAGCGGTCGAAGCGCTCGTCGGCTTGCGCGACGGGGGTGCAGAGAAGAACAGCCAGAGCAGAAGCCACGATGAAGCGAAGGGGAGACATCCCAAGAGCTTCCGGCTTCGCCCGGCCTGCTCCTGCGTCTCATCGCTCCCCCCCCCCCTGGCGGGCTCCGGCGACTTCTGCCCACGGACGAGGCCATCCGGATCGGGTCTCGGGCCAATGGCGGAGCGGGCGCGCGCCCTCCAACCGACGACCGACGAGCCTGCCCGACACCGCCGCTTTCGGCAGGTTTTCGCAAGGCCTCGTGCAGAAGGCCGGGCGGCATGAAGGACTTCTTCGTGGACCTGCACGTGCACATCGGGCGCAACGGGCAGGGCCGTCCGGTGAAGATCACGGCCAGCGAGCGGCTGACCTTCGCGGCGGTGATCCGCGAGTGCCTGGTGCGCAAGGGTCTGGACATGGTGGGGATCGTGGACTGCGCCTGCACCGGCGTCCTCCAGGACATGCGCGTCCTGATCGATCAGGGCGAGCTGATGGAGTTGCCCGAGGGAGGGCTGCGCCACCGGGACCGGGTCACGGTGGTGGCCGGAGCCGAGGTCGAGGCCGTCGAGGAGTCGGGCGGGGTCTCCCACCACCTGTGCTTCTTTCCCTACCTGCGCAACCTGGCGGAGTTCTCCAAGGTCATGTCCCGCTACATCACCAACATGGAGCTCTCGTCGCAGCGCTGCGGGCTGCCGGCGCGGGAGCTGCAGGCCGTGACCCTGTCCACCGGGGGAATCCTGCTCCCGGCGCACGCCTTCACCCCCCACAAGAGCGCCTATGGCAACGCCTGTCAGCGCCTGGGCGACCTCTTCGGCCCCGGCCTGCAGGAACTGCCCGCGCTGGAGCTGGGGCTCTCGGCCGACACCGCCCTGGCCGACCACCTCGCGGAGCTCGAAGGGCTGACCTATCTGTCCAACTCCGATGCCCACTCGCCCGAGAGGATCGGCCGGGAGTACAACGTGATCCGGATGCACGCGGCGAACTTCCGAGAGCTGGCCCTGGCCCTGCACCGGACGGCGGGGCGGGGCGTCGTGGCCAACTACGGGCTGGATCCGCGCCTGGGCCGCTACCACCGATCCTACTGCCTGGCCTGTCAGGCTCCCGTCCAGGTCCCGCCCCCGGCTCTGGCCTGCCCGGCCTGCGGGGCCACCGACAAGGATTTCGTCCGGGGCGTCCTGGACCGGGTCCTGTCCATTGCCGACCGCGACGCGCCGCACTCTCCGCCCCACCGCCCCCCCTACCACTACCAGGTTCCGTTGGCCTTCGTGCCCGGGCTGACGCGGGCCGGCCTGGATCGACTCCTCCAGCGCTTCGGCAGCGAGATGGCCGTCCTGCATCAGGCCCGGTCCGAAGAGATGCAGGCCCTGGTGGGCCGCCCGGTGACCCGCTCGATCATGCTGGCCCGTGAAGGTCGGCTTCCGTTGCAGACGGGCGGTGGGGGCCACTATGGCAGGGTCGCCAGCCGACCTCCCCGAGGCGAGCAGCTCCCGCTGTTCCCGGCAGAACCGGCTCAGGAGCTGAGCTGACGCAGGACGTCCTCGGGATAGCGCACGTGGTAGACCAGCGAAAGGTCGGGCCCGGTCAAGGTGCTGGCTTGGGGCAGAAGGTTCGGCTCTCCCAGGACCAGGTGGAAGTAGCGGCGCAGGCGGCGCCCCAGCGCCGTGTTGGCGGTCTGCACGTGATAGCGGACCGGCCGGAGGCCCTGGGCGTGCAGGGTCACCTCCTGCTGGGCCCGCCCCACGGAGGCCACAAGCAGGATCCGGGTGGTCGAGCGATGGCGGGCGCAGACCAGGAAACGAGGCGGTTCGGCTTCCCGCGTCTGCAGAAAGTCGGACAGACGCTGCAACAGGCCCAGGACGTGCAGTTCGACCCGGGTGAAGCGGAAGAAGGTTCTTTCGAAGCGCTGCATCTGCTGAAGCTCGAACATCTTCCGGTTCCGCCTCCTGCCCTCCTGGAGTCTGCCAGGCCCGATTCAGGGGCCTGGGAGCCGTCCCGCCCAACCCTTGCGCGGCGCCCGCTTCGAGACCGCGACCTTGCCTGCCACCTCCCGACTCAACGGAAACGCACGGTCACCCGCCGAGACCAGCAGGGGGCCGTCAAAGGGAGCCACCTGCTCGACGGTGATCTCCTGGCCCGGGCGCAGACCCACCTCGACCAGATAGTTCAGCAGCTCGACCGATCCCTCCTTGACCTGCTCGATGGTCACCCGCTCGCCGGCCTGCACCGTCGCCAGGGGCCAGGTCTCCGGTTGCGGAGCGATGCCACCCTGCCTGTCGGGAATCGGCTGGCCGTGAGGGCAGGTGGCGGGATGCCCCAGGAACTCTTCCAGGGCGTCGGCCACCTCATCCGAAAGAATGTGCTCCAGCTTGCAGGCCTGGTCGTAGGCATGGGCCCAGGGGATCTCCAGGCGATCCACCAGCAACCGCTCGGCCAGGCGATGCTTGCGGATCACGTTCAAGGCGATGCGCTCACCTTCGCGGCTGAGCGCGATGGCGCGCCTCTTCTTCAGGATCAGGCCCTTCTCATGAAGCTTGCGCACCATTTCGGTGACCGAGACCGCGCTGACGCCCAGACGCTCTGCCAATCTGGCATTGGCAGGCGCCACCTCCCCCTCCTGGGTGAGGCGGTAGATCGTCAGGAGATACATCTGGACGGACTCGGAGACAGACACGCTCAATCCTACGGGCTGTGGATTCGCCCTCCCTCCGGAGGCTTCCTGGGTTGACTGGCAGCCTTTGGGAGTCACGCATTCCATTCCTTTCCCCGGAAGGACCTGGTGGAGGACTCTTCCGGGCGCTGAAAGAAGGAGACGGGCCTGGATTCCGCCCGGCACGCCCGGCGGCGGTCGGAGTCCGTGCGCGCCGGCCTGACCGGTGACGGAATGCGATCGGGAGACCCCATGGACCCCCAGAGCCCCTCCAGCCGAAGCCCCGAACCGACCGAGAGCACGCCTCCAGCCTCCCAGACCGCCACGAGGAAGCTCCTGGCCATCGGGGACCTGCACGGCGACTACTTCCGCCTGCTGCGCCACCTGCGCGAGAACGACCTCCTGCTCCCCGACACCCTGGCCTGGAACCCCGAGGCCGACCGGGTCGACCTGGTGCTGATGGGGGACTACGTCGATTGGCGTGGTGAACCCCTGGAAGACCCCCTGGACCAGTCTCCAGGCGACCCCGAGGCGGGGCCGCGCCGCATCCTGGAGCTGATCATGCACCTCGAAAAGGAGCTGGTCGACCTGCGCGCGGCCGAGGAGGGTTTTGACAGCTCGCTGTACGCACTCCTGGGCAACCACGACGAGATGATGCTGGAGGCCGTGGGGGTCTTCGACTTCCTGCCCGTCGAGCAGCTTCAGGACCTGCTGGCCCGGGCCCGGAACTTCGCCGCCATCAAGCGCCACCTGGCCGACCACGGCCTGAACTCCGAACAGATCGAACGCGTCATGCGCTTCCTGAACTGGTACGTCCAGGGCGGCGAGGCCACGGCCAACGGGTTTGGCGGCCTGCCGGCCTGGAAGGAAGCGATGGAAGGAGAGCTGGGCCGCTTCCTGCGAGCCCGTCTGCGCCTGGGCGTGGTGGTGGACCACCGGCTCTTCGCGCACACCATCCCGGACCAGCGCAAGTTCTGGAGACCCATCGAAGAAATCGTGGCCCTGCCCGACGCCGAATTCCGGGCAGCCCGTGAATCCTTCCTGTGGAGCCGCAAGATCTGGGGCTTCGACTACTATACCGGAATGCGGACCAGCCCTTTCTCCGAAAAAGAGATGGAGGAATTGCTGAGCCGCATGATGGTGCGCGGGGCCGTCGTCGGACACACCCCCCTCTCGCGGGGGCCCGACCCCGTGGTCGCCTATGGTGGACGCATCGTGAACCTGGACGTCCACGGAACCCCGGGGTCCTATGCCCTGATCGAGGAGTACGTCCCCTCCGAGCATGGCCTGCGTGCCCCGCTTCGTCCCCCGAGTTGAGGATGCCACGTTGAAGGAAATCCAGACGCTGAGCCAACGGGTTCTCGCCAACGTCCAGAAGGTCATCCTGGGGAAGCGCGAGGAGGTCCGCCTGGTCCTGGTCGCCCTGCTCTCCGAAGGCCATCTGCTGCTGGAGGACGTGCCGGGCGTGGGCAAGACCATGCTCAGCCGGGCCGTGGCCCGTTCGTTGGGCTGTTCCTACGCCCGGTTGCAGTGCACGCCCGACCTCCTGCCGGCGGACCTGCTGGGCGTGACCATCTACAACCAGAAGACGATGGACTTCGAGTTCCGCCCCGGACCGGTCTTCCACCAGGTCCTGCTGGCCGACGAGATCAACCGCGCCACCCCCAAGACCCAGTCCGCCCTGCTGGAGTGCATGGACGAGCGCCAGGTCACCACCGATGGCGCAGCCCGGGCCCTGCCGCGCCCCTTCCTGGTGATGGCCACCCAGAACCCCATCGAGTACGAGGGGACTTTTCCCCTGCCCGAAGCTCAACTGGACCGCTTCCTGTTGAGGGTCCGCCTGGGCTACCCGTCCTTTGAGGCCGAGGCCGAGATGCTGGCGGCCCAGCAGCTCCGCCACCCCATCGAAGACCTCGAGCAGGTGGTCACCAGCGAAGAGCTGCTCCGCATGCAGGCCCAGGTCCACACCGTGCGCGTGGAAGAGTCCCTGCGCCACTACATCGTCCGCCTGGTCCAGGCCACCCGTGAAGCGGACCGGCTCTTCCTGGGCGCCAGCCCTCGGGGCTCGCAGGCGCTCTTCCGGGCCTCGCAGGCCCTGGCTGCGATGGAGGGCCGCGACTACGTCCTACCCGACGACATCAAGACCCTGACCGTTCCCGCGCTGTCCCACCGCATGATTTCCCGAACCGACGGAATCGGGGGGGCAGCGGCCACCGACGTGCTGCGAGGGGTCCTGGAGCGGATCCCGGTCCCGGTCTGAAAAAAAGGCTGGACCGAGGTTCAGTCCCGGGCCAGCTCGCGCAGGCCTTCCAGGATCCGCCCCGCCCGAAGGACCGGGATTCCAAGCTCCCGAGCCCGGGCCTGCTCGGACGCGGTGTTGTATCCCCATCCGGCCAGGGCCACCCGGACTCCCATCTCGCCCACGGGCTCGAGGTTCCGCAGCAGGTCGTCGACGAACAGGATCTGACTGGCCGGCACATCCCGGGTCGCCGCCAGGAAGGCCATCTGATCCCGCTTGTCGACGCTGAACTCGCGGGCCAGCACGGGAAGTTGAAGCCCCGCGCTTCCCAGCAGGGCGCGGATGGCCGCCTCGTTCTTGGTGGTGCAGACCACCACCTCGCGAAAGGACTCCGCCACCGCCGCCCACTCCGCCGACATGGCCGGATGAGGCGACTGCAGGGCCTGCCAGGCCTGGGGGTCCTGGTTGCGGAATCGCTCGCGCCGGGCATAGAACTCGACCTCGAAGCGGCGCAGGAAAGCTCCCTGCGCCTGGGCCAGGGACTCGAAAGCGGCCGTGCTGTACGCCTCCAGGTCCCGCTCGGGATCCTCCCGCAACAGCCACAGGATCAGGCCGAACTCGCCGCCCGTGCGCACCAGCCAACGCCCCCGGCGGAAGGCGGCTTCGGAGATCCGGGGGAGGGGCCCCTCCAGGGCCTCCCATGCCTCCCGGGCGATGAAGAAGCACTCCCCGGCGCTGTCCCAGAGGACACCGTCGAAATCCAGGGCCAGGATGAAGTCCTTCGTCACGGACGCGGGAGCCGGTCCAGCGCCGTGCGCAGACGGCGCAGGCAGACCTCGCGTCCCAGCACCTCCATCATCTCGAAGAGGCCCGGACCGTTGCCCACGCCGGTCAGGGCCAGGCGGGTCGGGTGGATCAGTTGTCCGGCCCCCACCCCCCGGCTCTCGGCCAGCGTCCGCAGGGCCTCGTCCAGTGCGTCATGGCCGAAGACCTCCAGAGCCTCAAGCCGGGCCACCCAGGCCTCCATCAGCTCTGGGGAGGCGGCCTTCCAGCGTTTCTTGACCGTCGCCGGCTCGTATTCCGCAGGGTCGGCGTAGAAATAGGGAATGGGTTCGACGTAGTCGGTCAGGAGGTTGGCCCGCTCTCCCATCACCTCGATCACCTGGGCCAGGTACTCCGGCTCGGGTCGAGGCCAACCGACGCGGTCGAAGAAGGGCAGGACCAGCTCGACCAGCCTGGAGGTGCTCTGCGCGCGCATGTGCAGGCCGTTGATGTGCAGCAGCTTGTCGAAGTCGAAGACCGCCCCCGACTTGCGCACGCGATCCAGGCTGAAGACGCCGGACAATTCCTGGGGCGTGAAGAACTCCCGCTCGTCGCCGGGGCTCCAGCCCAACAGGGCCAGGAAGTTCAGCAGGCCCTCGGGCAGATAGCCCTTCTCGCGATAAGCCTCGACCGAGACGTCTCCATCCCGCTTGGACAGCTTCTTGCCGCTGGCGTTGAGGATCAGGGGCACGTGGGCGAAGACGGGGGGCTTCCAGCCGAAATACTCGTACAGAAGGAGGTGCTTGGGGGTCGAAGACAGCCACTCCTCGCCTCGGACCACGTGGGTGATCTCCATCAGGTGATCGTCCACCACCGCCGCCAGGTGATAGGTGGGGAAGCCGTCGGACTTCATCAGGACCTGCTCATCCACCAGCGAAGAGTCGAAGCTGACCGGGCCGCGGATCTGGTCTTCCACGGTCAAGGTCCGCCCATCGGGGATCTTCATGCGGATCACATGGGGCTCGCCTGCGGCCAGTCGGCGCTCCCTCTCGGCGGGGTCCAGATTCCGGCAGTGGCGGTCATACATGGCCGACTCGCCCCGGGCCATCTGCTGCTCGCGCATCTCGGCCAGCCGTTCGGGGGTGCAGAAGCAGTGATACGCGTGCCCCGACTCGACCAGCCGGGCTGCCATCTCGCGGTAGATCTCCAGGCGTTCGCTCTGCACGTAGGGGCCCAGGGGGCCACCCACCACGGCTCCCTCGTCCGGGGTGACCCCGGCCCAGTTCAGGGCCTCCAGCAAGGCCTCGACGGCTCCTTCCACCAGTCGCGTCCGGTCGGTGTCCTCGATGCGCAGCAGGAAGGCACCGCCCTCCCGTCGGGCCAGCAGCCAGTTGTAGAAGGCGGTGCGCAGGCCTCCCACGTGCAGATACCCGGTGGGGCTGGGGGCAAAGCGGACGCGGACCATGGCGGAGCTCCTGTGCGGAAGATGGGCTCGGAACCTCCAAGCAGGGATCCGGGCGAGGCTGGCCCGTTCACCGCCGGGACGGCGAACCCTGCGGGAAGGGACCAGGGCGCGGGCGCGGAATCGGGGTGCCCCATGCCTTCTCCCTGGCCTGACCCCCTGATCCTGGCTCCCCTGACCAAGGGGGGGAACCTCCCCTTCCGCCGCCTGTGCGTCGACTTCGGCGCGGTGGTGACCATGTCCGAGATGGCCTTCGCCGGTCCCCTCGTGCGAGGGATCCGCAAAGAACTGGCCCTGCTGCGCAAGGGTCCGACCGAACCCTGCTTCGGCGTTCAACTGGCGGCCTCCAAGCCCGAGATGGCCATCCAGGCGGCCCGGGCCGCCCTGGAGCGAGGCGCCGCCTTCGTCGACCTGAACGCGGGATGCCCGATCCCCGAGGCGGTGCACAAGGGGATGGGGGCCTGCCTTCTGGACCGCCCCCGCAACCTGGAACGGATCCTCCGGGAGATGACCCGCGCCCTGGAGGCTCCGGTCACCGTCAAACTGCGCTCGGGCTTCAAGGACTCGCGCATCAACGTCTTGGAGACCTCCCGACTGGCCGAAGAGGCGGGGGTGGCGGGGATCGTGGTCCACGGCCGGACTCGCGAACAGCGCTATACCCGGGCCGCCGACTGGGACCTGGTAGCCGAGGTGGTGAAGGCCCGAGGCATCCCGGTGGCTGGCAACGGCGACATCCTGACCTGGTATGAGGCACGCGACCGCCTGGCCCACAGCGGTGCGGCGGGCCTGATGTTGGGACGAGGAGCCTTGATCAAACCCTGGCTCTTCCAGGAGATCCACGAAGGCCGCGAGCTGGCCCTCTCCGCGTCCCAGCGGGTGGCCGTCTACCGCCGGTTGGCCGGATACTTCCGCGAGCACTTCGGCGAGGACGAACACGGCCGCCAGCGGTCGGTGGACTTCCTGGGCTGGCACTTCGCCTTCTTCCACCGCTATCGACCGCTGCCCGCCGAAGAGTGGCTGGAGCGCTCGCGCGAGCACCCGCTCCTGCAGACCCGACTGGACCCGGTGCCCACCGAGGATCCCCTCGAGATGGTCCTGGCCTGCCCCGCCGCCTCCATCCATCGCCAGATCGCCGAGATCCTGCTGGAGAGTGGAGACGACGGGGAGGCCGAAGAACGCCTGGCGGCCCTGGCTTGCGGGCTGCCGCCGCCAGAGGAACGTCCAAGGCGGGCTGAAGACCAGGCCTGACGGCGTTCCTGGCCCAGGTCCGGGCCTACACCGAGCCCAAGGCGTGGAGGCCCCCGGCCCCGTCCCACCCGTAGACGGCCGTGGCTCCGGGCGGACTGGTGGGGATCTGCTCCCCGGGTCCAGCCACGACCCAGCGGCACGCCCGAGCCTGGGGCCCGTCCCCGCTGCGCCCGACGGCCACCTGGGTGCCGTCGGGAAGGCGCACGATCACCCCCCGATTTCCGAAGGGGACCGAGCTTCCATCCGGCAGGTGGAGGCGCCCCTCGGCGATCCGCAGGCCCCCGGAAACCTCCTGCGAGAAGGCTGCGCCCACGACGGCGCTCTGCGAACCCGAGACGGCGACGACCGCCAGGGCCTGGGCCGAGCCCCGACACGACGCCGACAGAGCGCCCGCGCCGTCCACCGCGGCGGGTCCCAGGGCCTGACCGGGTCGCAGCTCGTGGACCCCGGCCAGCCGGGAGGCGGGACGCCCCAGGAAGACCCCCCAGGCCTGCAGCAGGGCCCGGTGACACTCGCGCTGACGAGAGGATCGGACCAGGCGACTCCAGGCCCGGGAATCGGCGTGCCCGGGGTGGCCAGGCATCGAACGGGGCGAGACGGGGTAGAACACCTTTTGCAGGCCGGTCTGAATCTTCATCGTCGGTTCCTCCCTGGAAGTGGTGTATCCTCAGGGTAGGCTGGCCTTCTGGGCAGAACCTGGGATCGGAAGGCACCCTCTTGCCGGAAGATGAACCCGCCGTGAACATCCTGCGCGCGGGAGCCGGGCCAGAGGCCTCGAAGGATCCTCGGACCCAGGCACACCTGAGGCCGCGACCCGACGCCGGCGGCGAAGACCGACGAGAGGAAGGAAGGACCGATGAGAGCGTTCCCTACCAGGGCCCTGGCCCTGCTCGCCTTGTGCCTGGTGGCCTGGCTGGCCACCGCCTGCTCCAACCCGGGCACCTCGCAACCCGCGGAGGAGGTCCACTTCCCGGACCCCGGCGCGGCGACAGGCCCCTACCTGCTGGTCCACTTCACGGCCGACTGGTGCCCGGCTTGTCAGGCCTTCAAGCCGGCCCTGGCCCGCTTCGAGGCCGAGAACCTGGACAAGTTCCGCCCCCTTCACATCGACGTGGACAAGCGCGAGGCACCCGACTTCGAGAAATACATCTCCCTGCTTCAAGAAGGCTCCGAAGGCGCCATCCCCTACACCGTCCTGCTGGACGAGAAGGGCACGAAGGTGGCGGACTGGGTGGGGGCCGTCCCCTACGAGAAGCTGGTGGAAGACTCCCGACCTCGGCTGGACAAGATCCCCTGAGATCCGGCACGGGCCGGGCCGGTCCAGACGCCTAGCCTCTCCAGCGCAATCCCTGCCAGGTCGCCTGGAGGCCGGCCGATTGCAGGCTTTCTCCCAACGGAGTGCCGGCGGCGGGCTGCCCGTCCACCCGGCGCAGCAGGAAACGGCCCAGGCGACCCTCGCCGGCCGCTCCCACCAGGGCCGTCGCGCCAGCTTGCAGGGCGGAGGACTCGGCTGTCAGGCTGAGGGCCGACTTCAGGCCCCGCTCCAGGAAGATCGCGGGTTCCCCTCCGACCAGCACCACCACGGCGCCCGCGCGGCGCGAGGGGCGATGCCCGGGATCCTCCGCCCCGCGTTCGGGCCAGGGCAGGGCGGCACCATAGGGGTTGGCCGGGTCCGAGGCCGCCAGGACCAGGGCCTTGGGCTCCTCCTGAGCGGACCGCAGGCGCTCCACCGCGCCGGGCAGGGCGAACTGAGCGGCTCCCAACCCCTCGACGAAGTACCCCCGGCGACAGCGACCGGCCTCCTCCAGGGCCTTCAGGACCGGGTAGACCGCCGCGAAGCCTCCGGGGATCCCCTCGGCCTCCACCGCGCCCCGCGTCAGGACTCCGTGCCGGTCCAACAACTGCTCGGCCCAGGCCAGACGGGCCCGGGTCGGCTCGCCGGCTTGTGGAGCCAGGCTCCAGCGCCCCGCCCCCGCCGGTGGACCCTGGCGGGTGGGCAGCCGGAGCCCCCGCCGCGAGCGCAGGACCCCCGACCGGGTGCGACGCGGCGCCCCCCACAGACGGATCCGCAGGGGCGCCAGGGTGTCGTTGGTCGCCTGGCCGGCCCAGACCAGTTCCCACAAGGCCTCCAGCAGGGCCTCATCCCCTGGAGGGGCCACCCGGTCGAAGATCTGCCGGAAGAAGAGCCCTCCCCCGTCAGAGAGGGTCTCGCGGACCTGGCGGGCCAGGGCGGAGAGCTCTTCTTCGCCCGCAGCCTGCCGCAGCACGGAAGCCTCGTCGGCCAGGTACAGACGCACCCACCCGTCATCGTCCCCCAGGGATCCCGCGCCGACCCACAGCACCTCGCCCGACGCGCACAGTTCGTCCAGGAAGGCCGGGCTGTAGTCGGGGACCCGGAAGGGCAGGACCAGGGACTCCAACTGCCCTGCAGGAAGCCGCACGCCCTGCAGTTGCTGAATCGCGCGAAGAAGGCCGTCAACCCCCCTCGAGCGCGCCTGCCAACGAGGCAAGAGGCGCCCCAGCGCCCCCTGGGGAACGGCCTGCACTTCGCGGCGCAACCGGGCCAGGCTTCGCCGGCGAAGCCCGCGCAGGACCTCGGAATGACACCACTCCGGTCCCTGCCCACCGGGCCGGAACTCCCCCTGCTGCAATGAGCCCGACCGCTCCAGCCGATGCAGGGCCTCCAGGACCACCGAACGCCCCAGGCCCAGGCGCGCGGCCGGCTCCTCGGGGATGAAGGGGCCGTGCGTGCGGGCGAAGCGATGCACCAGGTCGCCCACCGGATCGGCCACGGGCTGGAGGAAGGCCTGGGGAAGTCCGGGCGGCAGCGGCGTGCCCAGGGCCTCCTGGAATCGCCAGGCATCCTCCAGGGCGATCCAGCGCTCCTGGCCGGCCAGGCGGACCGACGCGGCCCGCCGGGAACGGCGCAGATCCTCCAGCCAGGCGGCCTGCCCCCCCCGGTGGGCGACCTCTTCGGCGGAGAGGTCGCCCAGATCTCGCAGCGCATCGTGCAGGTCGTCGGGGCCACGCACGGCCCTCTCAGGGGTCAGGCGCTGCAGCTCCAGCTCGAGATGTTCGACGACTTCTGCGTCCAGAAGCTCACGCAGCCCGGCCTGTCCCAGCAAGCGCGCCAGCAGGCTCGAGTCCAGGGCCAGGACCCCGGCCCGGCGCTCGGCCAGGGGCGCGTCCCCGTCGTACAGGTGCGCTCCCAGATAGTTGAACAACAGCGCGGCGGCGAAGGGGGAAGGTGCGTCGGTCTCCACGACGTGCACGCGCATCCGTCCCGAACCGAGATCCGCCATCGTGGCCTGCAGGGCCGGCAGGTCGAACACATCCTGCAAGCACTCGCGCATGGCCTCCAGGACGATGGGGAAGTCCGGGTAGCGGCTGGCCACCGCCAGCAGCATGGCGCTGCGCTGCCTCTGCAGCCACAGGGGATTCCGCCGCCCCGGGGTCCGTCGGGGCAGCAGCAGGGCCCGGGCGGCGCACTCGCGGAACCGACTGGCGAAGAGCGCAGAGCCCCCCAACGCGGCCTGGACGCGCCCCTGGATCTCCTCGGGGTCGAAGACGAGCAGGTCCAACGAAGGGGCCTCCAAGGCCTCGGGAAGGTGCAGGACGATCCCGTCGTCGGTGGCCATGACCTGGGCATCCTGGCCCGTCTCCTCGCGGATGCGCTCCGCCAGGGCCAGGGCCCAGGCCGCATGCACCCGCCCCCCCAGGAAAGAATGCAGACACAACCTCCAGTCCCCCAGGACGTCGCGGAAGCGCTCCACCACCAGGGTGCGGTCGTCCGGCAGGGCTCGTGTCGCTTCGCGCTGCTCGTCCAGGTATCGCAGCAGGTTCTCGGAGGCCCGCTGGTCCAGGCCGGTGCGCTCCAGACGGGCCACCGCCTGCGCGCGGGGCAGCGCCTGGACCTCGCGGACGAATCGCCCGTGGGCCCGTCCCAGCTCGGCAGGACGGCCCGGGGTGTCCCCCCGCCAGAAGGGCATGCGCGCCGGAAGGCCGGGGGCGGGGGTCACCAGGACGCGATCCGCGGTGATCTCCTCGATGCGCCAGGTGGAGGCCCCCAGGGCAAACACATCGCCGCGGCGGGACTCGTGCACCATCTCCTCGTCCAGTTCGCCCACGCGCGAACCCCCTTCGCCGGCCAGGAAGACGCCATACATCCCCCGGTCGGGGATGGTGCCTCCGCTGGTCAGGGCCAGCCGACCTGCCCCCGGCCTGGCGCTGAGCCTCCCCTCCAGGCGGTCCCAGTTCAGGCGCGGGCGGAGTTCGGCGAACTCGTCGGAGGGATAGCGCCCGGCCAGCATATCCAGCACGCCTTCCAAAGCCTCCTGGGGAAGGTCGGCGAACGGCGCGGCCCGACGGACCAGCCGACCGAGCTCCTCGACGTCCCAGTCCTCCAAGGCCACCATCGCCACCACCTGCTGGGCCAGCACGTCCAGCGGGTTGCGCAGGATGCGCTGGGTTTCGGGAACCCCCGCGCGCATGCCCTCGACGGCCACGGCGCAGCTCAACAGATCCCCTCGCCATTTGGGGAGGAGGACGCCACGGGAGGTCTGGCCGACCGCGTGCCCGGCGCGGCCCACCCGCTGCAGGCCCGAGCCGATGGAGGGCGGAGCCTCCACCTGGGCCACCAGGTCGACGGCCCCCATGTCGATGCCCAGCTCCAGGGACGAGGTGGCCACCACGGCCGGCAGGCGGCCCTGCTTCAAGGCCTCCTCGATCTCCTGGCGCTGCTCGCGGCTGACGCTGCCATGGTGCGCCCGGGCCACCTCCTGGCCGGCCTGATCGTTCAGGCGTGCACACAGACGCTCGGCCACCCGCCTGGAGTTGACGAAGACCAGGGTGCTCCGCCAGGCCTGGATCTCGGCCAGCAGGCGCTCGGCCAGGTGAGGCCAGATGCTGCGGCGATCCGGGTCGCCCTCCGGTCCCTCGGCGGGTTCCTGGGGACCGGGCGAGCCCACTTCGGACAGGTCGTCCACAGGGACCACCACCCGCAGGTCCAGGGGACGCCTGGTCGTGGCCTGCAGGACCTGGACCTCCGGGCCCAGGAAACGGGCCGCCTCCTCGACCGGGTTGACGGTGGCCGACAGGCCGATGCGCCGGGCCGGCCTGGAGAGCAGGGCATCCAGGCGCGCCAGCGAGAGGGCCAGGTGGGCTCCTCGACGGCTGGGAACCAGCGCGTGAACCTCGTCGACAATCACCGTGTCCACGTGGCGCAGGGCCTCCCGAGCCGAACAGGTCAAGAGCAGGTACAGCGACTCGGGGGTGGTGATCAGGATGTCCGGTGGGGACTTCGCGAATCGACGCCGCTCGTCCGCCGGCGTGTCTCCGGTGCGCACCCCCGTGCGGATCTGCGGTTCGGGCACCCCGTCCCTGTGCGCCACCAGGCGCAGACCCGCCAGGGGGGAGCGCAGGTTCCGCTCCACGTCGGCGGCCAGGGCCTTCAAAGGTGAGACGTAGAGGATGCGCAGGCGCTCTGCGGGAGGCGGTACGGCCGAGGTGGCCAGGCGGTCCAAGCCCCAGAGGAAGGCGGCCAGGGTCTTTCCGGAACCGGTGGGCGCCACCACCAGCACGTCCCGACCGGCATGGATGGCCGGCCACGCCAGGGTCTGTGCCTCGGTGGGGGTTGCGAAGCTCTGGGTGAACCAGGCCCGCGCCAGGGGGGAGAAGGCGTCCAGCGGATTCAAGGCCGCAGGACGTTCGCCCCCACGCCGGGGGAATCCCGCGAGCTCCCCCGCCCGGAAGAGGGTGGGGCGCAATTAACCTGGTTTTCAAGACTTGAGAGTCCCGGTCGGTTACACTTCAAACAGTGGGGGCTCCTCAATTCCCCCGGGGAAAGGATGTTCCGAAACCTCATGCACAGCCTCCGCCTCTTGGGACAGGGCCACCTTCCTGCCGTTCCGGACCGTGCCCGACCTCAGCCGACGCCCGTCACCCAGGAGGCGATCCAGATCGACCTGGTGCATGTGAACGATCTGCACGGGGCCGTGGACCCGATGCTGGACGGGGCGGTCGGTGGAGACTCGCTGGTCGGAGGCCTCTCCCGCCTCAAGACGGCCGTCGATCGCACCCGGGCCGAGAACCCCCAAGGCACACTGGTGCTGAACGCCGGCGACCTGGCCGAGGGGTCGATGATCGCCTACCTGACCCGCGGGCGCTCGGTGGCCGAGGCCATGAAGCCCTTCAGGTTCGACGCCGTGGCCCTGGGCAACCACGACTTCGCTTGGGGCCAGGCAGCCCTCTCGGGGATGATCGGCGCCCTGGGCGCTCCCATCGTGGCCGCCAACGTCGTGAAGACCTCTGACGGCACCGTCATGGACGGAGCCGCTCCCTACGTGATGAAGGAGGTCCAGGGCGTCAAGGTGGCCGTGATCGGCCTGGACACCCCGAACATCCGCCACTACGTGGCCGACGAGAAGCTGGAGGGGCTGGACTTCAAGGGCGGGACCGAGACCGTCGCCCGCTACCTGCCCGAGGTCCGGGCCAAGGGGGCCGACGTGGTGGTCGTGCTCTCCCATATGGGCTTCGAGGAGGATCGCAAGCTGGCCCGGGACCTGCCCGGGATCGACGTGATCGTCGGGGGACACAGCCACACCAAGCTTCCCGAGGGGCACCGCGAAGGCGGCACCCTGATCGTCCAGGCCGGCTCGCTGTCCAAGTTCATGGGGCGCGCCACCCTGCACATCGATCCCTCCACGCGCCGGATCGTCCACAGCGAAGCCCGCGTCGTTCCCGTGCTGGTGGACGAGCTCTCCCCCGACCCCGAGGTGGAGCGGATCCTGGCGCCCTACGTGGCCGAGGCCGACCAGGTCGGCTCGCGTCCCATGGGTCTGGCCACCGAGAACCTGCGCCACGGCCACCGCGAGGCCCACAAGCTCAACCAGATCCACGCCGACTCGCTCTTGAAGGCCTCGGGGGCCGATCTGGGAATCTGCAACTCTCGGACGCTTCGCAACAACGTGCCCCAGGGAGAGGTGACCTTCAAGGACCTGTACTCGGCCCTGCCCTTCACCGAAGAGAACTGCGTCGTGCTGCGGGCCACCGGTCGCGAGGTCCTGGCCGAGATCGAAGACGACCTGCGCGACTCCGCCACCGAACTGGCCGTTCCGACAGGGCTGCGCTACGAGTATGATCCCTCCCGCCCCGAGGGCAGCCGGGTGGTGGGCTGCACGCTGCCGGATGGGTCTCCCCTGGACATGGACCGGGAGTATACGGTCGTCATGAACGAGACCATGTCGAAGAAGAAGGTCTTCCACGACGCGCCGGGACGCCAGGTGCTCGGGCCGGTGCAGCCTCTCTTCTTCGAAGCCTTCCAGCAGGGCTCGCCCTGGTCGGACGACGCGGACGACCGGGTCCGTCGCCTGGAACCCTCCCCCGCCTGAGCCACGAGAAGAACCTTCTCACGCGTGCCGGCCCCCCCCGCCGTCGCCCCACAGGGGGAGACCGGCGTCGTGGCGAAGTTCCAGGTCATCGTCGATTTGGCTCCTGAACCCCACCCCCCTGAGACGAGCCGGAGGTGAGCGCCGCCTGGGATCTGGCCACGCCGATCCTCGCCGCCACCGGGCTGGCTTCCTTCGCCCTGGCGGCCTGGCTCTCATGGCGCGCCGGGCATCGCTGGACGCCTTTCCTGCTGCTCCTGCCGATGGCGCTGCTGGGCCTCTCGATCCAGCAGTCCCACCTGCCAGGACTGGTCTGGCGCCCCGAGAGCCAGATCCTCCAGGCCATCGGCGTGGCCACCCTGCTGCTGGCCCTGATGGCACTCTTCCTGGTCCAGACCCACGAGCATCACCTGGTCAACGACCTGCCCCGGGAGGGACGTTCCCTGGTCCGGGATGCCCTGCTTCTGGGGGCTCTGGCCGCCGCCATCGCAGTCATGGTGGGCGTTGTGGCCTTCTTCCAGAGCCAGGACATGCAGATGCAGCACATCTCGACGCAGGCCGTGTCGATGGCCCGCTCGCTGGAGACCAGCCTGGTCGACACCTCGAATCGCCAGGACCTGCTGAATCGAATCCGCGACCACTGGCGGAAATCCAATCGCCCCTATGCCGAGGCCTCCTTCTTCATCGTGGGCCCGGACGGCCGGGTCGAGGCCTGCTCCAACACGCTCCGCCTGACCGGGCACGACCTCTCCGACTGGCCCTTGAAGACCGACCTGCCTCGGGTCGACACCATCGGCAGCCTGCTGACCCGGGAATCCGAGTGGGTGGGCCGGTTCCACAGCCCCTCGGGGGAAGAGGCCGTCGCCTCCTTCAACTTCAACCCCACCCTCAAAGGCCTGGTCGTGGTGCAGATCCCGTTGCGCGCCGCCCGCTCCGAGCTCCTCGAAGCCCTGCGCCCCTGGCTGGTCGGCTTCGCCGTCACGCTGGTGCTGCTGCCGCTGGCCATGGTCCTGCTGATCCGGGCCTTCATGGGGGCCATCTCGGCGCTCCGTCAGGCCGAGGACGCCCGCCGCCAGGCGGAGGGCCACCTGCGCTCGGTCGTCCGCAACCTCCCCGTCATGCTCGGGGTCCTGGAGGAAGACCGACGATACAGCCTGCACGAAGGCAAGGCGCTGGAGACCCTGGGCATCCAGCCCGAACAGGCCACAGGCAGGACCCCGGCCGAGCTCTTCGGCGAGGACGCCGACCGCGACCACGACCTGCAAAGGGTCTTCCAGGGATCCGCCTTCTCGACGATCCGCAAGGTCCACGACCGCATCTTCCAGGTCTGGTATGAACCTCTCCGCCTCCCGTCGGGCTCGGTGGAGCGGATCATGGCCTTGGGGATCGACATCACGGACCGCCTCCAGACCGAACGCGACCAGGTGGCCAGCCTGATCAAGTTCCAGTCCTTGTTCGAGAACTCGCTGGACGGGCTCTTCCTCTTCGACGACAAGTCCCGGATCGTCGACCTGAATCCTGCGGCCAGCGAGCTCCTGGGGGTCTCCCGGGACGAGGCCCTCGGTCGGATGCTGCGCGAGGTGGGTCAGTCGACGGGCGGGAACGGCGCAGGACTCTTCCAGACCCTGTTGGCGGAGGGGGTGGCTGAAGGGGAGATGACCTTCCTGCGCCGGGACGGCTCCACGCGAACCCTGGAGTTCCGAGCCCGGGCCAACATCCTGCCCGGCCTGCACTTCTCGATCACCCGGGACATCACCGAGCGCCGGATCCTGGAAGAGCGCTTCGAGAGGGCGCGCCGCCTGGAGAGCCTGGGGGTGCTGGCAGGTGGACTGGCCCACGATTTCAACAACCTGCTGATGACGATCATGGGCAGCGCCGAGATCGCCCTGGAAAAGTCGGACCCCGAGAACCCGACCGGCCTGGAGCTGGAGCGGATCGCGGCGGCCGTCCGCCAGGCCTCGGAGTTGACCCAACAGATGCTCACCTGCTCGGGCCAGAACCCGCGCCAGACCCGGCTGGTCCGCCTGGACGAGCTGGTGGCCGAGACCGTGCACCTGATGGAGCCGGTCTTCCCTCCCCAGATCACGATCCTGCAGCAACACGCCCCCGAGCAGCCCTGCATCCAGGCCGACCCGATCCAGTTGCGCCAGGTGGTCCTGAACCTGGTCACCAACGCCCTTGAGGCCATCGGGGAGGCGGTCGGCCAGATCCACCTGTCGACCGGTCCCTGCCGGTTGACCCCCGAGACCGTCCAGGGATTCGAGTTCGCCGAAGGCCTGACCGACGTGCCGGGGGTCCTGCTGACCGTGCGCGACAGCGGGAAGGGGATGAGCGAGGAATTGCGCCAGCGCATCTTCGACCCGTTCTTCAGCACCAAGTTTGCCGGCCGGGGACTGGGCCTGGCGTCCACCCTGGGCGTGGTCCGCGGCCACGGCGGCGCGGTCCGGGTCGACAGTGCCCGGGGCCAGGGCACGAGCTTCCAGGTCCTCTTTCCTGCTGCCCGTGAGCCCCAGGAACCAGAAGAACCCACACCGGCCGGTCCCGCTCCGTCGACAGGTCCGGGCCAGCCTCCCCGCCCCTGCATCCTGGTGGCCGACGATGAGGAGAGCCTCCTGGGCCTTCTCCAGGAGGCGCTGGGGAGACGGGGATTCCAGGTCCTGACGGCGACCGACGGGCGACGGGCCCTGGAGATCTTCCACAGCACCCCGGACCTCCAGGCCGTGGTGCTGGACGTCAAGATGCCGGGTTTGAGCGGGCTGGAAGCCTGCCGGGCCATGCACAGCCTGCGACCCGAGGTGCCCATCCTGCTGTCCACGGGCTTCTCGGAGGTGGAGACCGACCAGGAGGCCCAGGATTACGGCGCTTTCGCAGTCCTGCGCAAACCGTTCCGGGTCGGAGCCCTGACCGAGAAGCTGAGCGCCGCCTTGGGAAGGAGGGTCTGACGCATGCGCCTGGAGACCCGACTGGTCAACGCCCCCTGGGAGGATCCGGCCCTCCTCGTCCAGCTCGAAGGCAAGCCCCTGGCCTGGCTGGTCGACTGCGGCACGCTGACCAACCTGCGCCCACGCGACCTGCTGCGCGTCGACCGGGTCTTCCTGACCCACGCCCACATCGACCACTTCATCGGCTTCGACGCCCTGCTCCGCATGCACCTGGGCAGCCCCGGGACGCTGACCTTCTATGGCCCGGAGGGCCTGAGGGCCCACGTCCAGGGCCGACTGGCAGGCTATGCCTGGAACCTGGTCGAGGATTCCGAACTGGCCCTGGAGGTTTGCGAGATCCTGCCCCACCAGGTCCAGTGGACCCGCTTCGCCTGCCGCCGACGCTTCACCGCTGAACCTGGCCCCCACCAGACCCACGAGGGCTTCCTGGAGCTTCCCGAAGGGGTCGTCCTGCGCTTCGCCTGGATGGAGCACGGAGTCCCCTGCCTGGCCTGGGTCCTGGAAGAGCCCGACAAGCAGGCCGTGGACCCTGAAGCCCTGCGGGCGGAGGGGGTGCCCCCCGGCCCGTGGCTCTCGGAGCTCAAGCAGAAGGCCGCCGCGGGCCAGCTCTCAGAGGTTCTGGAGGTGGGCGGCCGAGCGATTGCCGTCCGGGACCTGGCCCGGCGACTGCTGCGGTCGCAGCCGGGGAGGAGGCTGGCCTACGTGACCGACACGATCTTCAACAAGAAGACGGTGGCCGCCCTGAGGCAGGTGGCCCGCCCGGTCGACGAGCTGTGGTGCGAGGCCTCGTACCTGCACCTTCAGCGGGACAAGGCGCGCGAGAACCTGCACATGACGGCCCGCCAGGCGGGACGGCTGGCCAGCGAGCTGCAAGCCTCGAGACTGCATCTCTTCCACTACTCGCGGCGCTATCAGAAGGACCCGGCGCCGCACCTGGCGGAAGCCCGGGAGGTCTTTCCCCAGACCCTGGAGCCGCCCCGCTACGGTTCTTCGGCCTCCTGAGGGCCCGACGCGAGCAAGGCCTCCAGCTCTTCTTCGCCCAACACGGGGATCCCCAGCTCCTGGGCCTTGAGCAGCTTGGAGCCGGCGTCCGAGCCGGCCACCAGGAAGCTGGTCTTCTTCGAGACGCTGGAGGCCACCCGGGCCCCAGCCGCCCTCAAGCGGGCACTGGCCTCCTCCCGGGTCATCCCTGACAGCGTGCCGGTCAGCACGAAGGTCTTCCCCTCCAGATGGGGCAGGCGGAACTCCCTCGAGGCCTGGGAATCCAGAGTCGTCTGGACCCCGGCCTGGCGGAGCCGCTCCACCAGATCGAGGTTGGCCGGGTCTGCGAAGTAGCCCGCCACGCTGGCCGCGATCTCCGGGCCGATCTCGTGCAGCGTGGCCAGCTCCTCCTGGCTTGCCGAGGCCAGATCGTGCAGGCTGGAGTACCGCGCGGTCAGCACCTGGGCCACGTGTTCGCCGACGTGGCGGAGACCCAAGCCCACCAGCAGGCGATGGAGGGGGCGGGTCTTGCTGGCCTGCAGGTTGCGCAGCAGCTTCTCAGCCAGGGTCGGCCCCATGCGCTCCAGACCCAGGAGATCTTCGACGGTCAGGCGGTAGAGGTCCGCCGGATCGCGCACCAGCCCACGGGCCACCAGTTGATGCAGCAGGGTCTCACCAAAGCCCTCGGCGTCGACCGCCTTCCGCGAACAGTAGTGACGCAGCCAGCCCTCCAGTTGGGCCGGACACGAGGGATTCACGCAGCGCGTGGCGGCCTGCTCGGCATCGCGCACCACCTCCCCGAGGCAGACCGGGCACCGGGACGGCATCTCGAACGGGCGGGTCCCCTCGGGGCGCAGTTCGGGTACCACCGCCAGCACCTCGGGGATCACGGCCCCTGCCTTGTGCAGGAAGACCGTGTCGCCCACCCGGATGTCCTTGCGTCGGACCTCGTCCTCGTTGTGCAGCGTGGCCCGACTCACCTCACTGCCATCGACCACCTTCTTCTCCAACAGGGCGACCGGCGTCAGGGTGCCCGTGCGCCCGACCGAGATCTCGATGGCCTCGACCCGGGTGGTGACCTGGGTCGAAGGCAGCTTGTAGGCGATGGCCCAACGCGGAGAGCGCGAGAGGGTGCCCAGCTCGCGCTGCAGATCGTAGCGGTCCACCTTCAACACGACCCCGTCGATCTCGAAGTCCAGCTCGTGACGGCGGGTATGCCAGGCCTGGCAGAAGGCCAGGACCGGCTCGATGCCTGAGAAGAGCTGGCGCTGGGGGCTGACGGGGAAGCCCAGGCGCTGGAGGAAATCCAAGGCCTGGGAGTGGCGCTCCAGCCCGGGGTTTCCGATTTCCAGGCCATAGGCCAGGAACCTCAAGGGGCGCCGGGCGGTCACGGCCGGATCCTTCTGGCGCAGGGAACCGGCCGCCGCGTTTCGGGGGTTGGCGAAGACCTTCTCGTTCGAGCCCGCCTGTTCTTCGTTCATGCGCCGGAAATCCGGCCAGGACATGTAGACCTCGCCGCGCACCTCCAGCTCCTCGGGAAGACCGGGTCCCTCCAGCACCAGGGGAATCGACCGGATGGTCACCGCGTTGTGGGTGATGTCATCCCCCCGGACCCCATCCCCCCGAGTCGCCGCCAGGACCAGGCGCCCTTGACGGTAGACCAGGCGCACGGCCAGGCCGTCGATCTTCAGCTCGGCCAGATAGTCGACCCGCTCGGGCAGGTCCTCCTGATCCCTGGCTGTCGCCGAGAGGCCGGCCAGACGCCGGCGGACCCGACCGTCGAAGTCCCGCAGCTCGCCCGCGGTGAAGGCGTTGCCCAGGCTGAGCATGGGGAGGGGGTGGACGACGGCCCGGAACTCGTCGATCGGGCGTCCTCCCACGCGCCGGGTCGGGGAGTCCGGGGTGGCCGATTGGGGATGGGCCTCCTCCAGGGCCTGAAGCCTGCGGAAGAGGGCATCGTACTCGGCGTCGCTGATCTCGGGAGAATCCAGGACGTAGTAACGGTGGTCGTGGCGACGGATCGCCCGACGCAGGGCGTCGATCTCCTGGAGCACTTCAGGGGAGGCCATGCACGGCCTTTCGCGTTCGCCCGATGGCTCCCTCCGAGCCGGCCCGGCGTCACTTCACGGGGATCTTGCCGTCGAAGACGTTCAGGCCTCCCACCCGCACCACGTCCACCCGCACCACCTCGCCTCGAGCCTGGGCGGGAGCCGCCAGGTCGCGGGCCAGGCCCAGCACCAGACACAAGGCGATGATGGTCAACACGAACCGGGTATAGGCATCCACCTGCATTCCAGATCTCCCTTCCGTCTCTCGAACAGCAAATCTTCCCCCCTCGCCCAGTCTGTCACGGCGTCCTGACACAAGACGTCACGGAGGCGAGCCCCGCGGACAAGACCATGAACGGTCAGGGAGGCGAGCCCCGCGGGCACGCCTCCCTGAGCAACTGCAACCGTCATCGTCATCGTCGTTGTCGTTGCGAAAGTCCGCGTGGGTGACCCGTCGTAAGGGTTGCGCGGACCACACGGCCAGTGAAACCGCCAGGAATCCGGGAATCGGAGCCAGAGGATACCCCGTGGCGGGACTATCTCTTCTTGGCGCTCTCGCCGAAGTAGGGATGTCCGACCATGAAGGTGCGATCGTGCAGGCGATAGGTGAAGGGGATATCCAGAACCTGCAGGGCCTGGCGAAGATCCACCATGGTGACCCCACCGTGGCGCGCGGTCTTCAAGGCCTGTCCCTGCGAGCGAACGGCCAGTTCCAGGGGGTTCGCGTCACAGGTCCCGGTCGCGCTGTCTGCGGTCTCCAGACACCACCCCAGCAGGTTGTGCTGTCGCGGAGAGCCCAAGGCCTTCCCGAAGGACTCGATTCCCACAAAGGGGCGTTCCCCCACGAAGGCCCATTCTCCCTGGAACGGAATCCCGTTGACCACAATCTTGACGTCGTGGGCCGACACCCGAGCCTGAGCCGGGGCGAGCAGGCCGCCCAGGGCCACCAGACAGGTGACCAGCAGCAAGAAGGTTCGCTTCACAGGATCACTCCTTTCGATCTCCGGGTTGCGTCTCTGTTCCTGGTGCCCTTCGGCGCCCTTCCGGCGTTCCCCTACCCGGACCCAAGTCGCCCTTCCCCTCCGCAGGGGTGCACCTCTCGGCCTGGAATGGAGGCGCCCCATGGACCCCTTCCTGCTGACCGATCCTCGGCTTGCGTTCATCGCCCTGCTGGCGGGCGTGGTGGCGATGTTGACCACGCTGAACGTGGCGGCGCGACCGGCTGCGGTCCGGACCGGACAGGTGGCCCTGGCCCTCGCGGTCTCGTCGATCTTCTTCATGTTCACCCGCTTCGCCAACCTCTTCTACCTGCCGATCCTGGCAACCTATGTGGACACGGCTGTGCGGACGGGGCGGGTGGACGTTCTCTATGGCCAGATTCAGTGGGTCGTGATCGGGGCGGCGGCAGGAGCCTTCCTGTCCTGGATCCTGCTGCCGACCTTCGTCGCCGTGTACGAGGCTGGAATCCAGGCCGTCCAGGACCACGGGTCCATGGTCCGGGTTCTTCTGGGCGTCTGGACCCCCCGCGGCGCCCGCACGCTCCTGGGCTGCCTGCGCAGCCCCGTCGTCCTGGTCTCCTGGAGTCGCGGGGGGCGCCGGCTTCCGTTGGATTTCCTGGCATGGAACATCGCGGCCAGCGCCGTCTGGACCGTCGGGGCCCTGTGCGCCCTGCACGTCAGCGCTCTTCTCCCGCGATTCGAAGCCACGGCCGTCTTGTTGTCGGGGCTGGTCAATGCCTTTGCCGCCATCGCCTTCACCCTGTTCGTGGACCCCAAGGCGGCCGTGATCACCGACCAGGCGGTCAAGAAGGTCCGGCCCGAGCAGGATGTCCTGTGCATGAGCTTCTACCTGGGACTGGGGAACTTCATCGGAGGCCTGCTGGGTCTGGCCGTCCTGCCCCTGGGAGTCGCGATGATCCAGGGGGGAACGATCTACCTGGGACAGGGCGGGGCGGGTCTGGCCGACAGCCTGTGGGCCCTGGTGGCCCTGAACGCCCTGGTGACCCTGCTGGCCTCGACCACCGTGGCTTCCCGCGTCTCGGCAGCCATCACCCGCAACGTCGCCACGGCCCTGGCGGTCTACAACTTCTTCTTCCTGGTGACCCGACTGGCCCAGCAGGTCTACGCCCCCATCCTGGGCTCGGTCCGGGACAGCGTGGTCCGCGGTCAGGCCTCTCCCGACTCGCTCCTGGGGGTTTTCCGCTGGGTGATCACCGGGGCCAGCCTGGGCATCCTGGCGGGCTGGCTTCTGATGCCCACCTTCGTCGAGATCTACAACCGCGCCGTGGCGGCCCTGGACCGACGCCACGGCTCGACGCTGAGCCTCCTGCTGGCCATGCTCTCGCCGCGGAACTGGCTGGCCTTCCTCCGCTGCCTGCGACTGCCCTCCAACTTCGGAGTCACCCTCCAGGACCTGCGGGTTCTTCCCAAAGGCTTCCTGATCGGCAACGTCCTGGTCGTGGCCATCCACACCATCGGGGTCCTGGCCGCCATCTACGCGGGCGCCCTGCTCAGTTCCAGCCTGGCCCGCACGGCCACCCTGCTGTCCTCGGTCATCAACGGCGTGGCCACGATCCTGGTCAGCGTGGTGGTCGACCCGACCATGGCGCGAATCACCGACCAGGCGGCCCTGGGCCAACGCCCCCTGCGGCATGTCCACGCCATGTCGGTCTTCCTGGTTGCAGGCATGCTGGTGGGGACCCTGCTCTCACAGGTCTTCTTCGTGCCTGCCGCCAACATCATCGCTCTGGGAGCCCGACTGCTGGACCTGGTCTTCCAGGCCCTCTGAGGCCCCCTCGACCCGGACCCGGGTGGACTCAGTCGGGTCGGGTCTCGAGATAGAAGCGCTCGAACTCCTGCATCGGACCGGAAGCCGACTGGGCCATGGCCAACCCCTGCTCCAGGCCGGGCCCGGCCAGATCCCGCATCCCGGCCCGGATCGCGCGAAGCCCTTCCCCCAGGCGCCGTTGGCCTTCCTCGAAGGCCCGCCGAGCCGCCTGATACACGTCGTGGTACTCCGGCGGAGTCTGCGCAGGCAGGGGTTCCATGTGGGTGAACTGCTGCCAGGTCGCCGCCAGCAGGGTCTCCATCTCGTCCAGCAGCGCCCCGAGCTCCCACTCGCTCACGCTTCCGGCGCGGTATCCCTCGACGGCCTCGGCCAGACGAACCAGGTTGGGGTACTGAGGCGAAATCGTCTCTTCGGCAGCCACCAGGTCCAGACGCGAGATCTCCAGATCGGCGTCGGCTGCCAGGCGGGGCAGGCCTCCCTGGCACCCCGCGCAGAAGCGGGCAGAAATGGGATTGGAGGCCCCGCAGCGGGGGCATGGTCTCTCCTCCTCGCGCGTCGCCGCCTCGTGCAGCGCCTGCTGGACGAGCAGAATCTCGACGCCGGCTTGACGGATCTGCTCCAGAGCTGGAAGAATCGGCTCTTCGTCGGCAAGCTCCAAGGCCGCCTGGATCACCTGAAGCGCTTCCTCCTGGCGGTCCAGGGCGTTTTCCAGGCGCGGACGCTCGACGGCCAGAACCGTCTCCTCGCGAGGCGAAGGCTCCAGGGCCTCCAACCACTCGCGCAGGACACGGTGCCCTCCCTCAAAGGTCTCCAGCCTGCGCCGGAAGCTCTCCTCGGGCAGACGGCCCCTCATCCAGGCCCGGCCCACCCGGCAGATCTCGTGAATCGCCCAGATCTCCGAGAACCTCTCCTGGGCCTCGTCCTCAGCCTGCAAGCGGGCCAATCCTCGGCAGACGGTCTGCACGGCGTCGCGCGCCTCTTCCTGAAGCTCGCGCACCGCCCCGGAATCATGACGGTCGAAGGCCTCGTAAAGCCCACGCACGGACTGCTGCAGCCAGCCGAAGGCACCGGAGACTTCGGGTACCACCTCGCGCGAGACGACGGTGTCCTCCCGGAATGGCAGGCCCTCCAGGAAGACCTCGTGCATCCTGCCCAGCACCTGGTCCACCCGAGCCAGCAGGTCACGGGCCCGGGTCGGGCCCGCGCTGCCCTCCAGGTAGCGTTGGATCTCGCGGGTCAGGTCGTTGAAGACGGGCAGATCCGTGAGGTCCGGATCCCCTTCCTGATCAAATCCGGGTCGCATCCTGCAGACTTTTCCGGTCTCGCTGGAATCCCCTTCCCAGGTTCCCTGCGGAGGTCCAGGACGAGTCTGGCCAGAATGCTCTCGGTCCGGACACGAAAGGCCGCCGATGGAATCCTCCGACCCTGATGCCCCCTGCCAGACGGTCAAGATCGCGCCCCCGAGGCCGTCATTGAGAGGACCGCATTCGGGGCACCGGCGCGTGCTCGTGCTGAGCTTGATGCTGCTGGCCTGGCTGGGCAACAGCCACCCGGTCGAGCTGCTCTTCGGCCTGGATCTGGTCTTCGGCACCGTCAGCGCGCTTCTGGCGGGAGCCCTCTTCGGCCCCTGGGTCGGCACCGCCACGGCGGCAGTGGGGGCCCTGCCGACCGTGGCCATGTGGCACCATCCATGGGGCGTGCTCCTGCTGACCCTGGAAGTCGCTTTCGTCTCCACCCTGCGATGGCGCCGCCCGATTCCAATCGTCCTGCTGGACGCGCTGTTCTGGTGCGCTGTGGGGGCCCCCCTGCTCTTCGCGCTGGCCTCGGGGCCCATGCACCTCAGCCCTGGAAGCGCCAGCCTGCTGGCCGTGAAGAACCTGGTCAACGGCATGCAGAATGCGGCCCTGGCCTCGCTGCTGGCCAGCCTCCTGCCTCTGGACAGATGGACCGGAAGCCCTCGCAAAGTCTTCTCCGTCACCTTGCCGGGCGTGGTCCTGAACTTCGCCGTGGTGGCCGTCCTGGTGCCGGTCCTGCTTCTGCTGGCCTCCGAGAACCAGCGTTCCTGGAGCGAGGCCCGAAGGGAGGCCGCCGACCTCCAGGAGATGCGCTCGATGAGCATCGCCAGCAGCCTGGAGAACTGGCTGGACTCCGGACAGAAGGCCCTGGACGCGCTGGCCTCCCGCCCCCCCAGAGACCCCCGCGAAATTCGGACGGCCGCCGCCGTCCTGCAGCGGACCCTGCCGAACATCCAGGGGCTCTTCTGGGAGGAGCCTGCGGGGAAGCTGGTCCCCCTCCTTCCGGTCCCCGACAGGGGAGGGACGGTTCAGATGGACATCGACCTGGCAGGGCTGCTGACCGAGAGCCGTCCCGAACTCCCCAGGCTCTTGTGGACGCCGGGGGGATCGGGCTCGCGGACCGACCCCCTCCTCCTTCTCTCCAGCCAGGAGACCGGGCAGGGTCGGGTCCTGGGGACCTTTGGCCTGGGAAACCTGGCCGGAAGGCTGCGCCGAGCGTCTCCGCGCCCGTTCGAGACGATCACCCTGCTGGACGGACAAGCCCGGGTCCTGGTCAGCACCTCCCCCTATCGCCCCCCCTTCAGCCGCTTCGATGTCAGCAGCCACACCCCGGTGGACAGCCTCCAGCAGGGTGCCTACTGGGTCCATCGGCACTCTCCAGATGGCCTTCGCGAGCTGGGTGCCACCACCCTGATGAGGATCCAGGCCCTCGCGCCACACCCCGGCCTGACGCTGGTCCTGGAGACCGACCTGGCACCCGTCCAGGACCGCATCCGCTCCAATTTCACCCAAAGCCTCGTCACCTCGCTGGGCTTTTCGCTCATCGCCGTGGTCGCGGTCTGGCTTCTCGGCGCCTGGGTCGCCCAGCCTGTCGCCCGACTGGTCGCCGCCTCCAGCGACCTTCCAGCTCGGATCGAGAGCGGGCGGCTTCCCCCGGCTTCCATCAGCCCGATCTGGGAGTTCGAGGTCCTCTCGCGCACCTTCGACGACATGGCCCGAGAACTGCGCGCCCGCTTCCAGGCCCAGGCAGAGCAGAACCAGGAACTGGCCCGGGTCAACCAGGTCCTGCTGGAAGAGAAGAGCCAGCGTCAGGCATTGGAAGAGCAGATGCGCCAGACCCAGAAGATGGAGGCTCTGGGGCTCTTTGCCGGAGGCGTGGCCCACGACTTCAACAACCTGCTCGCGGCCATCCTGGGTTCCGCGGAGGTCTCGGTCACCGGTTTGCCGCCCGACCACCCGGCCCGGGAGGGTCTCGACCAGATCCGCGCCTCGGCCCTCCAGGCCAGGAACCTGGTCCATCAGATCCTGACCTTCAGCAATCCCAGCCCCCGCTCCGGGCAGCCCATGGCCCTCAGACCCGCCGTGCGGGAAGTCTGCGGTTTCGTGCGCTCGGCCCTGCCGGCCAGCATCGACTTCCAGGTCCGTCTGGCCGAGGAGGTCGGTCTGGTGGACTTCACCCCAGGCGACCTGGCGCGGGTCCTGATCAACCTGACCAGCAACGCCGAGAACGCCCTGCGAGCCCAGGGTGGTGGGACCCTGTGCATCGAACTGGACCAGGTCTGTCTGGATCCGGAGCAGGCCGAACGACTGCAGGTGGAGTCGGCAGCCCCCTTCGCCCGCCTGCAGGTTTCCGATTCCGGCCCGGGCATCCCCCCCGAGGTCGTCCCGCACCTCTTCGAGCCCTTCTTCACGACCCGAAGCCACGGAACCGGCTTGGGACTTCCGGTGGTGCGGGAGATCGTCCGAGGACACGGTGGCGCGGTCGAGATTCTCAGCCCCCCCGGCCAGGGAGCCTGTGCCCGGGTCTTCCTGCCGATCGTCGGAGAGGCCCCTTCTCCCGCCCCCCCCGAGGCCTGCGCCCACCCCCCAGGAGACCCGCCCGGGGGCACCGAGCGGGTCCTCTTCGTCGACGACGAACTCCCGCTGGTCCGCCTGGGCCGCCTGACCCTCCAGCAGTTGGGCTACCAGGTCGAGGTCTTCCAGGATCCCCTGCAGGCCCTGGAGAGATTCCGCCAGGACCCGGAAGCCTGGGATCTCCTGATCAGCGACCACAGCATGCCGGGGATGAGCGGGACCCGACTGGTCCGGGAAATGCGCGCGCTGAACCCCGGTCTCGCGGTGCTGATCTGCACCGGCCTGGGGCAGGAGGATTGTCAGGAGGAGGCCCGAGAGCTGGGCCTTCCGGAAGTCCTGCTCAAACCGGTTCCGATCCCGGAGCTGGCCCTGGCCATCCGCCGAGCCTTGGAGCGGCCCGTCTGAGACTCCCGGGCAGCGTCCACGGAGGTCCCCAATCCGCCGCGCGCCCTGACATGCGGTTCTCACGCCAGGCGGCAGATTCCGGCAGGTCGCCCGGCCTAGACAATCCGGCCCCCTTGCGTGAAGAAGGATCAAACCCACCCCGGGCCCTTGGGACACACGGGAGAAGGAGTTTGTGCATGTTTGCCTCGGGCGGCTTCAACAACCTCAACATGATGGCTGGAATGCCGACAACCACCGGGATTCCGACAGGTAACAGCCCTGGATTCATGGCCGGGCCCAACGGTCTCAACGACGTCATGAAGCAGTTGGACCAGATGTTCAGCAAGCAGATGAAGTCGATGAACGACCTGCTCAAGAAGATGCTGGGCAGTTCCAAGAACGGGAACGCCGCCTCCGGCATGTTCCCCTGCATGGACCTGAGTGCCCAGATGGAATCGGTCATGAAGATGGGCGGTTTGACCAACCAGATGATCGCCAAGGTGGCCTCGATGGTGACGCCAGAGGCCTCGTTGGCCGCCCTTGGTGGCTTCAACGCCCTCAGCCAGGGCAGTTCGGCCGGCACCGTCAGCGCCGCCTCCCTGGGCAACGGCACGGCCTGGGGCCGCTCGCTGGCCTCCGATGCCCTCAATCACTCCGTCAAGGGGCCCGGCGGATGGTGCTACAAGTACGTGGCCCAGGCCCTGGCCCGCCACGGCGTCAGCGTCCACGGCGGCAGCGCCTACATGGCGGCCGACCAGTTGGCCACCAAGAAGGAGTTCCGCGAGGTCAAGGTCAGCCAGGCCGACCTGAAGAAGCTCCCGGCCGGTGCCATCGTGGTCTGGAACAGGGGCAACGGACACCAGCACGGCCACATCTCGATCTCCCTGGGGGACGGACGGGAAGTCAGCGACCTGGTCCGGAACCAGACCACCAACTACGGCACCTCCTACCGCGTCTTCCTGCCCAACAAGTAGTGCCTGCCCCCAGCTTCAGCCCGGTCCAGGACTGGCAGCTTCGGATCCTGCCGATGCAGGTCTTCGTCCCTGCCGACCTCCCCGAAGGTTTCCTGGTCCAGTCCGTCGTTGCCGAGGACTCTCCGGACTGGGGAGCCTCCTACCAGATCGTCTTCGAAGGCCCGGAAGGGGCCGAACTGACCGTTCAGGGCACCGTCAGCGGGGTCGGCGACATCTTCCGGGGCCAGTCCCGCCAGAAGTTCCAGAATCCCTGGCTGGGCCAGGGGATCATGGAATTCTACGAGCCTGACTCCGAAGAGCCCGTGGACTTTCGCAGCCACTGGCTCCAGACCGGTCCCGAGGCCCCCTTCCACAACCTGTCGGGAAAGGGCCTGGAACCCGAGCAGGCCCTGCACCTGGCCGAGAATCTCGGCCCCCGGCAATAGCCTCCAGGGTCAGGTGGTCTCGAAGCCCGGCGCGGTTCAGCCCCGCCGGGCTTCTTCGTGCGACATGGTGACGGTGATCCCGGGGAAGATCACCGTCACGTTCTGGGAATCGACGGCTTTGACCACACCGTTTCCCCAGCGGGGGTGACGGACGCGATCTCCGCATTCCTTGGCCCGGGCCTGCACCGAAGGGGTCGAGGTCTGGAGGAAGTCCTGTTTGAGGGTGCGCTGCTTGCCGCCCTCGAAGAGGACCGTCACCAGGTCACGCTCGACACCCTGGACGGTTCCCTGGCCGAAGACCTTGTGGGTCACCGGGGTTCCCACGGGGAAGCGACCGGCCACCTCGGCCTCCCGCTCGGCCCTTGGACCAGCCCGGACCGCGCCGATCTCGGCGACCCGGGACCGGGCAGCTTCGCCTCGGGCCGTCTGGACCCGGGGAACCGGCGCCGCCACCGGGCGCGAGAAGGCCGGACGCCCTGACCCGGAAGTCCCGGTCGCTCCCCTCCAGCGCCCGGACCCGATGGCCGGGCCCTCGTCGTCCAGATAGCGCCCGGAACCCAGCGCGAGGTCCGGCGCATCCAAGAGCTCTTCCGGGACCTCCTTGAGGAATCTCGAGATCCGGCGAGGCAGACGCAGGCCGCGCATCTCGCGCGAGCGCGCCCAACTGAGGAAGAGCTGCTCTCGTGCCCGGGTGATCCCGACGTAGCACAATCGCCGCTCCTCCTCCATCCCCGAATCGCCCTCCTCGAGCGCGCGCAGGTGCGGGAAGGTCTCCTCCTCCAGGCCGGCCAGGAAGACCACGGGGAACTCCAGGCCCTTGGCGGTGTGGACCGTCATCAAGGTGACCCGGTCGACGGCCTCCTGGTAGGTGTCCTGGTCGGAGAGCAGTGAGACCTGGCCCAGGAAGGCCTGCAACGGTGACTCCTCATCGCCCGCCCCCGGATCGAACTCACCGGTGACGTTCAGAAGCTCCTCGAGGTTCTCCAGACGAGCCTGGGACTCCACCTTGTCCTGGGCCTCGGTCTGCAGGGCGCTGCGGTAGCCGCTCTGGGTGAGCACCTCCACCACCAGCTCGGTCACCCCGACCCGTTCGCTCCCCAGCCGTTGCATCAAGGGGCCCATCCAGGCCTTCAAGGCCTGCATCCTCTCGGCCGCCTTGCCTCGAACCCCGGCCTCGCTGGCGAGGTCCAGGGCCGCGAAGACCGGGACCCCGCGGGCCCGGGCGAAGGACTCCAGCCTCTGCACGCTGGTGTCTCCGACCCCCTCGGTGCAGTCCAGGATCCGCCGCAGCGAGATCGAGTCCGCAGGATTGGCCAGAAGCCGCAGATAGGCCAGGACGTCCTTGATCTCCTTGCGCTCATAGAACCGCAGGCCCCCGACGATGTCGTAGGGGACCCCCTTGGAATTCAAGGTCTCTTCCAGAAGGCGGGATTGGGCGTTGGTCCGATACAGCACCACCATGTCCTGGAAGGAACGGCCCTGCTCGTTCAGCCTCTTCATCATCCCCACCACGAAGTGTGCCTCATCGCGACCGTCGGCGGCCGAGAAGACCCGCGGAAGAGCCCCCTTCCCCTGGTCGCACCAGAGGTTCTTGCCCTTGCGTCCGGTGTTGTGCCGGACCAGGGCGTTGGCCAGATCCAGGATCGACTGGGTCGAACGGTAGTTCTGCTCGAGCTTGACCACCCGCGCCTCGGGATAGTCCTGCTCGAAGCGCAGCAGGATGCTGAGGTCGGCGCCTCGGAAGCCGTAGATGCTCTGGTCGTCGTCGCCCACCACGCACAGGTTCCGGCGCCGTGAAGCCAGCATCCGCACCAGTTCATACTGGACCTGGTTCACGTCCTGGTACTCGTCGATCAGGATGTAGGCGAGCTGTTCCTGAAACTGCTCGAGGACATCGGAGTGTTCCCGGAACAACTGGACGGTTCGCACCAACAAATCGTCGAAGTCCAAGGCCCCGCTGGCCTTCAGGCGCTCCTGATACAGCTCGAAGGCCTGTCCCACGTCGCGTTCCAGGGGGTTCTTGGAATGGACCAGACGCTCGGCGTCCACCAGGTGGTTCTTGGCGTGGCTGACCCGAGAGAGCATCGAGCGCGGGGGGAAGCGCTTCTCGTCGAGGTTCATCTGCTTGAGGACGGCCTTCATGACCACCAGTTGCTCGGACGAGTCGTAGATCGTGAAGCCCGCGGGGATCCCCAGACGCTCACCGAACAAGCGCAGCCAGCGGCAGCACACCGAGTGGAAGGTTCCCAGGAAGGGGAAGCGGCCGGGCCCGCACAGGGACTCGATCCGATGGGCCATCTCGCGAGCCGCCTTGTTGGTGAAGGTGACGGCCAGCAACTGATGCCGCCGGGCCAGGCCCTTCTCCAACAGCCACGCGATGCGCCGGGTCAGCACCCGGGTCTTGCCGCTCCCAGCCCCGGCCAATACCAGCAGGGGGCCCTCGGTCTGGGTGACGGCCTCGCGTTGGGGCGGGTTGAGGCCTTGAAGGATGGGATGAATGGACATGGAGAGCGGCAGTTTCTCCGGGCAGATCGCCGGTCCTGTCGAAGGCTCGTTCGCCTGAGACCAACGCTCCCCTGAAGCCCGGAACTACAAGGTGACTTTAAAGTTGCGCAGGATCCTCAGGACGGCGGGGAGGAAGAGGATCGAGGCCAGCAGGTTGGCTCCGACGCCCGCGGTCATCACGAAGCCCAACGTGGCGATGCCCTGGTGGTGCGCGGAGATCATGGTCCCGAAGCCGATCATGGTGGTCAGCGCCGCCAGGCCGATGGCCGGACCCGTGGAGTGGTTGAAGACCCCGTCCCCGCCTTCCTCCTGGACCCGGTGCACCACATGCACCCCGAAGACCAGCCCGATGCCCAGAATCAACGGAAGAGCCAGGAAGTTGGCGCTGTTGAAGTCCACCCCGGCGTAGCCCATGATCCCCACCATCCACAGAACCCCCACGGCCTTCGGGAAGATCGCCAGCAGCGCGATCTTCAAGCTTCGGAAGTGCACCAGCAGCAGGATCCAGATGGCCACCAGGGCGTACCAACCGGCCTGCTCATTGGCCCTGCGCAGTTCGTGGGTGTCGTAGTACATCACCACGGGCATCCCCACCACCCGCGGGTCCACCTGCTGCAGGCTGTGGACGAAGCGCTCCTGGGGGCCCCGCTCCCAGACGTTCTGGCGCGGGAAGACCCGCAACTGGATCAGGCCCGTCCGACCGACCTCCCGCACCTTGAGGACTTCTGGAACATCCTCCAGGGTCAAGGGGGGATGGTCGACCTGGTCCTTCAAGAAGGCCACCAACCCCTGCAGATCGGCAAAGAAGTCCTTCTGGAAGGCCGTCAGTCCGTCCTCAATAGGCCCGGGGCCCATCCCCTCCAGGGTCGAGAAGAGACGGTCCAGGGCGGTCTTGAAGCGGGCGGCCTCCCGGCGGACCGACTGGTCCTCAGAACCTCTCAGGGTGGGCCAGGCCTCCCGGAAGGTGTGGTCCAGCTCCATGAAGGAGCCCGCCATGGCCAGCAGGTTGCCGGAGGTGCCCCCTTGTTGAACGCCGGGGCGCGCCGGCTGGGAAACCTGGGCCATTTCCCGAGTGATGGCTTCCAGGAAGGGGCGCTTGGCGGGATAGCCGTCGGGGATCATCGGCACGATCGACTCGACGCTGGCCACGGTGGGAAGCTTCCGGAAGGCTTCGGTCAGGCGCCGAGCCTCGGTGAGGTCTGCGACCAGCGAAATCCCGTACAGCAGCGAGTGCTCACTGGCGTGGATCAGGTGCATCTCGGTCTGCACCGAGCCCAGACCGCGGGCCTGAAGATTCAACAGGTTGTAGTCATAACGGACGTGCCGGGCTTCAGAGAAGCAGAAGATCGAGAAGAGGACGCACAGCAGGGCCACGATCCAGGGATGCCGCAACCAGGCCCGCTCCATCCGGGCCAAGGTCCGGTACTGGCTGATTCCCGTGCCCACGCCGCCCCCGAACCAGCGGTGTTGCAGGAACAGCAGCGCCGGAAGCACGGTCACCATGGCCAGATAGCACAACATGATGCCGGTCCCTGCGATGGTCCCCAGCTCGGCGATCCCGATGAAGTCGGTCAGGTTCAAGACCCAGAAGGCCACGGCCGTGCTGCCCGCGCCGGTCAGGTTCTCGACCCCGGTTCCCGACAGGGTGATCTTCATCGCCTCCAGGGGCGACCAACCCTTCACCAGCTCCTCATCGTAGCGATAGATGAAATGGATGCCGAAGTCGATCCCCAGACCGATCAGGATCGTGGTGAAGGTGACCGTCAGCAGGTTCAGGTGTCCGACCGCCAGGGTGGTGAAGCCCATGGTCCAGGTGACGCCCAACACCAGCGTGAAGACGGCCATCAGGGGGCGGTACAGCTCGCGGAAGGCCAGCGCGAAGATGAGCGCCACGAAGACCAGGGACAGAACCGACGAGCGTGTGGAGTCCTCGGTCGAAGAGTTGCCCTCGTCGGTGTCCAGGACCGGTTCACCCGTCAGGCCGACCTGAACCTCCGGATGGCTGCGCTGGACTCCGGGGAGGAGCTCCCGGAGCCTCTGCACGGCAAAGGGGGTCGCCTCGTGACCGCCCCCCCCTGCCTGGTGTGCGGGGCGAGCCAACAGCACATGGATCCGCCCTTTCGCGACGGTGTTGTAGAAGACCGTCTGCCCTGCGGCCTCCAATTCCTGGGGAGCCTGGTCCTCCTGGGCAACCTCTCCGAAAAAGGCTGCCGCCCAGGGAGAGCTGTAGGCGTAACGCCCGCGGGTCTCCAGGCTGACCAGCAACTGCCCCATGGCCTCATTCAGGAAAGGCAGGATCTCGGCCAGCGCACCGGCCGGGTCCTCTCCACTGCCGACCTCTCCGAAACTGTCCAGCAGACCGGTCATGTCCTTCGAGGAAGACAACGAATCGAGAAGCGGGCGGCTTCGGGCCAGCTCACCAGACAGCTTCTCGAGGGTCGCCAGGTCCAGATAGTGCAGGGCGTGGGTCCGCAGGAACGAGAGTTCCACCTTCTCGAAGACATCGCGGAAGGTCTGGGGTTCAGCCCGCAGGCGGGCGGCCAGGTCATCGACGAAGGCCATGCGGTCCTCGGGCGTTCCCCCCTCCACCACCACGACCATGTCCTCGGCCTTGGGGAACTGCGCGACGTAGCGGTCCTGGTTCGCCTGCAGCTCGGGCGTTCGACGGATCAGGTTGGCCCGATCGGCGTCAAACTCGAGGTGATTCCAGGTATAGAAGGCCGATCCCAGGGCCAGGAGGGTGCCCAAGGCCAGGATCAGGACCGGGAACCTCCAGGCCAGGTCGGCCAAGGCCATCATGACCCGGGCGACCCGGGAAGTCGGAACCGGTGAAGAGGGGTGCGTCGAATCCGAGGAGGGCATCATGGTCTGCAAGGCCGCGATCGGGCCACCTTTGGAGTCTGCAGCGACTTCGCCAACGGACCCGCGCCTCTCAGGGCTTCAAAGCCGAACCCCAGGCGGCCTGAGACCCGGAAGCGTCCGCGCTCAAGGTGACGGCGACCACCCCCGCGAAGATCAGGAGGGTTCCGAGCCAGCGCAAGCCCGAGACCCTCTCCCCCAGGAACGGGCCGGCCAGCGCAGCGTTCAAGACGTAGGTCAGGGCGGTCATCGGCAAGGCCAGCGACAAGTCGGCCCAGGACAGGACCGAAAGCCACAAGAAGAAGAAGGTCGCCGCCAGCAGGATGCCGATCCAGACCTTCCAGGCCGAGAAGATCCGCACCCCCGTCCGCCACAGCGAGCCCAGGCCGGTGATCCGGATTTCCCCGACGGCCCGCATGCCCTGAGACATGAAGATGTCTCCAACCGTGGCGGCAACCACGGCCAGAAACATCAGGACGATGGTCCGGAAGAGCGGGCTTTCCGTGAAGGCGAAAGAATCAAGCATGGAGGAGGTCAGGCGGGTCCTCCTCGTTCGCCGGGGGGGCTGAGGGCCCCTTCTACAGGGTCCAGAAAATCGGCGACGACAAGGGGAGGAGCCACGCCCCCGGTCTCAAAAGCTCAGACTGCGCACTGGAAGCCCCCATTCGGCCCGGAGCGTGAATCCGGTCCTGCCCTTTCCCGTGAAGAGGATCCGGGCCCGGTTTCCTGCAAATATGTCTCGTCGCCCTGGCCAGCGCCGACCGGATGCCTGAGGTCGCACGAGCCGGGGATGGAGCCTTGCGAGGTATGCTCGGGATGCGACTGCGGATCACGATGTTCCTGGCCCTCTGGGCGCTGATCTCCCTGGGTGTCAGCCATGCCCAGGGAGGCGACCCGGCGAGCCCGGCTCCCGCAGCCCAGAAGGCGCTTCTGCTGTTGCAGGTTGAAGTCGCCGGAACGATCCGAAGCGGCTCGGCCGTGATCGTCCAGAGCGGCCCCGAAGCACTGGCCCTGACCAGTTTCGAAGCGATCCGGGGCGCTGCCGCCATCCACGCCCTGGTTCCGGGCCGGGGGTTGGTGATGGCCCACCTCGACAAGTTCGCCCCGGAAGCCAACCTCGCTTTGCTGAAGATCTCCGTCGCGGATCTGCCGTCGGCCCGACTCGGAGACTCGGACCTCCTCCGCCCTGACGACCCCATCGAGATGATCACCGCAGCCCCCGTGGAGGAAGGCAATCTGGCGACAGCCATGACTCCGCTCATCCGCCGCGGCAAGGTGGGGAACATCCTCAACCGCCCCGGGGGCACGGTCCTGCAACTGCTCTTCGATGCCGCCTTGACCGACGAGAGCACGGGCGCACCGATCCTCTCGACCAACTCCGGCGACGTCGTGGGGATCGCCCTGTCGCGGGCCAGCGCCGGCAACGATGCCGCGCGGACGGCCATCCCCGGCAACCTGGCCGCCGCCTTCGGGTATGACCTGGCGAAGGCCTCCGGCGCCACCGCCTCGGTGCGCGTCCTGGACGGTTCCCAGGCTCCGGTGGAGGGAGCGCCTGGTCAGAAGAAGGCCCCCTCCAACAACTGGCTGGGCTATGTGATCGCCGTCGCCTGCGGCCTGCTGGTGGTGGGCGGGGTCGCCGCCGTGGTCCTGCGGCGAGGGAACAAGCCCCCCCCCTTCTCGGTCCTGCCCCGGCTGCCGGAAGGCGTCACCATGGCCTTCGTCGACTCGGAGGGCAACCTTCTGCCCATGGAGCGCGACCCCATCCGGGTCGGCCGGGCCGCGGACAACGACTGGCCCTTCAACGATTCATCGGTTTCCAACTACCACGCCCGAATCAAGAAGAACAAGCGGGGATCGGGTTACGAGGTCGAGGATCTGCGCAGCACCAACGGGACCTGGGTCCGTGAACGCCGGATTGGCGGGGCCGAGGTGATCGATCCGGGGACCAAGGTCCGCTTCGGGAAGATCGAGGTCCTCCTGATGACCCGCTCCCAATCGACCGGGTGAAGGGTCCCAATCCGCCCGACGGGGGTGCTTCGCTTCCGACCTTCTTCGATGTCTTCCTGGCAGTCGCCGGGCGGAAGTCCATCGGCGTCGAGGCTCTGGCCCGCTCGCTGTGGTTGCCCGACTCCGGCGTCCTGGAACCCCATCTGGAGACCCTGGTTGCCCAGGGCCTGTTGCACCGAGAGCAGGACGAGTACTGCCGAGCCACCTCGCCCCGGGCGGATCTGCTGTTCGGCACCCTCGCCTTTGCGCTGGCCTACGAATATGACTACAACGCCTACCTGACCGACGAGCTGGTCGAATTCGTCCGAAGAACCTACCACCTGGACGTCTTCCTGGCCTCCGATCTCAAGCCGGAGGGGCTCTCCAGCCAGATCCTCGGTCGCTTCCTGGAGGATGGCCTGCTGCTGGCCTTCCGCTACGAGCCCTTCATGGGCCGCCTGGTCAGGAATCCCTTCCTGGATGGGATCTGTGAGTTCCTGCAGGTCCGCCCCGTGCGCCGGATCTTTGGCCGCAGGATCCGGCTGGACTCGGTGATCGGCGAGAAGTTCATGGCCATGCACCGCAAGGACCTTGAGCAGATCTCGCGCGCCAGCCGGATGCTCTTCCCACCGGGCTGCCCCGAACCGAACTACAGCCCATCCCAGATCCAGAAGATCATCCGTTACGACCTGGTTCCCGAAAACCCGGACCTTTTCGACCCCCAGGTGGGACAGAGGTTCCAGGAGGCCATGCAGCGGATGCAGCAGCGGGTTCAGGAACGCGCCCCCCTGGACCTCGAGGTCCTGCGCGAGTATCACGGCGTGCTGATGCGCGGGTCCGAGTTTGCCGGTTCCCTGCGAACCGCTGCGGTCCAGATTCAGAACAACCCCTGCTTCAAGACCGCGCCGCCCCGGAAGATCCCGGGACTTCTTGAAAGCCTGGTGAAGGAGTACACCCTGCGCAGCCGCGCCGTCTCCAACCTGCCCGAAGTCCTGGCCCTGGCGGCCTTCGTCTACAACGAGTTCATCCACATCCATCCCTTCGAGGACGGCAACAGCCGGACGGCCCGGGTGCTGCTGGCGCACGTCCTGCGTCAGCACGGGGCTGGCTTTGAGACGATCCCCAAGAGCTTCGATGTGCGCTTCCTCCAGGTCACCAAGGGGGCCCCCAAGAGGGACGACCGGGAGTTGCTGGAGCTTCTCAAAGAGATCCTGTTGGCCCGGCTCAACCGCGAAGAGCTTCAGAAGGCGCGAGAGTTGAGCTGACCGGAAGGCTCCCCGGGGTGGTCCGAGGACTCCCAGCGCAACCTCTCGGGGCCCGCCACCTCACGCGCCACGAACCCTGCCTCCAGGGGAGGTCCCCCCGCCAGGGCCCACCGCCAGAAGGCCACGCTGAGCGAACGCAGGGGCGCCATGAAGGGGCGATGGTTCAGACCCATCTCTGCGAAGGTCATGTGATCGGCGCCCTCAAAAACCGCCTGCCAGGCTCGTGCCGCGGTCAGGAGGGGAAAGACCCCGGCGCGGTCCTCCCGGGGGCCCTCCACGAAGGGACCGTGGTCCCGGGTGCCCGTGACCAGCAGGATGGGCCGGTCGAAGCAAGCGTGGTCCTCGGCCGCAAAGAACTGGCCCGGCGTGGGCGGGGACATGACCAGGAAGGCGCGGGGCCGCCGGTCCCGCAGCGTCTGACGCACTCCGCTCGACAGACGGACTGGGATTCCCCCCACCGCCAACGCGGTCACCGCCCCCAAGGAATGTCCCCCCAGCCCGACCCGGTTCGGGTCCAGGCGAGAGTCCAGGGCCAGTTGGTCCAGGACGAACGAGACGTCCAGCGGGCGGGCCTGAAGCTCGGCGGGGTCCCGAACCATGACCTGCAAGGCGGCGCTGCGCTGCGGGCGAGGCAGGCGATGGAGCCGGGCCAGGGCTTCCGGACCGCTTCCAGGATGCTCCAGGACGGCCACCGCCAGACCGGCATCCGACCAGGCCCGGGCCAGGCCCCCATAGCCATCCCGGCCTCCCCCGAATCCGGTGGAGAAGAGCACCAGCGGCCACGGGCGCGGAGTTCCGGCCGGTGGAAGATGGAAGCTGACGGGCACTTCGCGGCCGCGGGACGAATCAAGGAGGTCCAGATGAAGACGTTCAGACACAGGGGCCATGATTCTGGGCCCGGCCCCCTCCCCCTGGACCCGAAGACGTCAGCCGCAGGCGACGCCGGGAAGGCGATCACAATAATTTAACAAAGCCGCCCTAGTCGCCCGACACCTCAGGCGTGAACATGGAACTGAAGATACCGGTGAAGGAGATACCGCGATGAACATGTACGGCATGCAGTCCACCCCCCCGCCGATGCCCCCCGAGCGCAACAAGCTCGCCCAGGCGGCCCCTGGAATCGGCGGCATCCTCGGCGGCATCGCCGGCGCCGTGATCGGCACCATCATCTGCCCCGGCGTGGGCACCATGATCGGCGCTGGCCTCGGTGGCAGTCTCGGCGGCGGCATCGGCTCCCTGTTCAAGATGGGTGACGACGCCAACAAGACCAACATGTACAACCAGCAGATGGGCCAGTACTCTCAGCTCCGTCAGCAGGAACTGCAGCAGTACATGCAGTCCATGATGACGTCCAGCATGGGCGGAATGCAGATGCAGGGGATGATGATGCCCCAGATGGGGATGGGCTTCTAGGTCGATATTCCCAGCGGCTTCTCCCGCCTTCAAGGTAGGATCCCCGCCAGGGGGTCACGAAAAACGGTCACGGCGCGCTTGAGCCAGTGACCGGCGCGCGCCCCGCCCGAGACGGCTTGCCGTCAGTGCGGAGCGCGTCGTCTTTTTAATCCGAAGGAGACGAGCCATGCAACCCCAAGGCCCCACCCCATCCCAGCCCACCAACGAGTTGTTCCAACTTCTGGCCGATGTGGCCGAAGGCCGGAGGATGGCGGCCGAGGTCGAGGAGGTCCGTTCGGCTCGCAAAGCTCGAGTCGAACTCGTCCGACAGGACTTCCGTCAGCGCAGCCAGGGCCAGGCTCCCAGTGAAGCCCAGCAGGTGGAGGCAGCCTTCGAGGCACACCTGGCGGCCCTGGACCAGGTGGCCGAGGCCCTGACCCTTCCTGAGAGGCCACGCCTGGAGCAGGCTGCCCGCCAGTTGGTCGAGACGGCCTGCGAGGTGGACCGTTGCCTGCGAGCCTTCGACTGGGCCGACATGACCTCCGGCGAGACCCCCTACCCCCTCCTCAACCTCATGCGGCGCCTGCGCGACACGCTGGGCCAGCCGGAACACCCTCGGGCCCAAGAGATGAAGGCGTGGAGCGCTCCGGTCCTGCAGCAGGCGATGCGGACCACGGCCTCCGACCCTCGCCTGGCTCCCCTGTCGGCGGCTTTCGAGCGGGCAGTCCAGGCCCTGGAGGCGGGCGGGACCAACCTGTTCCCGGAGATCGTCGGGGCCTGCTCGCAGTTGGAGACCGCCCTGCTGGAGGAACCGGCCGCCGCCCCACCGCCCTCTTCCTGGCTGGAGGCCGTGCTGATCTCGGGAAGGGCCTATGCTGAAGGCGAGATGCCCGAGGAGATGCTGACCGAGGCCCTGGATGCCCTGGAAGAGCGCATGGTCGTCGCCTACCAGGACTTCGAGAACGCCGTCCTGGAGAGCACCACGTCGGGACAACGCGTCCAGGAAGAGGTCACCCGGAGCCGGGATCTCTTCGCACGCCTCAACGAGATCCTCGAAGCCATCCGAGCCGACCTGCAGACCTGCGCCGACCTTCCGCGGCTTCTTGACTCGCTTGAAGAGATCGCTCGCGCCCTGCATGAAGCCCAGAGGTTCTTTGATGAGACCGAGTCCCAGGCGGGGCAGTTCCCCTGCCCCCGCTGCGGCCAGCTCAACCTGCCCGGTTCCCGCGTGTGCTCGGCCTGCGCCGCCCAGTTGCCCCGGCTGGAGCTGACCCCGGCCCCCACCGAGCTGCCGACCAGCCAGGACCTGCACTCCCAGAACATGTTCGAGATCGCCCAGGCCGCCGAGAAGGCCGCCACCGGTGAGATCTCGTCCGAACAGTTCGCCGGCTATCTGCGCTGGGGCTTCGAGCTGGCCCAGCGTGGTCGCGAGGCCCTGGACCGAATCCCTCCCGAGTCCATGCCGAGCGACGAGGCGCGCGCCCTGGCCGAGCAGACCCGAGAGGGGATCAACGAGATCCAGACCGGCCTGGAGGAACTCACCTCCTGGAGCCGCGGCCTGGGCCAGGACTTCTATCGAGCCGGAACCCGCCGCATCCTGCGCGGTGGCCAGAAACTGGTGGCCGTCCAGCAGAAGGCAGATTGATGGGCTCGTAGGATTCCCACTTCGTGCAGAATCAACGCATCGGTGAAGTCCTGGCGGGTCGACTCCGAATCCTGGAGCCCCTGGGAGAGGGGGCCATGAGCGCTGTCTTCCTGGTGGAGGATCTCCACCTCCCCGGGGCCCGCTGGGCAGTCAAGGAGTTCCTGGAGTCCTCGGTGCCCGAGCGGGATCGGGACATGGCCTTGCGCCTCTTCCAGCGCGAGGGCGAGATCCAGGCCTCCCTGAGCCACCCCGGCTTGCCTCGCGTCTTGTGGCGATTCTCCCAGCCGGGCGGACGGCACTACCTGGTCATGGAGCGCGTCCACGGCGTACCCCTCGAGCAGCTTCTGCACGGTCGGCTTCGCCCGCTCCTCCCCCACGAGGCCCTGCCCATCGGCCTGCAGGCGACCCATGTGCTGGAATACCTGCACCAGCACGACCCGCCCGTGGTCTTTCGCGATCTCAAACCCTCCAACCTGATGGTCTCCCCTCTGGGTCGGGTGCGCTTCATCGACTTCGGGATCGCCCGCTACCACCACTCCCCCTCGGTCAAGGACACCCAGGAGCTGGGCACGCCAGGCTTCTGCGCCCCCGAACAGTATCACGGCCAGAGCACCCTCCAGAGCGACCTCTACTCGCTGGGAGTCACCCTCTTCTTCACCCTGACGCTCCAGGACCCCCAGTCATTCGGGTTCAAGTTCCCCAAGATATCCCAGTTCCAACCCGTGCCTCCCGTCCTGGAAGAAACCTTGGAGCGCTGTCTGCAACTGCGCCCTCAGGACCGACACCCCTCGGCGACGGCCCTCAGACAGGAACTGGAAACCGCCTTGTACTGTCTGGCCCCGGTTCCGTCCGGCTCCACCCGCGCCCTGGAAGGCCCCCTCTACGAACTCTCCCAACATGTCGAGCGGGTTCCCAGAAGCCACTCGGCCCCCCTGTGGAGGTTCTGGAGGGAATGGCTGCTGCGAACCTTCAACCTGGACCAACTCTGGTCAGGCGGCTCCGGCGCGCCCCCCCTGTCCTGACTCGAGCCAACGCCTACTCTTCGGTCGAATCCAACATGTGTTGAGGGCGGCCGCGTGAATCTGCATGCCGGGCGTCAGGCTCAAGGGCCCACCCCGCCAATCTCGAGGCGTTCGGTGAAGGTCAGCGGCCTCGTCGAACCCGGGGCCCATCAGACAGACCCGCCCCCGAAGGTCCGGGAGGACCTCTCCGCGGTCCAGCCTGTCGAGGATCTGGCTGAGGGGGAGTCGGGCGAAGCCCGGACCGGGGTCCTGGAAACGCAGGAGCGTGCCCTGGCCTTCCGTCACCACCTCGGCCCCGGCCAGGGTCACCTGGCCGTGCCGAAGGGTCATCTCACCGTCCAGAGTCAACTCCGCCAGGCGTCCCGCCAGGGTGCGTGTCCTGCCAACGGGGCCGGTCGACCAGAACAAGGGGACGCAGCGCACGGTTCCATCCGGATCCGTGGCGACGTTCAGGAATGCCGTATTGCCGAGGGGTTCGGCGGCATGATGGAGGGTCGGCACCGAACGTCGCTCTGCCGAGGCGTCTGGTCCACCCGAGACCGGAGGGCCATAGTACTCTCCCAGCACGACCCGTCCCCCCAGGACCTCCAGACCCAGGGCCAGCTCGCCCTCTTCCAAGGCCGCCAGGATAGGGCTGTCTTGAGGCAGGCCTTCGCGACGCGCATGCAGGATCAGGTCCAGGCCCACCGCCGTGGCCCCATGTTCAAGGAGGGCCTGGATGGCTCGGGCATAGTCCCCGGTCCACAGGACCGCCGGCTTGCCCAGCCGAGCCCCGACGCCGGCATCCACCTCGACCAGCAGGATGCGAGGGTCGACCGGGACGGGTCGGCGCAGGCCCATCCAGATGTCCAGAAGGGCCGCCTCCGGCCCGGTCAGCGCCCCCGAGAAGTGCAACCCCACCCCCAGGCACACAGCGGTCAACCAGGCCAGGAGGGCGCCGGCCAGGGCTGCCGAGGGCAACGGACCTTCGCGGTTGGAGCACCAGCGCATGGCCAGGAAGGCTTCGGCGCCCCGAGAGTTCGCTCCCGCCGCGGCAGGCGACTCCGGGGATGAAGCCCAGGTCGAGCATCAAGGGCCCGGACATGCGCGACGGCCGGCGGGCGCCTGGCGCCACCGGCCGTCGTTGGGAGAAGAGAGAAGACTAGCCGCCGTACTGCTTCCAGGGCTGCTTGTCCGCCAGCGCCAGAATCTTCGGGGGGTAGCTCGAGCCGCCGTTGTAGCGCTTCAGGGCAGCACTCCAGGAACCAGTCTTCTTGTACAGGTCTGCCAGGTACTTGGCCCCGTAGTCGATGTTCTTGGCCGAGTCGAAGACTTCGGGCGTCTTGGCGAAGGCGTGGTAGCGGTCGTCGATCTGCATGACTCCCTTGCCGTGCTGTCCGTCGAAGGACAGGGCCTTGGCGTTCCAGGTGCTTTCCTGCCAGGCCACGGCTTTGAGGATGTTCTCGGGGATCCCGTACTTCTTGGCGGCGGCCGACAACTGCTGGCCAATCTGGGCCTTGCTGGGGTTGGCCCCGTAGCTGGGGATCTGTGTGTTGCCCTGGGCCTGGACCGGCTGGTTCGTGGCGCCGCCCGCCGCGTTCCCACCCATGTAGTTGCCCAACATCTGGGACATGCTGGCCTGGGCGTTGGCCCCTTGGGACTGAATCTGGGCCGCCATGGTCTGCATGACCTGCTGCATTTGCTGCATCTGCCGGGTGGACAGAATCTGCAGCGCCTGCATCAACATCGCGTTCAGGGCCGACCCGGCGTTGAGCATCGAGATGGCGCTGGAGGCGCCGAAATCAGCAGGCATCCCAAAGGCGCCGGTCATGCCGGACATGCCGGACATACCAGACATACCGGTCATACCGGTCATACCGGTCATGCTCGACATCCCCGTCATTCTGGTCCCACCAAGCATCTGGATTGGATTCATTCCAGGGAGCATATCCCACCTCGCGGTTTGTGAACTTGCCTTGAGCCCTTCTTCACGACATCGCGGCCCGAAGTCAACGCCCTGAGCGCCAGAGCCCTGCCACCAGAATGGAAAAGACCCGCCGCGGGGGCGGGCCTGTTTGGGAACGAGCGATGCGGGCCCCTAGCGCGAGTTTCGGCGGACCAGGCGACATCACCCGATGAAAGCCCATAGCCATCGAGATTTCAGCTCACGGTATGGGTATACACAAAGGGTGGCGCCGGTGGGACCAGGTGCTCGAAAACTGAGGGGCCGCCGTCGCCCTCCTCCAATATCCAGTTGCACGTGATCTTCTGCTTACCCCGTTGGGCTGCGGCTTGCATGACCATGGCGAGCCTCGTCCGGCCGAGGTGATTCAAGAGTCCGGACAGGCTTCCCGTCCAGCCGCAGCGGGTCCGAGCCTCGTGATGCACCAGTCGGGCGAGGATGTAGGAGATCAGGCAGATGAAGATATGGACCCGGAGCTTCTGGTCGGTCCAGTGGAACTGGGGTCGCACCGCGAGGTGTGTGGGGTCCTTCACCTGACGGAAGGCCGCCTCAAGTTCGTGTTGGCCGCGGTAGGCGAGAATGATCTCCTCGCTGGTCCAATCGTGCTGATCGGTCATCAGGATGCGCTTGCCGAAGACGTCCAGGTCCAAGCGCTCCACAGCGTCCTGGTCGATCGACCAGGTCAGTCTTTCCCGCCCCGACCGTTCTGGATCGAATTCGACCCGGAGCACATCGCGCACGTACTGGCCGGAGGTGAGCGAGGCGATCCTCTTCTGCAAGCTTTCCGCATTGCGTGGCCGGGAGCGCGGGTTGGCCAACTGGTCCTGCCATGCTGTCAACGCTCGGATGCGCTTCTTGAGATGCTGGTGTAGGCCCCTCATCTGCCCCTCCCGAAGCAGGTCACTTCGGTAGAGGACCAGAGTTCGTTCTGCGCCCCAGATCACGCGCTTACATCGGTACACCGGCAGTCCTGCCAGTGGACCGCCCTCCAAAGCCGTATATTCCTCCAAGGGGATCTCTCGAAGAGCGCGGTATCGGCTGGGCGGCAGGCCGCCGACGTAATGAAAGGGAGCCTCGTCTACCTGGGCCTGGTTGCTCCGGGAGTTGTTGCCCATGTCGTAGACGATGGTCGTCTCCTTCACCCTCTCCCCCAGGAGGGCTTCAAGCCGGGTCTGGATGCGCCCGAGCGCCTCTGAAAACTGGACGACATCTGGGACGTTGCCATCGTAGACATGCGTGCACAGGGGGATCTGGCTCTCTCGGGCGCACAGCACCGACCAGGAAATCAAGCGCAGGTCCACGCGCTTCTGCTTGGAGTGGCCGCGCTGCGGAAGCTTGGGCCGGGTGTTGGTGCTTGCGATGTAGGTGAAGAAATTCGTGGTGTCGTACAGCAGGGTCTCGAGCTTCAGATGGAACTCGTCGACGACCGTGCGAACCAGTTCACCCTCGATCGCCTCGAGAGCCTCTGGGGACACGCGGTTCATCTGGTCCCAGAAGAACTGGCTATTCAGTCTGTCAGGCCGCGTCAGACCGAACAGGTGCGAGATCGTGGTGTCTGCCGCCCACTCCGCCCACCCCCGCTTGGATCGAGGTTGCACGGCCCGGTTGAGAGCTGCCAGCAGCAAGGTGGTGCCGACTGATGGCGAGCGGCGAGCTGGACCGACGTGACGGTCGATGATCTCGGCTACGCCGAGCCTGTCAGCCATCGCTTTGAGCGCGGCAACGTTGCCGTGCTGCTTCGAGCTCAAACGGATGGGGCCCGGTGCCCGGCCCGGATCTTGAAGGCGAGCCAGAAGGGCATCGGCCGTTCCGAGATACGCAACTGGAACAGGGCGCGGCTTCCCGTTCACGCGGCGAGACTCGACGATGCGCCAGTAGGTCCTGCCACCGACGCGGTGCTTCTGGAGGCTGGCCATACTTTGTGTATACCACATACTTGAAATCCAGTCAAACTTCCGATTTCATAGGGGTTTGCTGGCATAGACCTATTTGTGTATACACTTTTCGGCAAAAGAAGAGCCCCGGAAACGCCCGTCAAATGGGGCTTCCGGGGCTCCTGCGGCGGCCCAGGTTTGGGCGCCTATCCGAAACTCACGCTAGGTGTAGAGCCCCGGGACCCGTGCCCCACCGATGAAGGCGTTCCAGTCGACCTTCTCGATCTTGGCACCTTCCTTTGGGCTGTCGGTCCCCATGGCCATGCCGTTGCCCAGGTAGATCTCGATGTGGCTGGCCTTGCCCGAGGGGATCCCCCGATCATTCTTGTAGTGATAGAAGATCAGGTCGCCGGGCTGCAACTGATCGCGAGAGACCGCCGAGTTCTTGAACATCGACTGGTACCCTCGGGCCGTGGTCCGACCAGCGTTGACTCCCGCCTTCTGCAGAGCGTAGGCCACCAGTCCCGAGCAGTCGAAAGAGTTGGGGCCCTCGGCTCCGAAGACGTAAGGCTTGCCCTGCTGGGCGCAGGCGATGTCGATGAACTTCTGCACCTTGGCCGTCGGACCGGTCTGGGGGGTGGCCACGGATGACGTGCTCAGCGGCGCAGCCCCTGCCGCCGCGGTGAAGGCGCTGGCCGGATTGGTCCCCCCGTTCATGAAGCTGGCCATCAGCTTGGACATGTCGGCCGTGGTCGAGGCCTGCTGCTTGGAGAAGGCAGCCAGGAACTGCATCATCTGCTGCATCATCTGCAACTGCAGGGCCATCATCATCTGATTGAGCATCGCCATGGTGGTGTCCATGGCCGGCATGCCCATCATGCCCATGCCAGTCATTCCGGTCATTCCGGTCATGCCGGTCATCATGCCCATTCCCGACGTCCCGGTCATGCTGAACATGCCGTTCGTACCGTTCATGGCGTTCATGCCGTTCATGCCCGGCATCCCCATTCCATACTGCATCGGGAAAGAACCACTCAACATGATGACCTCACACAACCCCAGAGATTTCCGAAACTTCTCAAGTCGTTCTTCACGACAAGGACAAGTGCCGTCTATGGGGGGCACGAAAGATCATCCTTCCCGACAACCCCTGGGATCAATCAGGGCCCGCCGACTCCGGCGCGCCCTGACAGCCCACAGACCGGAACCGACTACTTCTGTTCCTGGCAGGCCAGATAGCCGTCGATGGACCCGGAAGACAGGCTGTAGGAGTTCTTCTTGACCGAATTCGAAGAGTTGCCTTCGATGGTATAGACCTGGCCATTGGCCACCTTCTCGACGATCCCGATGTGGTCCGCGGTGCCGTCCTTGTCCCAGTCGAAGAGGATGGCATCTCCGGGCTGAGGCGAGTACTGCCCGCCCTCCTTCCAGATTCCCTCGCTCTTGCCCCAGCTCTTGACGGTGGGACAGTAGTTGCGGTTCGAGAGCCCGTCCAGGTCCAGGACCCCGTTGTCCTTGAGCAGGTTCATGGCCCAGGCAGCGCACCAGGGCGTCGTCGCGCAATTGATCCCGCTCTCCTTGGTGACCTGGTTGATGGCTGCCGTGTCGGAGTTCTCGTTCAGACCCACCATGCTGTTGGCCTGGGCCAGAAGGGCCGTGACCCCTTGCCCGCTGGTCACCGTCGAGGTGGAACCCGTTGCGGTGAGACTGGTCGAGCCGGAAAGCAAGGCACTGAGGTCGCCATAGTAACTGGTGGAGGCCATGGAGGTCCCCGCCGTCAAAGAGGCCCCGCTGAAATAGTTGGAAATCATGGTCGACAGATCGGTACTGGTCAGACCCGACGAGAGGCCGTAGGTCCCCAACTGCTGCGAGTAGTAGGAGGACAAGGACGAGATCGAGTCGGTCCCTGCCGTCCCCCCCATGTAACTGGCGAGCAACCCGGAGAGGTCTGTCGTCGTCCCGAGGCTGCCCGTCGCAGAGGTCGAGGTCCCGGCCAGGTTCTGCATCATCTGCATCATGGCCTGATACTGCTGCAGCATCATCATGCTGAGCATGCCGTCCAGACCGGACATGCTGCTCAAGCCAGACATTCCGGTCATTCCAGTCAGAGCGGACAGACCGGACAGACCGGACATGCCGGACATTCCCGACAGACCGGACATGCCGCACATGCCGCACATGCCGGACATTCCTGACAGGCCGGACATGCCGGACATGCCCGACAGGCCGGACATGCCGGTCATTCCCATTCCGTACTGCATCTGGGACATTCCACTGATCATGGGCCACCTCGCAGGGCTTCGATTGGTTCCTCAACAGGGACCTCACGACTCCCCTGCCTCAGGACTACCGCCCAGAATCAGCGTTCCCTAAAGAGTCGACGAAGAACAGCCAAGGCCCAGAAACGCGAAGAGGCCCGCCTGAAGCGAGCCTCTCACGATGACCGGGACCGGCCAGAAGGATCAGGTGCGCAGGTAGCCGTCAATCGAGTTGGAGTTCAAGGCGTAGGTGTTCTTCTTCACCGAGTTCGAAGAGTTGCCCTCGATGGTGTAGACCTTGCCGTTGGCCACCTTCTCGACGATCCCGATGTGGTCGGTCGTGCCGTCCTTGTCCCAGTCGAAGAGGATGGCGTCTCCGGCCTTGGGGGTGTACTGGCCGCTGTTGCCCCAGATGCCCTTCTTCTGGCCCCAGCTCTTGATGGTCGGGCAGTAGTTCCGATTGGACAGACCGTCCAGGTTCAGGACACCGTGATCCTTGAGCAGGTTCATCGCCCAGGCGGCGCACCAGGGGGTGGTGGCGCAGTTGATCCCGGACTTCTTGGTGACCTGGTTGATGGCCGCCGTGTTCCGGCTTTCGTGCAGCCCCACCATCTGGTTGGCGTGGGCCAGCATCCCGGCCGTCCCCTGGGCCACGGGGCCCGCGTTGGTGACCCCTCCGCCCGTCAAGGCCCCTGCAGCCCCGCCGCCGGCGGCTCCGTTCATGTAGGCGTTGAGGGTCTGGGACATGTTCTGCTGCTGGGTCTGCATCTGGGCCAGGAAGGACTGCATCGTTGACTGCGCCTGAGACGCCGTCTTCTGCATGATCAGATGCAGCATCTGCATGGCCATGTTGTTCATCATCTCGCTCATGACGAGCAACTGGTTCAGCGCACCCACGTCGGCCATGCCGGTCAAGGGGCTGCCACCCATCATGCCCATGCCCGGAATGCCCATCCCGGGAGTCCCCATCATCCCGGGCTGCCCCATTCCAGACATCCCCATCATGCCGGGCATCGCAGTCATGCCCGCCATCCCAGTCATTCCAAGCTGCATCGGGTTGACTTGACCAAGCACGGTCCACCTCGCTGGCGTGAATTCTTTATCCGTCCTTCACGACAACCTGAGCTCAGGTCAAGAGCCGTCCAGAGGATCCGAGCGTCTCAGTCTTCCGCAGCCCGCGCCGCCAGGCGCCCCTCCACCAGACGCTGGAGGAAGACGGCCACCTGGCGGGTCTCGCGCACGGCCGCCACCAGGGCTTCCAGGGCTCGGTCCAGGACCTGCTCATCGAGTTCAGGGGTCAAAGACTCCAGATGTGCCAGCCCCTCGAAGAACTTCTCCAGCCCGTTTTCGACCGATTCCTGCGAGGCGTGCCAGGCTTCCAGCTCATCTGCAGGCGTGTTCGGGACGGGGGAGGGCACCCGTTCCAACACCTCCAGCGACTGCTCGGAGCGACGGCGCAGCTCCGCCACCGCCGCCTGGAAGGCATCCCAATCGCCATTCCCGGATCGCAGCTTCTCGGCCTCGTGGAAAAGCCTCTGCAGATAGTCCGGAAGGTTCTCGGTCTGGCCCAGGGGCATCCCGACGGGCGCCTCCGGGACCCGCTCGGGCATCCGGGCGCTGCAGGCAGGACACGTCCGGTCCCATTCGCCCACCTCGGCACCGCAGCGAGGACACAGGAAGACCGCCGTCTCGGGCGCAGGCGCCGGCGGAGAGTCCAGCCGCGCCTTGAGCTCGACCAGGGCCTCTCCAGTGGTCCGGACGGCCTCCAAAGCGACCTCCAGGGCTTCGAGTTCCTCCGCGTTGACGACCCGCACCAGGTTCTCCAGGGCCTGCCCGTGGGCCTCCACCTCCGGGGGCACCTCGGCAGCCGAGACCAGGGCGTTCCAAGACGGCTGGAGTGACTCCAGGCAATTGACCAGGATGTTCCAGTTCCGGCGTCCTTCCAGGACGGCCCGGCCTGCGCGCAGGATGGAGTTCACCGCAGGGACCGGCGAAAGCACCGGACGAGCCGCCTCGGTCTCGCGCAGTCTGGCCTGACAGGTGTCCAGGACCCGAACCTGGCCGACCATCGCCGTCACATCGCGGGCCACGGCCACGGCATCGTTCTCGGTGACCGAGATGTGCAGGCTGGCCATCATCCCCCGCAGCCCCTCGAAGGCCTCCAGGGCATCCGCGACGACCTCCTCGTCCTCGACCGAGAAGTCCTGGCCGGGAAGCGAACTCTTGAATCCTTCGTAGAGCGCCCCCAGGGCCAGGTCGACTTCCTGAAGCTCCTTCTGGGAGCAGTCGAAGGGAGTCCTGGTCTGCTGGCACTGGGTCAGGACTTCGACCAGGCCGCGCAGCGAGGGGACCAGGATGGGGAACGTTTCGTCGAGAGGGGGGAACGTCGTAGTCACAAACCTACCTTCTCCCGATGTCGCGGAGGTTCCTCCGCCCTCCACAAGGCTCCGTATTCAGGCGCTTCCCTCCGCCCGAACCGTCCCTTCGGCGATTTCCAGCGCCTCCCAGAGAGCCTCGGTCCCGGCACCCGAGCGCCAGACCGCCTCATTCAGGAAGCGCCTCCAGACCCGGGCTCGCGGCCTGCCCAGGTAGAAACCCAGCAGGGGCCTGACCAGCACCGGAAGCCCGACTCCCCGGCGGACCTGTTGCTCGGCGTAATGGAAGAATGCTTCCAGGACCTCCCGCCGCGACAGGACCGGGCGCTCCTCACCGAAGACCTCCTGATCTACCCGAGCCAGGAGATAGGGATTGACATAGGCTTCACGCCCCAGCATCACCCCATCCACGACCTCCAGGTGGGTTCTGGCCTCTTCCAGGGTCCGGAGGCCTCCATTCAGGACGATCTCCAGGTGGGGATGATCGCGCTTCAGACGATGGACGTCGCCGTAGCGCAGGGGGGGAACCGAGCGGTTCTGCCTGGGACTCAGTCCATCCAGGCGGGCGTGGCGGGCGTGGACCACGAAGGTCCGACACCCCGCCTCGGCCAGTCGCCCGACGAAGCCGACCAGCCACTCATACGAGTCCTGCCCATCGATCCCCAGTCGGCACTTGACGGTCACCGGGATGGACACGGACTCGACCATGGCCTGGACGCAGGCCGCCACCACCTCGGGTTCGGCCATCAGACAGGCCCCGAAGCGGTTGGACAGGCCCCTCTCGCTGGGGCACCCGACGTTCATGTTGACCTCGTCATACCCCCACTCCTCGGCCATGCTGGCGGCCCGGGCCATCAGATCGGGGTCGCTTCCGCCCAGTTGCAGGGCGACAGGATGCTCGCACGGGTTGTAGTCCAGGTGCTCGCGGCGATCCCCCAGCACCACGGCGGCGGGGTTGACCATCTCGGTGTAGAGCAGGGCCCGATGGGTCATCAGGCGGGCCAGAAAACGCTGGTGGCGATCCGTCCAATCCAACATGGGAGCAAGGCAGAAGGTCCGATCCATGACCGGAGCGCTTCGCGCAGTGGCCGCGAAGCCCTGGGTCCGGGAGGTCTGCCAGAGCCAGCCCAGGCGCAAGACCTGGGGACCGAGAATTGAGGCTCGTGCCGGACTTCTCTGCTGTGGGCCTCTTCTCCCGAGCGGCGCGAATCCGACCGACCTCGGGACCACCAGGCCACGGGAACAAAGGTTGAGAGGTCGAGCAGAGAATACCGGTCCTCGACTTGAAGAGTTCCACCGCCTCCCAAGCCGAATCACAAAACCTCCAGCCGGTCTGCCGATGGAGCCTCCGGGCGGAAATCTGGTCGGTCGCGGCCCTGGTCCTGGTCGTCGCCGGACTCCAATACGCGTGGCTGCAGCACAGCGACGTCCAGTTCGACACACCGGACTTCACGGTCCACGCCCGAACAGCCCTCGATATCTGGGAGGCCCTCCTCCAACAGGATCCCGGACACGCCCTGACCCGAACCAAATATGGACCTGCCGGGTATCTGCCTGCGGTGGGGTTGTTCCAGATCTTCGGCCCGGACCTCGAGCTCTTGCCCCTGGCCCAGTTGCTGCTCCTGCCGGTCCATGCCCTCGCCCTCACGGCACTCGGGCGCCGGCTGTACGGCCCCGGGGCGGGTTTCCTGGCTTGTTTTTTCCTGTTCACGACCCCGCTCTTCGTGCGCCTGTCCAGGGCCTATCTCCTCGAGATCCCATCCCAGGCCCTCCTCTTGACGGGCCTGACCGTCCTGATCTGCGGGAAGGCATTGGAGAACCGACGCGCCGCGGTCCTGTTCGGAATCACGCTGGGGTTGACGGCCATGACCAAGCAGGAGGTCCTGGTCCTGTGGCTGCTTCCCCTGGCCCTGTACGTCGTGGGGGTCCTCCAGGCCGTCCCCACGCCCGAGGCCCGACGAAGCAGGCTCCTTCACCTGCTGCTGGCCGGCGCGGTGGCCGCCTTGCTCTGCCTGCCGTTCCTGCTGCTGGTTGGCCCCCAGTCCGTTCTCAAAGCGCGGCTTGTCGCCCTGACCTGTGCCATGGAGGGTCCCGAATACCACTGGAATCTTTGGACCTGGCTGCACTTCCTGACCTTCAGGAGCCTGGGCGGCGGACATCTGCTGCTCCTGCTCCTCGGTCTGCTCTTCCAGAGGCCCGCAAGTCCGGACAGACGCCTGGTCATCAGCATGCTGGTGTGGGGCCTCCTGCTCGTCCACCTGGGAACCGCCCATCGAGAGTATTATCTCCTGAACCTCATGGGCTGCGCGGCCCTGATCGCCACGGGATGGGCCTTCTCGAACGGAATGCCGAGAAGGACTCCGATCTTCATGGGACTCCTGGTGCTCGTCTACGGGATTCCGCCCCTGGCGGGCTGGATGATTCCCGCACGCCCCCCCTCCACCGCAGCGCTCCACCACCCGTCCCCTGGGCACGAGAACCCGGAAGGTTGGAGGATCCTTGCCCCCCTCATGGCCGATCGGCCGAAACGGGGCCGCGAGGACGCCCTCCGGCTGCTGCAGGATCTGCAGCGGGAAGCACCGGACGGATTCACTCTCTATCTCGCCGACGACCCGAGCAAGTGGTTCTGGAGGGACTATCTCGAGACTCTTCGTCGATACCATTCAATTCCAGTGCACCTGATCGTGCTGGAGCCGGGGGCCTCTCCCGGTGCTCCCGGACCGGTGGCCCCAAAGGGGAAGACCCCAGGGCCGGCCTTCTTTCTCATCCCCAAGGAACACCTCCGGCCAGGCTCCGAACGGTATCACGTCCCAGGTTTCCTTCCCCGACGTTCCGACGCGGATCCGCCGAGAGAGTACCGTCTTCCTTCCGGAGAGGACCCACCTCCCGAATGGTTCCAGGTGATTCGCCTCGACGGAGGTGAGCCTGGTCCCACCAGGATGCACCCCGGGCCAGGAAGCCGGATCCCGTCCCCTTCCCCGACGCCAGTCCGGATCACGCGCTGAAGCCGTCTCCATCCAGGAACTGTCGGGCCCAGATCTCGGCGGAGAGGAAGCGCCACAGGTCCCACGAGCGGTCTTCGCCCGCCGCGTGGCGGCGCAGCACCTCTTCCACCTCGGAGGGCTGAAGGATTCCGCGGTTCTTGAAGCGGGAGTCGCGGAAGACCGACTCCACCCAGTCCTTCAGCTCGTTGCGGAACCAGTGCGAGACCGGCGTCGGGAAGCCCAGCTTGTCCCTGCGCTCGACCACCTCGCGCGGCATCAGGCCGCTCATCGCGCGGCGCAGGACCAGCTTGGTCTCGGCCCCGGAGATCTTGAACCGGGCCGGAAGCGAGAAGCAGAACTCCACCAGGCGATAGTCCAGGAACGGGGTGCGCGACTCCAACGAGAAGGCCATCGAGTTGCGATCCTCGTAGCGCAGCAGGGACGGGATCGAGTGCAGCGTCAGGTCGTTGTAGAGCCGCTGCAGCAGCCGATCGTCGAAGGTCCGCGGGGGCCGGGAGCGGGCCATCCCCCGCGTGCGCCCCAGCCAGTCGCGGACTGCCCGCCCTTCCATGGCAGCCGAGGCGAATTCCGCGGTCAAATAGTGGGGAGGCTTGATCCGACCCGGACGATTCGCCCCCAACCGGGCCAGCCAGCGCGGACGCCGCGCCCGACGCAGGGCCCGGTGGGCATCCTGGGTGTGGCTGCGTCCGGTCAGGGCCTCGATCAGGCGCACCTCCTCCCAGAGGCGCGACTCGTCCTCGCCTCCTGAGGCGATCCGCGACGCCAGCGAGGTCAGGTGCTCGGGGAAGTAGGAGTGGTATCCCGCCAGGATCTCGTCTCCGCCCTGACCGTCCAGAAGGACCGTCACGTGCCCTCGAGCGGCCTCCATGACCTTCCACTGCGAGTAGATCCCGGGCGCCGCCGAGGGCTCGTCCTGGTGCCACATCATGCGGGGGAAGAGATCGGGAAGGCCCGCGGGGTCTGGCTGGACCTCGTGGGCATGACTGCCGCAGCGACCCGCGATGGCCCGGATGAAGAGGCTCTCGTCGCAGTCGGCCTGTGGATAGACCGACGAGAAGGTGTCCATGGGGTCGGGACGCATCCGGCTGGCCAGGCTGACGATCGAGCCCGAGTCCAAGCCTCCCGAAAGACAGGTCCCCACCGGCACGTCCGAGCGCAGGCGCAGGCGCACGGCGTCCACCAGAAGATCCCGGAAGGCCTCCGCCGCCTCATCGATCCGCTGAACCGGCGGGGTGCCGAAGACTGCCGCCGCGTCACTGGGTTCGAAGGCCAGATCCGTCCGGGTCAACTCGTTCAAGCCCGGGGCCCCCGCCAACGAGTCCCGGGCCTGGGCCAGGGCCGCCTCCAGGGCGGGCTCGGCCTTCAGCGTCCAGAAACGCCAGACCCGAAGCCGACCGTCCTCGAGGGTCAGGCTGTGGGCCGGGGGAAGCCGGTGGATCTCGGGATAGAAGGTGGCCTCTCCCTCGTCGTCCACCAGGCCCTCGGCCAGGAAGCGCATCAGGGTGTCGGGACGCATCCGCCGCAGGGAGGGATCGTCGGCCAGCAGGGCCTTGGGCTCGGAGGCGAAGCGGAACTCGCCCTCCTTGAAGGCATAGTAGAAGGGCTTCACCCCGAAACGGTCCCTCGAGCAGAAGAGGCGCCGCTTCTGCCGGTCCCAAAGCGCGAAGCCCCACATGCCGTTGAAGCGGCTGACGCACTCGGCTCCCCACTCCAGCCAGGCTTCCAGGACCACCTCCGAGTCGGTGTCGCTGCTGAACTGATGCCCCAGGGACTGGAGCTCCTCGCGCAGCTCCCGATAGTTGTAGATCTCGCCGTTGAAGACCAGCACCGCCGATCCGCGCTGCATCGGTTGGTGGCCCCGCTCCGAGAGGTCCAGGATCGACAGGCGGCGATGGACCAGGCCCAGGCCGACCTCCGGATCGACCCAGACCCCCTGATCATCCGGACCACGATGCGCCAGGACCCGGCTCATGCGCTCCAGGCGCCCCGGGTCGACGGGGCCCTGCCCGGTGAGGATGCCTGCGATTCCGCACATGGCGCCCTACCCCGCCTTCCCGACCGACTCCGCGGCAGGCTGGAAGGCCTGGACCCGGACCGAGCCCACCTCGACGGTGCGCAGGCTCCCCCCCGAGGACTCGCTGGCCAGAAGGCCGGCGGCGTCGCCCAGGGGCACGCTCAGGCGCTGCTCGAGGTAGACCTCGTGCCAGACCTGGAAGCACAGCAGGTTCAACACGCGATTGGCCAGATGGGTCTGCCCGGCCCGGAAGCGGGCCATCAGATCGCCCACCGCCTGCGGGTCGAAGAAGCCGTGGACGGCCAGGCGTTCGGGTGCCAGGGCCCGCGACGCGTAGTCGAAGAGCCAGGTGTTGAGCCACTGGTTGACCGGCATCACGAAGCCCTCCTTGGGCCGATCGATTGCGATGTCGGGGATATGGCCTCGGGCAGCCCGCTTCAGGACCGACTTGACCTCCTGACCGTGAATCTTGAAGCGCCCCGGGATCCGGGCGGCAAACTCCATCACGTCGGTGTCCAGGAATCCCGTGCGGATCTCCAGGGAGTGGGCCATGGAGAGCCGATCCACGAAGGCCAGGACCTGGTCCGGCAACTGGGTGGCGAACTCCACCTCCAGGATCCGGTTGGTGGGGTCCTGGGCGGACAGATCCCGGAAGGCCCTGCGCAGATGCTCGCGCGTCGAGAAGCCGGCGAATCGGGCCCGGAAGTCCGGCGAATAGATCGCGGCCTTCTCCTCGTCCCCGAAGACCAGCAGCTTGGAGCGCCAGGCGGACTCGTCCTCCTCGGCCAGGTTCTCGACGAAGTCCCTCTGCTGCTCGAAGTGGCCCAGGTCGCGAGGTTCGCGCCCCTCGCGACGGGCTGAGAGCACCTCGGCCACGGGCCCGGCCACCCGATGCGAGAGGTAGGAGCCGAAGAGTTCATCGGCCCCATCCCCGGAGAGGGCCACTTTGACGTGCCGGGAGATCAGCCGGGAGAGGAAGTAGGTCGAGACCACCCCTCCGAAGGGCTCGTCGAAGTGGCTGAGGATGGCCGGCAGATCCTCGGTGAAGCGCGAAAAGTCGATCCGCTCCTCGAGGTGCTCGGTCCCGTATTGCCGGGCGATCTCCCGGGCACACTTCAGGTCCAACTCCTTGCCCGGGGTGGTCGAGTCCTCATCGTAGGTCAAGGTGAAGGTCCGAATCCTGCCCCCCGCCTCCTGGGCCGCCAGGGCGGTGGAGAGGCTGGAGTCCACACCTCCCGACAGGAAGAAGCCGATGGGCACGTCCGAGACCAGCCGTCGGCGCACCGCCTGCTTGAGCAGGCGCGCCAGCTCCTCGGCCAGCTCTTCCTCGGTGGGGTCTCCCTCCAATGGGGTCCAATCCAGTCTCCAATAGCGCTGGACCCGGGAAATCCGTCCCTCCTGCCAGACCAGCATGTGGGCGGGGGGCAGCATGTGGATCCCCTCGAAGATGGTCAAGGGCGAGGGGACGTTCTTGTAGGAGAGGTAGTGGTGCAGGGCCTCGAGGTTGACTTCCCGGCGAATCCCGGGCACCTGCAGGAGGGCCTTGATCTCCGAGGCATACCACAAAGCCCCATCATGCACGGTGTAGTACAGGGGCTTCTTGCCGGCCCGGTCGCGAACCAGGCAGCCCTCGCGACGGCGCTCATCCCACAGCGAGATGGCGAACATCCCCTCGATCCAGCGGGGGAAGTCCTGACCGTGCTCTTCGTACAGATGGGCGATGACCTCGGTGTCGCATCGGGTCTGGAACTGATGACCCTGACGACGGAGCTCTTCACGCCGCTCGCGGAAGCTGTAGAACTCGCCGTTCTGCGCCACCCAGACCCGACCCGAGCCCGGGGCGGCCAGACTGCCGGGAAGGGGCTGGCGGCCACCCTCCAGGTCGATGATCGAGAGACGCCGGGCTCCCAAGGTGTACCCCTCCCCGGCCACCAGGTGCTGGTCGTCCGGCCCCCGGTGGGCCAGGACCCGCAACATCCTCTCCACCACCTGGGGGGCTCGAACCCCGAAGACACCTGCGATTCCACACATGGACGAACACCCTCCAGGCCCGTTCGAAGACGGACCACCCCGAGCCGACGGCCCGGAATCTGCAAGGGGAATCCCCCCTGGTTCCACCCGGTCACACGGTCCGCGGAACCGCCGCGGGTTCGGCGCCCGGGGGAGCGTTCCTCCGGTCCCCGCGGCGCAGGAGGGCCAGCGTTCCGCCTGGAATCCCGGCCCATTCTCTTCCAAGGAGCGATGCCATGAACCAGACCCTCATCACCCCCCTGGACAACGGCCCTCTGCTGGTGAAGGGCCCGGTGATCCTGCAGGACGCCGAAGGCAACCCGTTCCCCATCGACAAGCCCCAGGTCGGATTGTGCCGCTGCGGCCACTCGGCCAGGAAGCCCTTCTGCGACGGGGCACACCGCGGGAAGTTCGAAGACTGCTGCCGGGTCGAGAAGTAGCCCCTGGAACACGTGGCCTGCGCCGGGGCGGGTCCAGAATCCCTCCCGGCGCAGGAGCCGAGAATCCCGAAAGTGCAGGCCATGAGTCACCAAGATCCCTCCCCATCCGAAGCCAGCCCGGCCGAGACACCGGAATCCGCATCCGGCGAGGGTCCCGGAATCCCGACATCGGCCGGTCCCCGGACCTCCGGGTTGCCGCTGGACGAGTGGAACCTGACGGAGTGGACGTGGAGATCATGGCTGGCGCCTGCGGCCGTGCTGGGTGCGCTGCTGGTCCTGTCCCCGCTGGTGGGCGTCCGCTTCCTGGGCGACGACTTCATCTGGGTGTATGAGGCCTCGCGCCAGACCCTGGCCGGCCTCTTCCAACGCGGCTACTTCGAGTTCGTGCGCCCGGTCAACGAGGCCTGGTGGTATCTGATGTGGTGGGTTTCGGGCACCGACCCGCGCGGCTACCACCTGTTGACCTTGGGTGTGTTTGCCCTGACGGCGCTGCTGCTCTACCAGTGGGTCCGAGAGCTGACCGGCAGGCCCTGGGCGGGCTTCATGGCCCTGTGCCTGTTCCTGGCCGACCCCCTGCATGTCGAACCGGTCAGTTGGCCCTCGGCCTGCAGCGAGGTGCTGGCCGGGGCCTTCGTCCTGGCCTCCCTGTACGCCTGGCGGCGCTGGCGTCTGGAGGGAGGCACCGCGTGGATGCTGGCCACCTTGTCCGCCATGCTGGCGGCCTTCGGCTCGAAGGAATCCTCCGTCGCCCTGCTCCCGGGGCTGATTCTGGTCGAGATCACCCTGGTTCCCCCGGAAGAGCCACTGGCCCGCAGGCTTCGAGCGCTGGCCACGGTCCTGGTCCCCGGATGCCTGGTGCTGGCGGCAGCAGCGTTTTCGGTTGCCCCCGAGGCCGGATACTCGACCTCGATCTCCGGGAAGACGCTGAGCGTGGGCTTGGAGTATCTCAACAGGGCCCTGCTGACCGGCGAGGTCCGAGGCGCCCTGGCGGCCCTTCTCCCCCAGAGCGCCAACCTGGCGGTGGCCATCGCCCTCGTGGCGGCCCTGGTGCTCACCTGGAAGCGAACCCCGGCCGTCTTCCTGAACCTGGCTTGGGTGCCTTTCACGGTCCTGGCCTACGCGGTCTTCGTCCCCGACCTGCCCATCGCAGATCGCTACTTCTATCTGGCCTCCCTGGCCGTCGCGGCAGCCGCCGGAAGCTTTCTGGCCAGCCTCCGGGGCCCCCAGGCGGTGGTCTGGTCGGTGCTGGTGGCGACGGTGGTGACCATGGGAACCCTCCAGACCTCCCGGGAGGTCCGCTTCCGGGCGGACAACTACGGGATGCCCCAGCCGGAGGCCGAGTCCCTGCGCATCGCCCTGGCGGATCATCAGCCCGACGCCCCGGTCTTCGTCTACTGTCCTCCCCAGGTGGAGCTGCACCCCCTCTACGCCTGCGCCCTGCTGGGCGGCCTGGACCTGGAGCAGATCCACCCCTGGCCCGACATCCTGCGCTACGACAAGCTCCCCGAAGGTTCTGCGGCCCTCTTCTGGGACCAGTTCTCGACGCGATTCTCGGACCTGACCGAGGCCGCCCGCTCGGGCCTGGCCTCGATGGTGGGCGACGGTCGGGCTCCCCGCACGGGAACCGCAAACCTCCAGCGCGAGACCACCGAGCTGGCAGCCTGGCCGGAGGCCCGGGGGTGGACCCCCCAGGCCCTGGAGCCCGGAGAAGGAGGAGGCTGGAAGACGCCTGGAGTGGCGGGTCGCCTGCTGGGCCCTGAAGCGCGGATTCCTCCTCTGGCCATCAGCCTGGTCCGCGTCGAACTGGAAGTCCTGCACGCGACCCCCGGAGCCGTCTGTGGGCTGAACTGGCGCACCGAGGCCAACCCCCAGGGTCAATCCAAGCTGGAGGTCTCCTCCGGGCTTCCGTCCGGCCCGGCGGTCGTCAACCTGTGGCTGACACCTGGAACGCGCCGCGAGTGGTGGGACCAGGGCGACATCCTGCAACTGGAGCTGATCCTGTCGACCACTCCGGCCGAGGTCAAGGTCCGCTCGATCAGCGTTCACGGCCACCCGAGGGTCCGGCCCCTGCCCGAGCCCAAGAAGCCCGAAGGCTTCCCCGGATCCAAGCCGGGGTGAGACTCCAGGCTGGAGGGTCCGGGGAGGGCCGGGTAGACCAGGGGGTTTCCCCCCTGGCCTCCCACAGAACCGGACGTGCGCGTTGACGCATCCGGCTCGTCAGGTCACGGATTCGCTGCGCGAGAGTACACAGACTGAACAACTCGGGCTCGGGGCAGGGGGAATCTTTGCAGCAACAACGCCATCTTCTCCCAGGAGAGTCGGGTCATCCAGGAGCGGCGGTTCAGCCACTTCCTCCAGGCCTTCCTCACCAGTTCGCGGAAGCGTTGCAGTGCATCGATGTTGCCCGTGATGCCGTAGTAGGCGTAATGGCCCTGCAGTCCCCTGGAAAGGCGCCGGTGTTGCAGCGCGAGAGGCACGTGCCGGTTGTCGCGGCACCAGTCCGCGACCCGTTTCAGCGCCCTCTTCAGTCGGCCGCGCGCCGTCCGGCGCTTCACGGCCCACTTCCCTTTCAGGGTCCGGCCCCAGTGGTGGGTGAAGCCGAGAAAATCGAAGGTCTCAGGTCGAGGTCCCTCGCTCTCCAGCCCACCCGGCCTTGGCCTCCGGAACTCGAGGATTCGGCTCTTCTCCATGTTCAGGCTCAGTCCGAAGCGGTTGAATCGCTTGGGAAGGGCCCGCCAGACGCGCTCGGCGTCCCGCTGGGACGTGAACGCCATGACGAAGTCATCCGCGTACCTGACCATGAACGCCCGACCTTCCATGAGAGGAAGCACGGTCTCGCTGAACCAGCGATCGAGCACTTCGTGAAGGTAGACGTTGGCCAGCAACGGGGAGATGACGCCGCCCTGGGGCGTTCCTGCGTCCGGGTAGTGGAGTTCGCCAGCCTCCAGGACTCCTGCGTTCAGCCACTTGCCGATGAGTCGCCGCAGTCCGCGGTCGCACACCCTGCGGTCGAGAAAGGCGCGGAGATGCGAGTGCTCCAGGTTATCAAAGAATCCCTGGATATCCACGTCCAGGACGAAGCCGCCACCCATCCTCATCAGACCATCCCAGAGCGCTTGCAGTCCCTGGTGGGCGGACCGCCCCGGCCGGAAGCCGTAGGAGCAGTCCAAGAAGTCCTGCTCGTAGACGGCTTCCAGCACCATCGTCACCGCCCGCTGAAGAACCTTGTCCTCCAGGGTCGGTATGCCGATGGGGCGGGTCTTGCCCCGGCCATCCTTCGGGATGTGCACCCGTCGGACCGCGGGGGCCCTGTAGACACCCGACTTCATCCGGTCCAAGAGGTCTTGAAGAGACCTGTCCAGGTCGCCCTCATACTCCTGGGCCGTGACGCCGTCGACGCCCGGGGCCCCGTCCTTGCGAGTCCGTCGGAATGCTTCCTTCAGAAAGTCCAAGTCGATGTGGTGGGAGAGGTTCGTGAAGGCCATCTCCGGGCGCTCCCTCGCCCGCTCCGCTATCTGTCGGAGTTTCGTAGAGACGGTGTCAGGAGTCTGGGCTCCGTCCATCTTTCCCTCCTTCAGTTCCGTGACCCGGCGCTCCCTTCCCTCCACGGGGTCCCTCGGGTTGGTTCCCCCGCTTCAGCGGTACTATGGAGCGCTCCGACTCCCCGCCATCCATCCCGCCGCCCTTCTTTCGGTTGGTCGGCGGTACCTGCCCCGCGCCCAGCTCTTGCGGTTCGCTCCCGGGGTCCTCTGGCGCGAGGCCGCCCGGGCCAGGGTTGTTTCTTGTCCGGCTCCCCTATCCGGTCGCTGCTGGGGGTGGAGATGACGGGGCCTCCCAGGTTCCTGGGGAACCCGTGCCTGCGTGCTCGTGCTCTTCGACCCCGGCGGCCTCGGGCGCCAGGCCATCTGGGCGCCAGAGTGTTGCCTTCCGCTATGTCAACGACGTCGGCACCGCCACGATCACAATTTCGGGGCTCTATCACACAGCCCACAGGCTCGCTGTCTACGCTTCGTCGGCCGGGTCACCCCGGTCGGCGCAAGACTCGCTACCAACTGGTGGCCAACCTTGGTTGGGCGGGACTTTCACCCGCTGGGTTCCATCGTGAGGTTTCAGGTTCAGCTCATGCTTTACTCTCCTCCTCACCCAGGCTTTGCCTGGCGCAATGACAT
>Ga0334888_1000336_pt1 | contig 76917 bp, 61 predicted proteins | sample GraSluR1_MG_FD_207227 | JGI IMG/M metagenome (GOLD analysis project Ga0334888, IMG submission 207227) | Sludge microbial communities from methane-producing bioreactor in Wageningen University, Netherlands - Granular Sludge_3_08-R1 | ecosystem: Engineered > Bioreactor > Anaerobic > Unclassified ... | reverse complement strand
TCTATTTATTGTATCAAAACTATTTAATATCTATATAAAATCTAGGTTTCCTATGGAGACTACATTTGCTATATTAATTTTTACGTTTGAATAAATTTTACTTTTTTATTCTATTAAAATTTTTTCTCTCTTCTCTTAAGTTTGTACCATAGCTAATTACTGGTCCATTTTCATTCATACCTTCGAAAATAAAATATTTTATTCTGCCTTGTTCTTCTAAGTAATTGAATTTTCGTTTCATTAAACTTAAAACTTTATTATCACAAGTTGACATAATTATTTGAGGTCTATGTATCTTTTCTCCATTGTCTACAATATTCCTTATAATGTCTAAAAAAGAATAAACGTTCAAATCGTCTAAATTTTGAATTGGATCATCGATCATAACAGTTTTTAATAATGACCAGTTTTGCGTAAATGTACTTGCTATAAACACTCCTAAAGCAAGTGTATCCAATTGTCCTTCAGATAAAAATTGATCAGGATTTATTTTATTTCCCTTATACATCATTTTTATATCTACATTCTGTTTTGGATTTGTATCTAAAGTAAGATTTTCAAATCTATAAGTTGGTCTAAGTCTGTTATTAATTATTTCAATTAGAGGACTTATAATCTGACAATAATTTTTTAATGAAACCTGTCTCTCATTCTTTATTTCTTTTATCATATTAGTTACTTTATTCTTAAGTTTTTTATTTAATTTTAAATTATCTTCAATTTCTTTGATTTTCTCTTTAATCTTAAGTTTTTTCTCTTTAATTTCTATTAATTCTTTTTCTTTTTCTTCACTTTTTAACCTAGAGAGAATTATATTTAAATTTTTCTCTACTTCAATAATTTCTCTAATTTGCGTATTTTTTTTATCTCTAATTTCTTCAATAACTGTTGCGGAATTATTAATAAATATAATTTTACTCTCATTTTGTGCAATTTGTATTTTAATGTTTTTTATTATATCTTCTACCTTTGTAATATTCTCTTTTATAAAGCTTAATTTTTTGGATAAAATCATAATGCCACTCTTATTTTTTACAAATTTTTCATTATTTGCCTCTTCTTTCTTTTTTAACGCATTTATATTTTCTTCAATATCAGCAATTTGTCTAACGACATCACTTTTAACAATTTTTTCTAACCTTATTAGATTTTCATCTTCATATTTCCTAAAAATTGCTATTTTATTTTCATTTTCCAATATTTCATTTTCTGTTTCTCTTATTTTTATTTTTAAATCTTCAAGATTTTTATTATTACTTTCAATTTCAAATAAAACGCTTTTTAGTGAACTATCTAAGCGTTGCAAAACTATATCAATTTCTTTTATTTCTTTTATCTTATGCTCTTTCTCTGATGAAAATATTTCAGTTGCATTTAAAATCTCTTCTGCATAGCTATTAACCACACTTATTTTATTTTTATAATCTCTTACTTCATTTTCTACACTCTCAATTTTAATTTGGCAATTCTCTATTAGTTTTTCTAAATTATATTTTTCCACACTAGTAATATTCTTCTCACGTAAAATATTTTCCAAAGTATTAGTTTTATCAAAAATCTTATTTTCAATTCCTAATAATTCTTTAGGAAAATTACTTTGTTTTTTCTCGATTATTTCTAAGATGACTTTATCGTTTTCATGCTGTATATCACACACAGGGCACTTTCCTTTGAAAATATATTTCTTCATTTTTTCTAATATATCAGTCATCTCATCAACGTTTTTTCTATTTAATTGAAATATTTCATTTAATTCTTTTATCTCTTTTGATATTATGGTTATTTTATTTTCATTTTCTTCTTCCTTAATCTTTACTGTGTTAAATTTCTTTTTCAAACTATCGATTTCGTTACATAATTTCGAAGAAACTATTTTTAATTCCTTTATTTTTTTATAATAAAATATTAGGTCGTCCGTATTTTTAATCTCATTTTCTAATGCACTTTTTTCTTTTCCCTTTAAAAAGTGTTCATCCTTAATTGTCTGGTGTTTTTCATGTAAATCCAAATATTTATTTTTTGTATTTTTATACTCTTCATTAAACTGCGAAAGTAATCTTTGTTTTTCATTTTGAACGTTTAAAATTCTTTCCAAGTTTATACTTTTATTAATAATTTCTATTAACTTATTTTTTTGTTCCATTAGGCTAATTAAATTACTAATAAATGCACTCTTTTGATTAAACAGTATTTCGTATTCTTTATTTAATTTTAAATATTCTTTGTCAATATTTGAGTAGTTGTTTTTTTGCTCTTCATTATTTTTTATTTGTTTTTGCATCTTTATTTTTAATTTTTCATTTTCTATCATCAAAATTTTATCGCTTACTAAACTATCTATATCTATTTTAATCTCATTTTTTTTATCTTCTAATCTTGCTTTTGCTTCTACCAAAGAACTAATTTCATATTTCATTTCATTCAAATTATTAATTATGTTTTCTTGAACTAATCCATTCAACAATTCTTTATATAAAGAATTGTAATTGATATCAATGTGCTCTTGTATATCTTTTTTAATCGAAACAATATCTTCGCTAATTTTAACTAATTCAGAATTGTAATCAATTTTCTTTTTTTCTTTTTCCTCTTTTTCCCCATCTATTTCACTTAATATTTTCTTAAGATTTTTTTCTACTTGTTCGTAATCTCCAATTGAAAGCATTTGACTCATTAGTTCATTCGAAATTTCCGAATTAATTTTTAATGTCTTTGTAAGTTCAGGTTGTGCCTGCGAAATAAAATGTGTTGCTCTAATTAGTTGTATCAATCTATTTTTTCTATCATCTTCCAATTCTGAAGCTGTCAAAATTTTCATTATTTTTTTATCCTGATTTAAAGGAAGTTTTTCATCATTAAAAAATACATTTTTTTCTCCATCTTTATTTAGTTTTCTTTTTATAGTATCCACTTCAATAGCTTGGATATAATTTTCACCATAACTATAAAATTCAGCACTAACTATTGCTTCCTTTGATTCAAGATTAATAATATTTTGTTCATTTATTTTTTCAACATTCCCTGTAATCACATACTCTATGGCATTAAAAAACGATGTTTTTCCTAATCCATTTGGTCCTGCTATCACAATTAATTCAGCATCTAAATCAAATTTTGTATTGCTTTTATAGGCTCGAAAGCCCTCAATTTCAAGACTTTTTATTTTTCTGTAATTATCATTATTTTTTCTTTCAAACTTTTCCATCAAGCTATCTTTAAGATTAAATTCAGATTTTCTTATATAATCAATTATCTCGTTTTTTTTATTATCTTGTAATATTAATCCACTTAAATAATTTGCTAAAACAGTATTAAAACCTATTTCAACCAAATAATTTCTAGCCGAAATTGGCATTTCTCTTTTTAAATATACTTCTCTCAAAGGAATTTCACTAATCGGAAGTCTTAATAATTCACTCTCAATAATATTTTTTCTTAATACAAACTTTCTGCAGTTCATCTCATCTCTTTCTATGAAATATATTTGTTCTATAAACATATCCTTATCTTCGTCATTTATTATAAATGCTATATATATTTCAATATTATCTAATTTTTGAGATATTTCATCGTTTTTATAAAGATATTCAATTTTTTTAAATATTTCTGATTCAATATTTTTCCATTCTAATAATTTTCCTCCTCCAGAACAATCATAGAAGCAAATTATATCTGCATACAATCCATCTATATCTTCAATAGCATGTATTACCAAGTTATCTTCTCTTATTAACTTAGTTTCTTTTTTATTTATAATATTTTTTATATATGCTTCAATTTTTTCATACATTTTATTGTCCTCCAAAAAACAAGTTTTTTATTCCTGTTTTATACTCAGATTCATTTTTATCTGCAACTATGGTTTCTTTGTCAATATATAATATTTTAGTAGAATATCCAGCTGTAAAATTATTCAGATTCTCATTTCCCATATTTAAAATATTCCCCATTCTTTTTCTAAAGAAAACTTCTCCACGATCATCTGTACAATGATTTAATATTATAAGATTTTCTTCTGTAAATATTTCTTTATGAATATTAATTATTTCGTTGTTTATTTCTTCACCGTGTTCATAAAAAATAACCTTGTATTTTTTAGGAAATTTTTCTATTTGCAATTTAAATCTACAATTATCATCGTTCATTTTTGCTAATTCTGCTAAAATAGCAGCCATTTTTATTGCAACAAAGAATAGTAAAGTATTTTCCTCTTTATTATTCCAACTATCACAATTACTATCAAACCCTTTCCACTTACATATTTGTTTAAAGTTTTCCACTATTTCTTGCTTTTCTGCTTTTTCAAACTCTTTCAATTGTTCTTTAAAGACTTTTTCACCATTATGACCTGAATAAAGAAACTCATAATAATAATTGTTATCAATATTTTTATCGACAATATCACATAGTATTTTTTTATATGCACAAGTTGGGAATGGTAATTTAGGATACCTATTCCCTTCGGATTCTTCCCCTAAAATATTATGAAAATAAGCTTTTTCAATTGGAGATCGTTCTGCTCCAGAACCCGTTCCACGTGATAATGGTAAGACAACCTCTACAGCATGAATACATTCCTTGTTTTCTCTAAATCTTATTTCTTTTGCTACAGAATCAAGCTTTGTTCTTGTTTTTATTATACAAGTTTCTCTTGCCACATTTTCTTTATAAGTATCATATGCATTTCTTCTGTATATTATAGAAGAGTACCCAAAGTCATTATCTTTCACATCTTTTGATGCAGAATTAATCATTATTAGCAAGGATTTCCCGCTATACTTACCTATATTTAAATCGCTCTCTATAAAATCTTTGCACTTATTCATAAACTCATCATTATTGGGATTGGGATTATGTTGTGGAACAAAAAAGATGTTTTGATTATTTTTTACAATCTCTTTACAATCTATTTTTTCCTTGATTTTATTCAGAATATCCTCCGTAAAATTTTTTCTTTCTTTTGAAAATATAAAATCAAAGCAAATATTAATAAAAAATGATATTGAGTCATCTTTATCAGTATAAAAAAACAAAACCCATCTTCCTTCTAACATGCCGGTTTCATTTTCTCCTAAAGGTGAAGGATGTAGTTTTGGTTGCAAAAAATATCTAATATTTCCATCTATGCCTTTTTCTATAATAATAGCTGTATTAATCCAAGTTGATTCTACTAGACAATCTAAACGCTTTTTTATAGCTTTTTTGGTTTCATCAGTAAAATTACAATCATTTAATAATTTCAAAAATTCTTCTTTATTTAAACCATCAATTCCAGCAATTAATACTTGTCCTTTAATTTTAGATTCTTTAATAGTTTTAATAATTTTCTGTATTCCATCATAACCTGCTACTGAATACTCAGGCATTAATACGAAATCAATTTTATCAGTTTGTAATCCAGAGGGTCTTTTGCCCGTAGCAACATCTAAGAAATACTCAGTTGATTTTTCTATTTTATTTTTAATGCTTTCCGTTTGTTTAAAAATATTTCCATTCTTTTTAAGTTCAATTCTTGGTTGGAAAAATAGCATATTTATATGTTTAGACGAGTCAAAAACAACATTTAATTTTATAGGAATTATATTTATATCACTCATTTGTTCTACCTCATTTCAAAAATATATTTTAAAAATGGTAATAAATATTTTCATACAAAAGAATTTTTTTCATTTTTTTATTTAAATCTATTTTGTTTCGTGTTTTCTATTTTTTAAGGGTCAGGCTGTTAACTTTGTGTTCCTGATGTTTGCAAAATAATTTTTGTTTCTCTATATATCTTTATCTTACTGGGATATTTCCTTTTTTTCTTGTTTCTTTAATTTTTAAATATTTAAAAATTAAAGTCAAACATTTTTAAATTATATCTTTTTTTTAACAATAAATCAAGTGTTTTTTAAATAAAAAATGTAGAGTATTTTACTCTACATTTTTTTTGTTATTAAATTTCCTGATTCATATTTTTTTTAGTTATTTGATGGTTGAAGTTTTCCAAAAACGCTTTTTCTGGAAAACCAGAAATAATTATTTCTCCGGATTTTTTGATTTCTATTTCGCAAAAATTTGAGTTTTCTAAAATATATTTCTCATATTTTTTAGAATTAAATATAATTTTTTGATTACTTGAACCCCGCCATTGTAAATTTATATTTCTATATTTTTCTATATATCTTCCAGAAATTATAATATCACTGTTTTTCCAAATTTCTTTCTGATATCTTTTTTTTAACTCAAATTTTTCATAACCAGTAAATAGCACTATAGAATAATCCAATTTTTTTAATTTTATTGTTAATTCTAAAAGGTCTTCGTTTTGATCTAAAGGTTCTCCACCTATAAAAGTGACTCCTTTAATTTCTTTAGCGTATAAAATAAATTTTATTATTTCATCTGCTGAAAATAAATTTTTAGGGTTGTTAGACCACATTTCTTTATTCCAGCAGCCAAAACACTTTAATGAACATCCTTGAAACCAAATCACAAATCTTTTTTCTGGGCCATAAATTTGGCTATTTTCTTGATAATCGTAGATATTGAGCATTTTAATATGTTCTCTTAATTAATACTAATTTTATTTCACCATTATTATTTGTTTCTTTGACTGAATATCCATTTTTCTTTGAAAGAGCATAAATCTCATTTTTTTTCTTTTCTATATATATTTTCTTTTCTAATTCAATTTTTTCTTTTTCTTTTTGAATTTTTATGTCTTCTTCAATTTTTTTATATTCATTTACTAGTAATTTTTGAAAATTACTTCCTACGACTTCCTCATCTCCTGAAATTAAATATTGTCCATTATTTTCTTTTTTTAAAAAACCATAATATTTTGATTCAATAACTATTTTTTCATCTTTCAAAATATAATTTACTTCTAAATTATCCAAAGCTTTTAAAATTATTTCTTTATTTAACAACGGTATAAATGTTGATATTATTCTACTCATTTTCTTTTCCTCTCAAATATATTTTTTTAGTTTCAATAATTTTTTCTTTTTTCTGATAATCGGAAGTAAATTCTGAATTTTCCAAAAATGATAAATCTTTAAAAATTTTTTTTAGTTCAGAAACACATTTTTCGCCATAAATACCTTCTGTTTGAGCAAATATTTTTCCTTCGTTATCAATATTAATAATAATTTTATGTTCTTTCATTTTTCAACTCCTTTCACATGTTAAAATTGCATTCAATTTTTGTGCTTCTTTTTCACCTATTTCAAAATCTTCCCAATAAATGATAGCTAATTGTCTCTCATAACACTTTTTTTTATCATTATACCAACTATAAAGTGTTCCTATTTCCGGTAAATCTTCTTGAGGTATAGAGATATCTGCAATAGATTTTTCAATAAAAGGTTGTTTTTTTAACTTGTTTTTTGAATTGTTAAGTACTTTTTCCAAATACTTTTCTGAGTTTTTAATAGGTTTATATTCAAAAATTTTCATTTTTTCTAGTTCATCTTCTTTATTTTTAATACTTGATTTTTTTTCATCAATTTTTGATTCTTTATTTTTAATTTTATTTGATATAATAGAAAATGACTCTTTAAAATCTTTTTCTAAGTTTTCAATTTTTTTTGAATAGTCTTTTTCGTTTTCTTCAATTTTTGTTATGTCGTGTTTTTTATTTTCATACTTGCTTTTTAAGACTTTTAATATACTATCTTCAACATAAGAAAGTAAAATTTTCTTATTTTTATTATCAAGCTTTTCTTTTTTATAAAGACTTCTCATTAAATTTTTAAAATAATCACTATTACCTTTTAAATCATTTAAGTACAATTCTATTTTATTTAAATTATTAATTTTAAAATTTTTCTCTTTCATCTTTTCAATTTCTATTTTCAAATTATTATAAATTTCCCATTCCTTCTCTAATAAATTATTTTTATTAAAAAAATTTTTTTTATCAATTTTTAAAGAATTAATTTTTTTGTTTATTTCTATATATTTTTTCTCTTTTTCAATTTCTAATTTCTCTTTTTCTTCTTTCAATGAATTAATTTCATTTTCTAAATCTTTTAGATCATTAAAAAAAATATTTATTTCGTTATTTAATTCTTTTTTTCGCTTAGACCATTTTATTTCTTGGCCATTTTCATCAATTGCTTCATTTATTTGTTTTTTATTTTTCTCAAATTCTTCTTCAAAATTTTTTAGACGTTTTTTTGCTTCATTAAAACTTTCCGCTTTTATTTTTTTTATCAATAATTCTATTTCAGATAGTTTTTCAGATAGTTCGTGTAATTTTTGAGTTTTTCCTAAAAAAAACTTTTTTAATTTATCTCCAATTTCACTAATTTTATTTTTTTTCTCTTTTTCATCTTCTAAAAGCTTTTTGAAATGTTCTAAAATATCTAAAAACTTTTCTTTACATTTATCCCAATTATTATATAATTCATCTTTTTTAGCCTTTTCATTTCTATATAAAGGACTTAAATTAATTTTAAAAATAATTTTTTTAGAATATTCTTTATTTCCTAAAATTTTTAATTGATTTTCAGAAACGATTTTTTCTTTTAATTCTTGTAAAGAGTTGCTTTTTAATTTGACAGGTTTATCAATCTTTTCTTTAACATAAATATTTTCTGAAGTTTTATCAGAAATACTGAAAAAAATTTCCAATCCTTCTATTTCTTTTAATGTTTTTTTCTCTTGATAAAACCATAAAGAAGAATTTTCTTCTATTTTTGATAAACATATTTTTATTTCTTCATCAGAAATTTTTGCAGCAAAAATATTATTCTGACCTTCAAAATTTTTTTCTGATAAACAATCTGAAAAAACTAATCCGTTATTATCATCTGTAATGATAAACTGTGGCATAATTTCTGAACTCATATAAAGCTTTATAGGATAATCATTATAAGAATTAAGAAATTTCTTTGCATTTTTTTCAGAAAAATCAAATAACAGAGAAACTTTTACTCCATCTTTTAATTTTGAAATTAAAAGTCTTTCTAATTCATTAATATTATCGATAATTTTTGAATTTATAATAATACTCGCATTTGCTTTTTTTATCATATCTATTATTTTTTTTGAAAACAAAGGATAACTATAAGTATTAAAGAAATAACTTTTAGGATTAATTAGTGGGGGAATATCGCTTGGTATATAACTAATTTCTTTTTCAGAATTATTAAAAAATTCGATTTCTGAAACTTTCCAAAAATTATAACAAAAATAATGATAAGCTTCTTTTAAAGTATTATTATCATTTATTTTTAACCATTCATATGATAATTCTTGAGAAAAAATACCTGAAGAAGCTATATACAATTTATTTTTTTGATCTAAAAAAGGATCGAATATAATCATATTACCTTTAATATTTGAAATTATTCTTATAAGGCAATTTTTAGAAATTGTAACTCCATAAGATGGATATGCTTTGTTCGTTATAAAATATACCCTTACACCTTTTTCAGATAATTCATATAATTTATTAATCAAATCAGAGGGTAATTCTTCATCAGAAATTAAACATATTACTTCTTCTGTCTTTTCAAAATCATTGATAAAATCAGATTTTTTATTCTTATTAAATTTACTATTTATTTTTTCCCAAAAATTTTCTATAACCATATCTTCAAAAGATATTTCTTTATCAAAAGTAATATTATCTATTTTATTCAATTTTCTTCTCCTCTATCTTTAGTATGTTTTATTATTTCTGTTGGAAAAATATCTTCTTCAATAAGCAAAATAGAAATATCATTCCATATTCCAATATTTTCAATAGACCATTCTGAATAGTTATTATTTTCAAAATTACATTGATCCAATTCAGCAGTCATTTTATAATAAAACCATTTATTAGAAGATTTAAATGCAAAATATCGATCATGCGGCTGATCTTTTTTTGATTTAAAAATTTTATCACATTCTTCTATTTTATATTCAATTTTTTTATTTTCAATAATTGAATCAATCTTATTTGTTGAAATTAAAATTAATTTATCGAGACCTTTCTCTATAAAAGAATCTAAAAAAAGTTCAAATTTTTTTATTTGACGACCTTTTACCAAATATTTTGAATAAAAAACTAATTCATTTGGTTTTTTATCTACTAATATTTTTTCAACTAATTTTTTAAAAGATAATCTTTCATTTTTAGTTACATGAATAAAAGCTAAAATATTTTTTTCATTTATTTCTACATTCAAATCTCTAGGCGCTTGCAGATGAATATAATTATTTTTATTTCCAGAATCTTTATATTTGCATAAAAAATTATCTATTTTTAAATTATTGAATATTTCTTGATAATTTTTAAAGTTTTCGTTCTCTTTAAAAAAATTGATTAAATCATCAAAATCTTTTTCATTAATATAATTTTCTTTAACAATATTATCAATATACAAAGAAACCCATTTTTCCGCTTCCTTTTCATTTGAAGGGGTTATAGGGATTTCATAAATAATGCAAGAGTCAAATTTACCATAAGCTTCAATTTCAACCTCTGATATATTTAATTCGGTTTCAAAATCAACTAATTTATTATAATTATTAAAATCCAATTCTTCAACATTTTTAATATCAAAAGTTTTTTTTAATGAATTCCATTTAAAATTATTATTATTTTTTTCTATTATATCAATTAAAATTTTTTGAATAGGAAAATCTATTTTTATATTCAACATTTCTTTAAAGCTTTTTTTTTCTATAGCACCATCTAGTGATATTTCGTAACTTTCATTTTTTTTACTATCAATAATCCATTTGATATTAGCTTTATCTAAAGAATTAATGTAAATTTTTTTAGCAAATCCTTTCTGATTATTTGATTCAAATTTATTTATTTTAAACATTTTTTTATCGTTTATCATACAAAAAAAACGTTTATTGAACAAAGAACGATCAATTTCATCCTCCATAACATTTATATCTTTTTCTAAATTATCAGCTTCACATCTTTTAAAATTTAAAAAATAACCACTTTTAAATTCTTCTTTTATTAATAAATCCTCTAATTTCCAAAAAGTATATTTTCCTCTTTCGCTTATTGGAACTATTCTTTCTTTAAGCACTTGTTTTGCTTTTTTAGTTAATCTATCTGTTTCATCTAAAAAACCTTCTTTCTTTAAATAGCGTTTAATTGCTTCAGCAATTTTTTCATTGCCTGTTTCTAAAATTAAAGAATCATTAAAATCATTATTTTCTCTATTTTTATCAATGAAATTTAAAATTTTTATATAATCATTTCTATTTTTTGTATAAACATCTAAAGAAGCAATTGCCTCAAATTTTTCTATATTGACCTGTTTATTCAATTCAACTCTCATGTAAATCACCCCTCAAAATTAGGTTCATTTTTCGCAAAATTTTTTAATTCGTCTGAAAAGTTTTGATTTTCAAAAAATGTTTTGTTTCCTATTATTATTCTTTGATAACGGGCTCTTGTAAGAGCCACATTAAGTCTATTTGGACTATTTAAAAATCCAATTTTATCATTTTTTACCATAGATAAAAAAGTAATATCAGCTTCTCTACCTTGAAATTTATCTACTGTATATAAAACAACTTTAATACCATTTTTTTCAAATTGACTGATTTTGTTTGTACAATTAGGGAATTTTTGAAGTTCCTTTCTAATAAGTCTTTCTTGCCCTCTATAAAAAGTTAAACAAGCTACGATCCATTTTTCATTATTATTTTTCTTATTATTTTTTGCCCAGTTTAAAAATATTTCTAGCTCTTCAATTAAAATTTTTACTTCTTCTTCGCTTTTGTTTTTATTTTTAATTTTACTCTTTACATCTATCCATACTGTTCTGTTTCTGTACCTTTCGTATGTCCAATATCTATCTAAATTTTCGGCATCTTTCAATGCTTTTTCATTATAAAATTGTTTTCTGGGAAAAGAAGATATATCAGGATGCATTCTATGTTGATAATCTAGACATTCGTATCTACATTTTAAGTCTTTATCTTCAAAACCTTCGTTTAAAACAGTTGAAAGACTTTTTTCTTTTCTTTTTCCAACGCCTTCTTTTAAAGTTTCCAGTATAGAGGGAAGTGCTATATTTTTTATTATAGAAATTTTGTTTTTATAGTCGGGATTTTTTTGTGGAATGAGTAAATTTATATCTTTTTCATAATTATTGTTTTTAGTAGATCTCAATTCATATTGTCTGATAATTCTCCAAGTAATTTCTTCTGCCCATTTTTTATCTTTTAAATCTTTGTTTTTCTTTTCTATTTTTTCTTTTATTTTTTTGTTATTGCCCATATAATAATAATTTGCTCTAAAATGCTGAGCTTCTTTTAAAAAATTTTTATGATTTAATAAAAGCATATTTGATGGGATGTATTCTTGAATAAAATTATATTCAGATTCTTTAACAAAAATGATTTTTGAGCCATAAAGACGCCAAGATTTTTTATTACCATTTTGACAATCTTCTAAAGTAATAATGGGGATATCCTCACTATTATTTTCTTTGTTTCTTTTTATCAAAAATGATGTCAACTCTATTTTTTCTTTTATTTTATTATTATCTTTTACTTTCAATAATTTTAATTCTTTTAAAATCTCTTCAATAATTTCATCTTTTTCGATTATGCAATAATTAAAAGAATCATTAAATTTATTTTTATGGAAAAAATGAAAAAGTATAAGATTTGCTTTTTGAATATTTTTACTAACTATATCATTAAAATTATTTATAATATTTTCTTGGTCTACAAACGGAGATAATTGTTTTATATCCCCTACTAAAATCCATTTTTTGGCGTAAAGTGCAGGCACTAAAAATTCTTGAAAAGTTGTTTTACTTGATTCATCAATTATTAAATAATCAAAAATAGGCACTATGGGAGCACTTTTATTAATAGCATTTTTTATCATAGGATGTTGTAATAATCCGATAGTTGTTCCACAAACTAAATTTGAAGATTCCATAATTAAATCCGAATATTTGATATTTGCTTCTGTAATTTTGTCTATATGAAATTCTCTTACGGAGTCTGACAAATTATTTTTATCTCCTATTCTTATAGGAAAAATTTTTGATAATAAATTTTTATCTTTTAATCTTTCAATCACATTATCAATAGCAACATGAGTAGAAGCTGATAATAATACTTTTTTATTTTTTTCTATTAGTTGCAAAATTAATTCCATAATGGCAGTAGTTTTTCCAGATCCTGGAGGCCCTTCCAACAAGCAAAAATCTTCTGTTGATATAGCTTTTTCTACAAAATTTCTTTGAGAGTTCGTGCCAGATCTATTTTCATCAGTTAATACAAACCATTTTTTAACTTTTTCTTTCGGGTTAATTTTCCAAGATACTTTAGATTTTTCATCAACTAAGGCTAATAATGGTGCGTGTTCTTTCAAAGGTTTATTGAACAATTCTAAAATAGAATGTTTTTGTTTTTCTAAATTGTAAGTATTAATTGAAATAAATATTTTTTTGGGGAGTTCTTCGTGAGAAAGATTCGTGTTTTTTTCTTTGGATTCAATTAACAATCTTCTTTCTTCATTGTTTTTTTTAAGTATCTTAAATCTTTTTTTTACTGTATTATTATTATTATCTTCCAAATCTTCTACAAATTCCTCGAAAAATATATCGGAACTACTTTTTTCAGAATATATAATAGAAGAATCTTCTGAAGAATCTTCTTCATCTTTTATTTTAATCCAAATAGATTTTGATGAGTTCTTATATAAAATATTATAATTGAATTTATTGTTATCGATATCTTCCCAATCTTCATTGGGATTATTAGTTCTAGAAAATGTAAAAATTGAATTTTCTTCATATAATAATTCTATTTTTTCATCTTTATATTTTAAAAATTTTGGATTATTTTTTTTAATTTTGAAATTTACTTTCTTTCCTTCAGAATAAATTTTTGTGTTTTGAGTAATGTTTAGATCTTTATTATTAATGTAAAATAAATTATTTTCTTTATGAAATAATAATTTTTTGCCATTTTCTAAATTTAATTCTTTAACAAAAAATTTAGAGTCTTTCCAATTTTCTATTTTAATTCCGTTTACATCTATAGGTAATGATTTATCAATATTTCCTTTATAATATACCTTATATATGTTTTCATCTTTTAAAAAATTTTTTTCAATTATTTCTATTTCTTTGTTTTCTTGATAAATTGAAATATTACTGATTTCTTCTTTTAAAGTATAAGAATTTCCATCAATTAAAATATAATTTAAATTTTCAGAAGGCATATCTTTTGGGCAAATAAAAATATTTCCGTTAATTAATTTTAAATTTTCTTTAGAAAACTTTTCATTAATCGTAGCTTCTTCATTGTTAAATATATAAATAACATAATAAGATTTAATTTTTTCAACTGATTCCTCATTTTTATTTTTTAATTCATACCATTTTAAATCAAAAGAAAATTCAAGAAAATTTTCTTCTTTTATTTCCAAACAATTTACTAACGGTTTTATTTCTATTTCATACAAAGGTTCCCAACTTGCTGATATTTTTTTATTTTTTTCTGAATTTATTGCAATTTTCAAATATTTTTCAAAATTTTTATTATTATCTCTAATTTGACTTCTTATTTGAAAAAATTTTTTTTCATTATAGATAGCTCTATGATATAATTTAGACACTTTTTCACCTCAATAAAAAATTAAAAAGATTCTTTTTTGCTATAAAATGGATTATCACTTTTTTCTTGTTTTAAAACAAGTTTCTCTTCTTCAATTTTTAAATCTTCTGGCTTATCTTCGCTAGATTTTCGTGCTCTTGAATTAACCCAAACTCTTAAATTTTTAATAGTTTCTGCCATAGTTTTAGATAAGGGGCAAAAATCTTTCACACACTTTAATAAATGTTTTGTAGCTATTTCTTCATTATTATCAAATGCAGAAAAAAGTGCTTCGTTAATAAGTTGTTCGATTTCAGATCCTGAAAAACCTCTAGTACTTTCTGATAATTTTTCCAAATCAAAATTTTCTGTTTTTCTCTTTTTATTTTTTATATGTATTTCAAAAATTTTTTGTCTTTCTTTTTTTGACGGAAGATCTACAAAAAATATTTCATCAAATCTTCCTTTTCTAAGTAATTCGGGGGGCAAAAGACTTATATCATTAGCAGTAGCTACTACAAAAACAGGTTCCTTTTTTTCTTGCATCCAAGTTAAAAATGTTCCAAAGACTCTTGAAGAGGTTCCACCGTCAGAAGACCCCGAGTCACGAATACCAGAAAAACCTTTTTCAATTTCATCAATCCATAAAATACATGGTGATATTGTTTTGGCTATTTCAAGAGCATATCTTATATTGCTTTCAGATTCTCCTACAATACCTGCAAAAACTTTTCCAAGATCAAATTTCAAAATTGGAAAATTCCAAACTTTTCCAATTGCTTTAGCAGTTAAACTCTTCCCACATCCTGGAACTCCTATCAATAATATCCCTTTAGGGACATTTAATCCATATTCTTTAGCGGCTTCAAAAAAAGAATATTCTCTTTTCTTAAGCCATTTTTTTAATTCTTCTAATCCTCCTATTGAATCAAAATTTTCTTCGGGATGATAATATTCAAGTAACCCGCTCTTTTTTATAATATTTTCTTTTTCTTGAATAATTATGGGGATTTCTAATTCAGTTAATTTATTATTTTTTATAACTGCTTTTTTAAAAGCAAGTTCAGCTTCCATAATACTTAATCCTAATGCAGAATTAATAATTTTCTCTTCTTCAACAATAATTTTTTTATTGCTAAACTCTCTTTTTACTTGTTCTAAAACTATTTTTAACTCCTCTTTTTTAGGAAGGGAAATTTCAATCAATGCCATTTCTTTTATTAATTCTTTTGGTATTTGTTTATAAGGTTGAGATAACAAGATAGTTTTTTCAGATTTTTGTTTTGATATTTCTCTTAAAAAACGTATCATTTCATAATTATTGTCATTATAAAAAGGATGAAAATCTTCTAAAATTAATATCATCTTTTTATTTGTAGAATAAAAAAATTCTAAAACATCACGTGCATCAGTTATTTCATTACCTTCATCATTTTTTACGTATTCTTTTTCACTAGTTTCTCTTAATCCTGATACACAATTCCAAATATAGCATTCCCATCTTAAATTATCCGCTATTTCTAAAGCAAAAGCTTCAACTCTTTGCCATTCATAAGAAACAACTTGTATAAGTTTGTATCCTGATCTTATTAATAATTCTATTTCTTTTTTATTATCTTTCATAAAATCCTCCCCTTATAAAAATTGATATTATCAAAAATTATTTCGATATTAAAAAACATAAAAATTAAAGAAACATTTTTTTGCTTCTTTAATTTTTAAATATTTAAAAATTTAAGTCAAACATTTTTAAATTATATCTTTTTTTTAACAATAAATCAAGTGTTTTTTAAATAAAAAATGTAGAGGTTTTTACCTCTACATTTTTTTTGTTATTAAATTTCCTGATTCATATTTTTTTAAACCGTAATAAAATGAAAAAAATGCTATTGATACAAATATAATGTTTGCTGCTAATAACTGAATCAACTTTATGATGCTAAATTCTTTTATTATTTGAACAGGAATGAAAGAAAAATACATTGCGGGTAATACTGTGAGTAACAATATTTTTGATATTCCTGTATAAACGGTATGTGGATATGTTGAAAATGTCATTAATGTATCACTCAACAACGATGAAAGAGAATTTGAGTTCCCTATATAAAAACTTAATGAGTGTACAATAACATTAAAACTTGCAAATAAAATAGCTCCTAACATACCAAATAGTATCAATAAAATAAAATTTTTTATTCCTCCGTATCCAGATAAAAAGAACACACATATTCCAAATGCAAAGTCTCCAATTGCTGCTATGTCTATTCTTGAAATAAGAATATGAAAAAGCACTGGTTTTGGAAGAAATAAATAAGAATCTAATTCGCCATTGTATATTATACTGCTCAATTTCATTTGATTTCCAAAAAATATCATGCTTAAACCAAAAGATACTGTTATTACTGAATAAAGAAGTAATATTTCATTGAGTCCGTATTCTCTTATTGTTCCTATTTGTTTAAATAATACCCACCAAAAAAATAATAGAAAAAAGTCATTAATTATCATTCCGATACTTTGAATTAAAAAATTCACTCTGTATTCCATGTGTGCCGATAAATTAAATTTAAAATACTTGATTATTAGTTTTATCATATGTAATTAGCCTCCGTTTACATTAAATCTCTTTTTGCTTTTTTCAAATGCAAATGCTACTACAACCGAAAGAATTAAAAGTGTAAAAATTTGTGCTGAGAATAATTTTAAAAAATTTTCAGCTCCGTTTATATATATTGTTGCCGGTGTATAAATTATATGTTTAAACGGAAGTGCGTTTGCAATTATTTTTACCGTTTCTGGAAACATTTCGATTGGTATAAATAATCCTCCAATTGTGAGCAGTATTTTTGAATAAACAAAAAGAAATGCTGTGTTATCTTCAAACCACATTGCGGATAATGCTATGAAAAAATGAAAAACGAAATGTATTGATAATCCGATTATTGCACTTGTAAATCCTAATATTAATCCGATTAATGGCATTGGATAGCCTTTAAAAGCGATTGTTAAAATAGTTATTCCAACTAAAGTATTTAAAAATAATTTTAATATACTTGAAGATATGAATTTAGAATAGTAATACAAAATATATGAGTATGGTTTGTTAAGTCTGTATGCGATGTCTCCAGATTTTATTTCATCAGCTATTTCTCTAACAAAAGGGAATCTTGAAAGCATTACTGTTTCAGCGTACATGAAATACCATATCATTTTTTCATATGTGAATCCTTCAATTACAGGGTTTTCAGAATATATTGCTCGCCAAAGTTGTGAAAATACTATAAGTACTACTCCAAAAAATAAAAATGTTGATACATAATTTATTACATACATTAATTCGTTTGAAAAATTTATTTTAAATATTTTAAAGTATTTTTTCACCTTTTTCATTTTTACCACTTCCTGTATATATATTTTGAATTATTTCTTCCATAGGTGTTTCTGAAACGTGCATATCAACAATAGCAGTATTTTTAACTATGTTATCCAACAAGTCTTTCATAGAACATTCTTCTGTATTTAAATCAAGTTTTATTCCTGTTCCTTTATGTTTTAAAATTTCTACTCCTTTTAATTTTGGTATATATTCTTCTTCAAGTTTTAAAGATAATATTTTATTTTTTAGATATTCTCTTTTTAATTTTGAAACGGTACTTTCAAGTAGAATTTTTCCATGATCTATAATTATCACTCTGTTACATAGTTTTTCAACGTCACCTACATCGTGGCTTGTTAAAAATACTGTCAGCTGCTCTTTTTTATTCAGATCTTTTATTAATTCTCTTATTTGATTTTTTACAACTACATCAAGTCCTATTGTAGGTTCGTCAAGAAATATTATTTCTGGTTTATGTAAAAGGCTTACGGCAATTTCACATCGTATTCTTTGTCCTAAAGATAATTTTCTAACTGGTATTGTAAGTAAGTTTCCGATATCAAATCTGTCTACAAGTTCTTTAACTCTTTTTTTGTAATCGTATCTATCAATTTCATATATATCTGCCATCAAATCGAAAGTGTCTTCTGGTGGAAGATGAAACCACATTTGTGATTTTTGGCCGAATACAGATCCTATTTTATATGATAATTCTTTTCTTTTTTTCCATGGAATTAATCCTAATACTTCTATTTCACCTGATGTTGGAAATAGTATTCCTGTCATCATTTTTATTGTAGTAGATTTTCCTGCTCCGTTAGGTCCCATAAAAGCCATTATTTCACCTTTTTCAACTTCCAAATTGATATCATTAACTGCTTTGACATCGATATATTGAGGATTGAATAATGATTTAAAGCTTTCCTTCAACCCAGATTTTTTTACTTTTGTTTTAAAATACTTATTTACGTTCTTCGCTTTTAATACTTTCATTTGAATCATCTCCCTATAATGTAGTTTAATAACGTAATTCTGCGGCCACAGAATAAAAAAAACCGGTGCATCTATAAAAAATTATAGAATGCGCCGGTTTAAATATATGCAAAAATCCTCAGCGTTTATACCGGCGCTGTAGAATAATTTGGACTGACATATTAAAATTTGGATTTAAATTTATTTTCATAAAAATTCCGCCTTTTTTATTGGTTTTAAGGATTTTATCAATTTAAAGTTACGTTAAGCGACTCAAAATAAAAAAAATATGTTAAAATAATAAGGGAGGTGATAAAAATTTTTATTTTAATAAAAAATGGAGTTGTTTTTAATCCAGAGTATATGGGTAAAAAAGATATATTGATTTCTCACGGAAAAATAGCTTTAATAGATAATGAAATAAATATTTCGGGTATTGATTATGAAACTTTTGATGCTGAAGGAAAGTATATTTTTCCAGGGTTTATAGATAATCATGTTCATATAATTGGTGGTGGTGGTGAAGGTGGTTATAAAACAAGGACTCCTGAAATTTTTTTATCTGATTTGATTGATGGCGGTATTACAACTGTTATAGGTTGTCTTGGAACTGATGCTACTACAAGAACTATGACGAATCTTATTGCTAAATGTAAGGCATTAAATGAAGAAGGTATTACTTCTTATATTCTCACGGGTTCTTATGAAATTCCAGTAAAGACCTTGTCTGGTTCTATAAGGAATGATTTAATATTTTTTAGTGAAATAATAGGTACAGGGGAAATTGCAATTTCTGATCATCGTTCTTCCCATCCTACTTACGATGAATTAATGAAATTAGCTTCTGAATCAAGGCTGGGAGGGATTTTATCTTCTAAATCAGGGGTTGTAAATATTCATGTAGGTGGTGGGAAATCAAATTTTGATTTGTTGATTGAAGTAGCTGAAAAAAGTGAAATTCCTATAAAGCAGTTTCTTCCAACACATTGTAATAGAAATGAGGTTGTTTTTAATAAGGCTGTGGAGTTTTTAAAAAAAGGTGGTAATATTGATTTCACTACTTCTTCTTCTAAGCCTAAAGAAAATTCTTGTGGCACTGCTATAAAATTTATTTATGATAACAAATTGAACATGAATAGTGTATCTTTATCTTCTGATGGTCAGGGGAGTCTTCCGAGTTTTAATGAAAAAGGTGAGTTAAAAGGGTTAAAAGTGGGGAGTGTTAAATCATTATATGAAATTGTTAGAAAAACTATTTTAAATTATAACATTCCAATTCCAGAAGCTTTAAAAACTATAACAAAAAATCCTGCTAATATTTATAAACTACATAATAAAGGGATTATTTTTGAAAACAATGATGCAGATTTAATTATAGTAGATAAACATGAATTAAAAATAAATTCTGTTATTTCAAAGGGTGTATTTATGAAAAAAAATAATGAAAATATTGTAAAGGGTACATTTGAAAATTAAAAACTCTCTTTTTAAAGAGAGTTTTTAATTATTTGATATTATTTCTTTTTTTACATCTAAATATATTTTTTCATTTTCTTTTTCGCTTCTTAATAAAGCGTTTTTAAAATTCATTTTTTTCACAATGTTTGCTGGAAATTTGTCTATAAATATAACTTCATCAGCTAATTCAGATATTTCAAATGGATCGTGTGATACTATAATTACCGTAAAATTATATTTCTTTTTTAATTTCAAAAAATCTTTTATTATGTTATGTTTAGTTTTAATATCTAATGATGAAAATGGTTCGTCAAGAATGAATAAATCTGGATAATTTAATATTCCTCTTGCAAGATTAAGTCTTTTTTTCATACCACCAGATAATTCATCTGGAAAAACGTTTATTTTTTCTAAAATTTTTAAATCTTTTAAAACTGTTTCGATTTCGTATAAATCAATATTTTTATTTATTAGTTTTATGTTATCTTTAGAATTAAGCCATGGAATAAGTCTTTCATCTTGAAAAATATATGACATAGATTTCGCTGTATTTCTCATATTTCCATTACTTGTTTCTATAATCTTTGCAATTATATTTAACAATGTAGTTTTTCCAGTGCCTGAAGGTCCACATAAAGCATAAATTTTAGATTTTTCAAATTTTAGATTAATATTTTCAAGTACTTGTAGTTTATCAAAATTTTTTGAGATGTTTTGTAGCTCTATTTCAGCTGCGTCTATTTCTTTCTTATAATCTTCTTTTTTTAATGATTTTATTTTAAATTTTGGTTTTATATTTATTTTCAGGATTAATTTTTCGTATGTTATTCCCATTATTATCAAAAATATAGTGTAAGCAAATACTTTATCTGTGCTTAATGTTGATCTTGCCATAGATAAAGAGTACCCTAACCCTTTACTCCCAGCTAAAAATTCCCCTACTACTATAGATTTCCATAATGTTCCGGAAACAATTTTTAAAGTGGAGATCATAAAGGGTATTAATGATGGAATATAAATATATTTCATAATATCTGAATTTTTTATTTTATACACTTTTGCCATTTCTAATAATTTTTTATCAGTTGAGCGTATTCCTTCTGAAACGTTTATTATTACTGAAGGTACTAATACAACAAAAGCTACAAATACGGGAGTGTAAAATCCTATCCCAAACCAAAGCATCATTATTGCTATATAAGAAACTACGGGAGCACTTTGTAAAAATAAAACAAAAGGTCTTATAAACTTATCGGCATGTTTAAACAAACCGCTTAAAAAAGCGATAGGTATTCCAATTCCTAAAGATAAACCTAATCCTAATAATGTTTTTAAAAGTGTGTTTAAAAATTCTTGCCAAAACGCGGGTGTTTGAACTAATGAAAATAGAGTTTGAAAAGTAGTAAAAGGATCAGGTAATATGAAGCTACTATAACTTAAACTCGCAATATGCCATAAAACTATTATACATATTACTCCTAAAAAAAACATTTTTCACCCCTTATCAATAAAACCCCGGAATTTATCCGGGGTTTTTAATTATCCTTTAAAGTCTATTTCTCTTTCAACTTGAATCATTTTATAAAATTCTAATTCATCTCCTGCTGAAACGTCGTCATAGTTTTCAAACTTTATTCCACATTCTTTAGGAGCATCAACCATTTTTACTTCATCTTTATAATGTTTTAGACTTTCTATTTTTACATCATTGAGAAGTTTTCCATTTCTGTATATTCTAACTTTACCTGCTTTAAAAACAGAACCTTCTAAAAGTTGAATTCCTGCAATGCTTCCAACTTTTTTAATTTTAAAGACTTCTTTTATTTCTCCACTACCTGTTATTTCTTCTTTTTCTTCAGGCTCTAACATTCCTTGAAGAGCTTTTTTGATATCGTCTATAAGGTTAAATATAATATCGTATTTTTTTACTTGTATGCCTTCTTTTTCAGCAGTTTTTAGTGATTTCGAATCAGCTTTAACTCTAAAACCCATTACAACCGCATCAGAAGCTGTTGCGAGCATTATATCACTTGAAGTGATAGCTCCTATACCTGCATGAACTATATCAATGTCTACATCTTCATTTTTTAGTTTGTTTATTGAGTTTCTTAATGCTTCTATTTCACCAAAAGTACCGGCTTTAAGTATTATGTTAAGATTTTTCTTTTGATTACCTTCCATCATTTTCATAAATTCTTCAAGTTTAACATGCTTTTTAGAATGAACGAGTGTTTTTTCTTTTTCATGTTCTTTAGAATTTTGAGAGAGACTTCTTGCTTCATCAAGAGCTTTTACAACATATAAAACAGCATGTGTATCAGGTACTTCTTCAAATCCTAGAACTTGTACTGGTGTTGATGGCAAGGCTTGTTTTATAGTTTTCCCTTTATCGTCAATTAATCTTCTAACTTTACCGTAAGTTGATCCAGATACGAAAAAGTCTCCTTGTTTTAAAATACCGTCTTTAACTATTATAGTAGCGACTGGGCCCAAGAATTTATCTAATTTACTTTCAATTATTAATCCTCTTGCATTACCTTTTGGTAATCCTTTTATTTCCTCAACTTCAGAAACAAGAAGAATCATTTCCAAAAGTTCTTCAATTCCTTTTCCAGATATTGCAGAAATAGGAACGGTTATTGTATCGCCGCCCCAATCTTCTGGAACAAGATTGAGTTTGGCTACCATTTGTTGTTTAGTTAAATCAACGTTAGCATTAGGTTTATCAATTTTATTTATAGCTACTATTATAGGAACTTTTGCATCTTTGGCATGGTTAAATGCTTCAATTGTTTGAGGCATTACTCCATCATCAGCTGCTATAATTAAAATAACTATGTCTGTTGCTTGTGCACCTCTTGCTCTCATTTCTGTAAAGGCTTCATGACCTGGAGTATCAATAAATGTTATTTTTTTCTTTTTGAATTCTATTTGATATGCCCCTATAGACTGAGTAATTCCGCCAGCTTCTTTTTCTGCAACATTAGTGTCTCTAAGACTATCAAGTAGAGTTGTTTTACCGTGATCAACATGACCCATAACAGTAACAACTGAAGGTCTTGTTTTTAATTTTTCTTTATGAGAAGATAAATAATTATCCCATTTTGCTTTCAAAATTTCAGAAGGAGTTTGTCCTTTTTCTATAACTTGAGATTTTTCTGATAAAGTTAATACAGTGTTATAATTAAGTGCGATATCTTCTGCTGTTTTAAAATCAATAATTTGACCTGGTCTTAACATTATTTTTTTCATGAACATAGTTTTTATTACATCATTTTGACTCACTTTAATTTTACTACAAAGTTTATCAAGTTTTAAATCTTTTGGTGAAATTGTTATTTCTTTAATTAAATCTTCTTCTTCTTTTTTTGATTTAGTGGCTATTTTTTCAACAGGTTTTGAAGTTGATTTATTGTGAAAAGATTTATTTTTTTTTGCCTGTTGTGGTTTCTCGTATTTTTTTTGTACAGGTTTTTTTTCTTCTTTCGGCGTTTCTTTTTTTTCTTCTTCCGGTACTTCTTTTTTATTGTTTTCATCTAACAATTCTCTAATAGCATCTACTGTAGAATCTTCTAAAGTACTCATGTGGCTGTTAACTTCTATGTCAAATTCTTCCTTTAATAAGGTTAAAAAATCTTTAGTTTTCACGCCTAGCTCTTTAGCTAATTCATATACTCTTATCTTGGACACTATTCATCACCTCCGTTATTGACAGTTGCGATTATTCCGTTGATTAAATTATCTTCAGTGACTCCCAAAATGCTCACATTTTCTTTACCAATAGTTTTAGATAAAATTTCTTTTGTTAGAAAATCGGGTATTATATACGAGACATTATAACTGTCACATCTTTTTATTATATCTTGTTTAACAGTTTTACCGCAATCAACGGATATAATTACAAGTTTATTTTTAAAATATTTTTTTGATATATAATTCCTTAATGCTACTTTTCCAAAAACTATTTTTTTAGTTTTTGAAGCTATTCCAAGCAATCCCAAAATTTTTTCTTTATTTATCAAATGATTTCACTCCAGCGAATATTTTTTCATTCAATTATAACACTAATTTGCCCATACTCAAAATAGTTTATTGAAAATTAAGAGTTTTGGCATTATAATATAATAAATGGAAAGTGTTTTCAAAAAATTTTTTTATTGTTAGAGAGAATTCACATAAATAAAGATATAATTAAAAGTAAAAAGTTGGTTAGCAGAAAGTTGGTCAGGAAAAACATTAAAACAATTTTTAGTATTTAATAAATCGTGCTTTTAAATGTGGTGTAACGGCTACGCAGAACTTTGCACGGCGTTACAGCACTTATGACAACGTGGATATTTTTATAGTAGGTGTAAGGAAATCCATTAAAACTAAATGCTTATAATAATGAAGTAGTAAATAATAACGAAATAAACGCGAACAAGATCAAATTTTCTAAAAAACAAATTTCGCTCTTGTGAAAAAAGGCTAAAAATAGCAAACTCGCTACGCTCAGACATGCTATTTTCTTACGCATTTTTTCATCCGCTCAATTGTTTTTATAACGAAAATTCTCAATTGTTCGCTACTTTATTTCATCATTATTTACCGTCAAAGCATTATAAAAAATATTTTAGAATAGCTTTTAACTTTTAAACTTTTTTTGATTTTAAGCATTATATGATTTTCCAGACCAACTAACCAACTTTAAAATCATTATTTACCGTCAAAGCATTATAAAAAATATTTTAGAATAGCTTTTAACTTTTAAACATTTTTTTAATTTTAAGCATTATATGATTTTCCTAACTAACTTTAAATAAAAAGGAGATGTTTTTCTTGAAAAAAGTTTTATTAGTATTGACTATATTGGTATTAATTTTTCAAATTGGTTTTTCCGGATTAGTTTATGCTCCGACAGCTAAATTGTATCAAGAAGAAACAGAAAATTTTAAATTTGTTTTTGAAAAAGAATTATATTATGTTTTTGAAGAATTAGAAGAATTTTCAGAAGAAGTTTATTCTATTTTAAAAGAATTTTATGGTATTGATCTCCCTAAAATAAGTGTTTATATCTTAGACGATGTCGATTTTGTTAATGGGTTTGCAGCTATTCCTTTGAATATTATAAGACTATATATCAACAAACCTTTTACTGATATGGGGCTATTTGATCATCCTAATCAATGGTTTAAACAAGTCTTTGCACATGAATTGAATCATATGTTTTATGGAAATTTGGTTAAATCTGGATTTGTGAATATGATTCCAATAGATATTTTAAAAGTAATTTTAAACAATTCTTATACGCCATCATATATTCATGAGGGGCTTAGTATATTTACTGAGAGTGTTTTGTTTGAGGGAAGTCGCTTTGAAATTGATCTGTACCAGATGTATTTAAAAACGGAAGTTTTGAGAGATGATTTCCCGAGATATAAATATGGTGGAGGTGCTCCAATTAATTTATGGACTCCTGCAGGATTTGAATATATGTATGGTGTAATTCTTATAAGAGAAATTCAGGAATCTTATGGTGAAGATGTATTAAAAAATATTATTTATGATTTGAATTCAGGTTTTTTCAATTCTATTTCAAAATCTTTTGAAACGATTACAGGAGATAATTGGAATGTATTTTTAAATTCCTTAAAAATTAAATTTATTGAGAATAATGAAAAGCTTTTAGAAAAAGGCTATACCGATTTTTTTGAAAAAATTGATAATACCTATAAAAATACACGAAACTTGAAATCAGATGGTAAAGCTTTATTTTCTTATAAAGATTCACCAAATATGATTAAAGGTGTATATAAAAATGAAGAATTAATTTTAAAAAATGTTTCAAACTTCGATGTTTCTTCTTCAGGAGGTTTGCTTTATTTAACAAGTGTTGAAAATTTTGGAAGTCAAAAAAACGAGCTTTTTTATGTTTGTGATTGTCTTTCAACAGATTTCTTTATTGATGACAGAGTAAGAAAATTCGCATTCATTGACGATAATAATATTGTTTATTCAAAATTAGATAAAGGAATGGAAGCAGTTTATACTTATAATATTGAGTTTAACATAAAAAGAAAAATAATAGATTATTCAAATAACATAGTATTTTCTGATTTTGAAGGTGCTAATAATAAATTTTATTTTGTTGCTTATGAAAACGATCAATCAAATATTTTTTATTATGATTTAAAAACTAAAGAAATATTCAAAGTTACTTCAGATGATTATAATTATATGGATTTATTTTTTCATAATAATTTCTTATATTTTTCTTCTAATAGAGAAGATAGAGTTTATAATGTTTATAGAATCAATACTTCTGATAATATAATTGAAAAGCTTACAAATAACATCAATGGAGCTTTTTCGCCAACTGTAGTAGCAAATATTTTTTACTATACAGCATATACTTCAGATGGGTATCATATTGCTAAACTTGATACTATAAAAGCTTTAAATTCTTTAAATATAGAAAAACCTTTTAAGCATGATTTGATTGTTGAAAAATATGATTTAGAAAACCTTGAGGTTAAATTTAACCGTTACAAAAAGCCTTTTCCTTATATTATTTCTTTGCCTGATATAGTTCTCAAAAATGATGACGAATATTTTTATGGAATCAATAATTATTTTGTAGATAAAACTTTAAATTACAACGGTTATTTAGGTTTTTATACAGATTTTGAAAATATAGGTTTTAAAGGTTCTTTAGAATTTGATTTTTTCACAAAAAATGCTATTTCTTTTGATTATTTTGAAAAATTAAATTATTCTATAAAAGTATCTAATAAATTTAATTTTTGGCTTAAAAGTAGAAATATTATAGATTTATCAGCTACACTTTCATTTCAAGACTTAAAAATAAAAGATTATATATTAGATTTAAGTTATATTTCAACACCATATTCAATAAATAATTATTCTTTGTACGATTATTCTCTCTCTTTTAAAAGAACCTCAAACTATTTAACTCTTGTTGAAAAAAATGACTTGATTTTTTCGAAACCTTTTGTTGCTTTAGATACAAAAATAGAGCCTTATATTTATCTTTATTTTGATAATATTGATATTTCAAAACTTTTTATAGGTACACAAATAACAAGAAATATTTGGTCTCCTTATTTAACGCTTCAAGAGGGTAAATATCGTTTTGATGCTTTTAAAACAAAAATAGATTTGAATTACGATATTCTTTCAAATAAATTTAATTTTAGATTCTTTTTAGGTTTTGAAGGTTCTATATTTTATTGGATAAAACAAGATGTGTTTATACCAATAATTTGAAAAAGTGATAGTAAAAAGCTTTTTTAGTTTTTTGATGTATATTTGAATACGAAAAAAGTTAAAAAATTGAATTTAAAATAAAAAATATAGCAGGGAGGATTTAAATGTTTAAAAATATAGAAAATATAATCTTTGATATTGATGGAACTTTGGTAAATACTGAAAAATTTACTGTTAAGGCTTTTGAAAGGGTTTTAAAACAATTAAAAGATGAAGGATTACTTTTAGTAAATATTGATGAGAAAGATATTTTGAAGTATATAGGTTATACAATAGATCAAATTTGGGAGAATCTTTTAAAAACTCATGATAAGATTGTTATAAATAAGGCTATAAAATATTTAGATAAACACGAACAGGATGTATTAAACGATACAAAAGAAATATTTTTTGACGGAGTTTTTGAAGTATTAAAATATTTAAAAAGTAAAAATAAAAAACTATTTTTACTGTCAAATTGCAATATTCATTATATGGAATTAATTTTGGAGAAAGGTCTAAAAGAATATATTGATTATCCTCATTGTGCTGAAATGTATAATTGGAAGCAAAAAGATTATGTTATTTCAACGTTTATTAAAGAACATAAGACAAAAGATTTTGTTATGATTGGTGATAGAAATAAAGATATAGAAGCCGCAATAAAAAATAATGTTAAATCTATAGGTTGTAATTATGGATACGGTTATCAAGAATTAGATGGAGCTGATTATATCATAAAAGATATAAAAGAGCTTTTAAATCTCTTTTAAATTGATTTTAAGGACTTTTTAAGAAAAAAAATAGATAATTTTTTATCGAATAAAATTATTTCGGAGGTGATTTTTATGAAGAAAATATTCGTTTTAATTGGAGTTTTTGTCTTGATTTTTACTGTAGGTTTTAGTGCAAGATTAAATGCGGATTATCAAAGTCCTATAGTTTCTGTTGTTGAGGCAGTTTCTCCAGCTGTTGTAAATATTGAAACAACCAAAAGAACTGCCACAGGTATTTCTGATCCTTACTTTGATGATTTTTTTAACCGTTTTTTTGGTGGACAGATACCGCAATCAGAAAGAGAAACTCAGGGATTAGGAACTGGATTTATATTTGATAAAGATGGTTATATCCTTACAAATTACCATGTTGTAGAAAATGCCACTCAAATAAATGTAGGTTTTTCAGATGGTTCAAAACTTCCTGCCGTATTAATAGGAGGAGATAGCACTCTTGATATAGCGGTTTTAAAAATAGAAACAGAAAGAGAATTACCAATTATTGAACTAGGAAATTCTTCAGATATAAAAATTGGTGAATGGGCTATTGCAGTAGGAAATCCTTTGGGATTAGAACATACGGTTACAGTTGGTGTTGTAAGTGCTGTTAATAGAAGAATTGCAAAACCCGACGGAACAGGTACTTATCTTGATTTGATTCAAACAGATGCTGCGATAAATCCTGGAAATAGTGGTGGACCTCTTTTGAATATTCATGGAGAAGTAATTGGAATAAATACGGCTATAGTAAATACAACTTTCGGAGTGAATCTTGGGTTTGCTATTCCTATAAATAGTGTAAAATCATTTACAAAATCATTAATTGAAAGTGGATCTTTTCAACAAGCTTACTTAGGTATTTATCATCAAACAGTAACAGAAATGCTTATAAATGCTTTTGGTTTAAAAGTAGAAAAAGGAACATATGTTGCAGATGTGATAGAAGGAACTGCCGCATATAAATCTGGTTTAAAACCTGGTGATGTTATAATAAAATTCAATGATACTAAAATTGAAAATTCGGATAATCTTGGTGCAGCTATTAGGATGTATTCTCCAGGAGATAAGATAAAATTAACTATAAATCGTTTTGGAGAAGAAATTTTTTTAGAGGTTATTTTAGGAAGTCGTGAACCCGAAACGTTAGTAGTTATACCTGTTTCATATTTTGGAATTGCTGTTAGAGAAATTACAGAAGATGATTATAATACACAAAAAATTTCAAAAAATATTTCTGGTATAGTTGTTGAAGAAATCAAACCAGAAGCTCCCAGTATAGGTTTGTCTGAAGGAGATATAATTGCTGAAGTATTTGTCAATGGTGTAAAAAATGATATAAGTAATGTAGAGGATTGGAATAATATCGCATCTAACGTTGAAAAAAATAGTTATGTTGCTTTAATAGTTTACAGAGACGGAATAAGATTTAATGCAGTATTTTACTATTAAAAAAGAGTGCCTTTAGGCACTCTTTTTATAAATTGCATTCATTGCATATTCCATGATAAATTACTTCAATATAATTTACTTTCATTCCGTTTATTTTTTCGGGCGGATTATTTATTATGACATCATCTTCATAGTCAAAAACTCTTCCGCAGACTGAACAAATAAAATGAGAGTGAGCAGACATATCCGCATCATATCTTGAACGGTCTTTAGCTTTTATTTCTTTAATAAGATTTGCCGATTGAAACATTTTTATGATATTATATACTGAAGTAAAAGAAACATTCTTGTTGTTTTTAATCAATTGAGTATGTATTTCGTCAATAGATGGGTGTTTTTTTGAATTTATAATTATTTCAGCTACTTTTAATCTGTTCGGAGTAATCTTAATTTTTTTTTCTTTTAAAATCTTTATGATTTCATCTTTTGATAATATTTTTTCCATAATCGCTCCCTCCTTACTTAATTATATCATAATTTCATTTAACATTTTTAATGTTATTAAATAGTATCAAAATATTTACATTTTATATATGAAGAGGTGATGTTCTTGATAAAAGGTATTTTAATTTCTAAAACCGTTTGTAAAGATTACATTGTTGCAAAATTTGAACTTGAAAAAGAAATAAATGTTGAACCGGGACAATTTTTAATGTTAACTAACAAAACAGAGCCTGTTATGGCAAAACCTTTTTCTGTAGTTAGTTGCGAAAAAAATATTCTTACAGTTCTTATAAGAGTTATTGGAAGATTCACAAATTTTTTAAAGAATGATCTTATGTTAGGCGATCATATATATTTTAGGGGTTCTTACGGCAATTCTTATTATAACACAATTATTTCAAAAAGCAACTATATTTTAATAGGAGCTGGTTGTGGTTCTGCTCCATTATTACATTTTGAAAAAAAGTATAAAGATTCTGTTGTTAAAAGTTTTTATGGGTTTAGAAATGATGAAATAACAAAGATTATGCAAAATGAAAATTTCTTTTTTGATGAAATTGAGAAAAAAAATATTATTGAAACAGCTTATGAATATTTTGTAAAAAATAGTGAAAATATAAAGGGTATAATAAGTTCAGGAACGTTTAATATGAACAAAGCTGTTTTTGATAAATTTAAAAATTTTGATTTAGAAATTTATTGTGCTCTTGATGAAAGAATGGGGTGTGGTGTAGGTATGTGTAAAGGGTGTCCTATAAAAATTGAAAAAGAAATAAAAATGATTTGTAAAGATGGCCCTCTATTTGATGCTAGAAAAATAGATTTTAATTGGAATGAGGTGTAATATAATGAATTTTAACTTACTTGATATTGAATTTAGAAATCCCGTTATTCTTTCTTCAGGTCCTGCAGGTAATGGAGAGGAGATTTTTAAAATAATTCCTGCTTCAAAATTAGGCGGGTTTACAACTAAAACGATAACTCTTGAGCCTAAAGAGGGAAATAAACCACCAAGAATAGTGGATGTTTATGGCGGGATTATCAATTCAATTGGTCTTCAAAATGAAGGTTTTGAAAAGTTTATGAATCAGGGAATAGATTTTTTAGAATCACTTGATACTAATATAATTGTTAGTATTGGAGGTTACTCAAAAGAAGAATTTGTTTATATGGTTAGTACACTTAACAAAACTAACTTTCCTTTTATAGAATTAAATTTATCTTGTCCAAATGTTAAAGAAGGCAAAGGACCTATCGGGCAAGATAAAGAGGTTTTATATAATACAATAAAAGAATGTAAGAAAAATACAAGCAAAAAAATATTTGCGAAATTTGGACCAGAATCTAATCTTGATGAGATGGTTAAAGTGTGTGTTGATGGTGGGATAGATGGGATTACATTAATTAATTGTCCACAAGGAATGAGAATAGATATAAACACTGGAAAACCTATTCTTATGAGAGGTTTTGGAGGATTAAGCGGCCCTGCGATAAAACCTATAGCTGTTGCAAATATTTTTAAAATAAAAAAATTATTTCCAAAATTACCTGTTATAGGAATGGGCGGGATTATAAATGCAGATGATGTCATAGAATTTCTAATGGCAGGATCGAATTTAACTGGTATAGGAACGGGAGTAATGATTGATCCTGAAATTCCAATAAAAATTGTTGATGAATTGAGTTTTAAAAAATTTAGTTATGATAATTTATATTCAAAAGCTTTAAAATAAAAAAACAGGAGAATTCTCCTGTTTTTTATTAATCAACTAATTTTGCTCCTAATAATTCTTCAATTAGTTCTTTTTCAATTCTTAGTTTTACCCATGCTACGCCATCTTGAGTGGTTCCTTTTTCAACTTCTCTTAATCCTCTGATGTATCCAACGAATTTAACTTCTAAAGTAACATCAGAAGCTATGAAATCTTTTACTGTTCTTCCGCCTTCTAAAAAGAATCCATAAATTTCTTCAATTGCTTTAGCCTGTGCGTCAGTTCTTGCAGCAACTTCTGCCATTAACATTGCTTGTGGTCTGTTAGTATTTGCAGGATCAGGTACGCCATAACCAACAAATTCCAAATATCTTCTTGTTTCTCTTACGGAAACATCTGAAATAGCTTCATCCACAGTTTTTGGGCCTCTTGAACAACTTGATAAAATCATAATGAAACTTACCACTAACATCAAAACGAGAAGTTTTTTAGTTTTCATGATAATAACCCCCTTTATGGTGTAAATATACAATTAATTATATCACAAAAATAACAATTTCATACAAAAAATTTTAAATTGTTTTTAATAAATTTATGCTAAAATTGTTAAAAATTGGAGGTGATTGTTTTGAGAAAAATTTTATTTATAATAATGTTTATCTTCGTTTCGGTTTTCATAATGAGTTCAAATTACACTTTTATTTTTAAAGATGCAATTCTTCATTATGTTCAACATGATGAAAAAATTTTTGAAATTCCAGATCGATATAATGTTCAATGGGTTATTGGTGCGGATGATTGGAGTATAAAAGAAAACCAAGAAACTTTTTCTTTTAAAATTATTAAATTAGATGATTATAGCCATTATGAATTAAAACAGATTGAAAATAATGTCCTCCTTGTAGAAGAATTAAATTCTATTCTTTTCTATAATTCAAAAATTAATCAATGGTGTATTACAGATAAATCTAATTTGATTAAATTAAGTTCAAAAAGAATATTAGAAGTAAACTCGAAAAAAAATTATTTTGTTGGTTTAATAGGGTATGGACAATGGGAAATTTTTTATGAAATGAAAAATGATGGAACTTTTATTCAGAAAATTCAAATTGACGGAGAACCTGTTGGATTAACAAATGCATATGTTATTAATCGTAATATATCGGATTCAAGACAAGATCTTTATCAAACTCGTATGTTAATGGAAAAATCTGTTAGTGATTCAAACTTTGCTTCCTACGAATCAGAAATAATTTCTGATACTTATATCTTAAAACTTGGCGAAATAGATTTTAATGGAAAAACTATAAATTTTACATTAGAGAATTTTAGAATCAGGAGTTTTGAGGATAGATATACAATAAAACCTAATGTTTATATCGATTCTTCAAAAGCACAAAATGTTGAAATAATAAGAAGTTTTGAAAATAGTCCTTTTAACGGTGTTGGAGAACCTTTTCCAAGTGGGAAAGTTTTGATTCATGAGAATTTTAACGGTAATAGCTTTGTTATTAAACAAGGTAGAATTGATAATACGCCTGTAAATGAATATGCAAAAATAAGTTTAGGAGAGAGCTGGGATGTAAAATATGATTTCTTAAAAATTTCTGATAGAACTGTAAGAGATCATAATACAAGGGTTATTCAATTTCAAATTAATGTTATTAATTCTTCTTCAGAAACTAAAAAAATGAACTTAAATATTAGTCAATCGGGTTTGGAAATTCAAAATTTTATGTTTGATAACAAATTTAAAAGTATTCAGAACAATTCAAAACTTGGAATATTGAACTTTGATTTTGAAATAAATCCAAATTCAACTGGAGAAATTTCTATAACAATTTCTATAAAATATTAAAAAACAGCCGCTTATGCGGCTGTTTTATTTATAATTGCCCGTAAAGAGGGAATCTTTTGCTTAAGTCCATTACTTTTTCTATTACCTCTGTTTTAATTTCTTCTTTTACTGTGCCTTCTTCGTCTATAACATTTTTTGCTACTTTTGCAATCAATTCAGCTATTTCAATCATTTCATTTTCTTTCATTCCTCTTGTTGTAAGTGCAGGAGTTCCTATTCTTACTCCGCTTGTAACAAATGGTGATCTCTGTTCTCTTGGAATTGTATTTTTATTAACTGTTATGTGGCAATTTTCAAGAGCTTTTTCAAGAGCTTTTCCTGTGATATCAAGTTTTGTAAGATCGATAAGAAGTAAATGTGTATCTGTTCCGCCTGAAACAACTCTTAAATCATATTTTTCTAATTCTTCGCTCAATTTTTTAGCATTTAAAATAACTTGTTTTTGATAAATTCTGAATGATTCGTCTAATGCTTCTTTAAAAGCTACCGCTTTTGCTGCAATAACATGTTCAAGTGGTCCACCCTGTATTCCAGGGAAAATTGTTTTATTTACAGCTTTATAAATCTCTTTGTCATTAGTTAATATTATACCGCCTCTTGGACCTCTTAAAGTCTTATGTGTAGTAGAAGTAACAACATGAGCATATTCAAGAGGATTTGGATATAGCTTTGCTGCAACAAGTCCTGCGAAATGTGCCATATCAACCATTAAATAAGCCCCTATACTATCGGCTATTTCTCTGAATTTTTTAAAGTCTATAATTCTTCCATAAGCACTTCCACCAGCAACAATCAATTTTGGGTTGTGTTCTTTTGCTAACCTTTCAACTTCATTATAGTCGATCATTTCTGTTTCTAAATCTACACCATAAGAAACTACTTTGTAAATTGAACCTGAAAAATTAACAGGTGCTCCGTGTGTTAAATGACCTCCATGACTTAAAGACATTCCCATAATAGTATCTCCAGGCTGCAATAAAGCAAAATATGCACCCATGTTTGCCTGTGAACCTGAATGAGGTTGAACGTTTGCATACTGTGCGTTAAATAATTCTTTTGCTCTATTTCTTGCTAAAGTTTCAGCTTCATCAACAAATTCACATCCGCCGTAATATCTTTTTTTAGGGTATCCCTCGGCATATTTGTTTGTAAGAACGCTTCCCATAGTTTCAATAACCGATAAAGACGCAAAATTTTCAGAAGCTATCAATTCTAATCCGTATTCTTGTCTGTTTAATTCTTTTTGAATAATATCATAAATTTCACCGTCTGTTTTTTTTACATTTTCCCACATACAAATTACCGCTACGAAAAAACTTATAAATCAATATGATTTATAATGTTGCTTTTATTTTTCGTAACTCCCTCCTTTTCATATGATTATTTTTTCAAGACATTACGCAGCAACTTACGCAATTATTTAAATTTTGTCTATATACACTTATTATAGTTATATATTTTAATTATGTCAACATCAGAATAACTTATTTTTCAGCTTTTATTTGATTATAAAAGTTTTCTTCATATATTTTCACCATTCCAACTTTAGTTACAGTTCTTGGTTCAGTTATATTTCCTATAAAATAAAAATACTTTTCATGATAATGCATATTCATAATTTCAAAATTATTAATAGCATCTAACTCATAAACTTTTTGAAATTTTTGTTCATCAATATCTATTTTATAAACAACACCTTTTTTCGAGTTTTCACTAATTTCATAGCCTAATGCATAATAATCATTTTCAATTTGAGAAATATTTAATATTTTCGTATTAGGTAGCACTTTTTCAAAGTTATTTAAGAAACCTCTTTCTGAATTAAGAGAAACTATACCGTATTTAAAATTTTCAGAATGAGTTTCATATAGAATATAATAAGAGTTTCTGTTTTGAAAAACGCCTAAAGGGATATCATTGGGTTCGTTACCAAAAACATTAGACCATATTTCATTTCCATAAAAATTTAAGCTTATTGCATATATGTCAAAATTTCCATATCCAAATGATCTTGTCGCACCAATGATCATAAAACCTTGATTAGGGGCATTTTTAATAGCTGTAAGCATTTCTATATCTCGACCACCTAATGTTTGAGTCCAAATTCTTGTTCCATGATTAGTGTATTTTGAAACAAAAATGTCAGACATTTTATTTCTTAAAAATATATTTCCGCCTATAACAAAACTTTCTTCATCTATTTTTAATAAAGCAGTTCCATTATCTCTTCCGGTATCACCATAATAAAAATCATATAATTTTTCACCATGTTCATCTATAGCAACAAGATAAGCATCTCCATTAATTCCAAAAGAAGATGAATCACCAAAAGCAATTGCAACTTTACTATCTTCAGAATAATCCGCTAAAATTATTTTTCTAAAAAAGTCATTATTATTGCCACCAAAAGTAAATTCATCAATTTTTTCACCATCGTTAGTCAATACTTTCCAAATTTTTGCGTTCCATACAGCTTTTTCTTCGTATCCAACGATATAGATTATTTCATCAGAAATATAAGAATCATATACATAATTTTCATTAAAATTTGTGTATATTCTTTTAAATTCAAAATCATTATAGTTGATTTCAACTTCAGTATCAGTATCAGAGTCAATCTCATCGTCATCAGTATCATCATCTATATCAGTATCAGAGTCAATCTCATCGTCATCAGTATCATCATCTATATCAGTATCAGAGTCAATCTCATCGTCATCAGTATCATCATCTATATCAGTATCAGAGTCAATCTCATCGTCATCAGAATCATCATCTATATCAGAATCAGAGTCAGAATCAGAATCATCATCTATATCAGTATCAGAGTCAATCTCATCATCATCAGAATCATCATCTATATCAGTATCAGAGTCAATCTCATCATCATCAGAATCATCATCTATATCAGTATCAGAGTCAATCTCATCATCATCAGAATCATCATCTATATCGGTATCAGAGTCAGAATCAATCTCATCGTCATCAGAATCATCATCTATATCGGTATCAGATTCAGAGTCAATTTCATCGTCATCAGTTTCAACCTTATCTTCTTGTTTAGTAAAAGTAATATAAAAAAGAGATTCTTCAAATTCTTCGTAAAAAACTACTTGTCTTACTATAAAATCTCTAAGACTTACTAGTAATCCATCTTTTGTAATTTGTGGAGATCTTATAATTTCAAAATTGTTAATAGTTCCATATTGCCATAATAAATCAGTTTCTATATTGTAAGCCCTTATTTTTTCTCCAACTGTAATAAAAGATTTATTATTTATTGGGACTACATAATTTGCTTTATCTCTAAATTCATAACTTTTTAATTCCTCAAAAGTTGAGTCATAAATAATTAGTTTGATTTTATTTTCTAAAACAGCAATTTTATCTAATAAAGAAAATGTGTGTATAGTTGAATTATTCTCAATTTTTATTTCAGATAATTCTTCAAGAGTAGAATTTAAGCAGAGTAATTTTTCATCTGTCAAAATTACTATTTTTTGTTTGTTATCTATAAAAAAAGCTTCTTTAATATTTTCATTCAAATAATTTATGGTCAATTCTTTAAAATTGTGGTCTAATTTAATAATACTATTATTAGTAATTAAAAAATAATTTTCTTCATTATTTATAATATTTTTTAGATTGTTTCTTTCAAATTTTTTTTCTATTATTTTATTCGAAAAATTATAAACACCATTTTCTGTTATAAATATTCCATTTGAAATAAATTTCAAAATTTTTTCATTAAATGAATTTTTCGATATTTCAAGATTTTCATTAATTTTAAAAATACTTTTTTCTGTTTGAATAAATATACTATCTATACAAAAAACATTGATTATTTTTTCATTTAAATTTATTTTTTCTATTTGTTTAACATTTTTATCCCAAAAGATTATTTCGTCATTTAAAAAAGATAAATAAAAATTATGGAATTTATAAAAAAAATCATAATTTCCAAAAAATATAATATTCATATCACCTTTTTCTAATTTTCTCGTAGTAAAAGAAAAAACTTCACTTTCAATAAGTGTTTCTGAATTATAAGCTTCTACCTTCCAAAAATATTTAGTATTTGGTTTTAAAACTTCGCCGGCATAAAATGTAGAAAATATGTTTTCTAATTTTATATGATCTTTTGATAAATTTTCAGATTCAGAAACATATATTCTATATCTATAATCTCCCTGATTTGGAATACTCCATCTGAAAATGTTTTTTATATCAACATTTTCAGATTCATTTTGTGGAGAAATTAAATTAATTGATTGCGAAAAAAAAGATAAGGTTAATATAACAAATAAAAATACGGAAAGTTGCTTTTTCATAATTCCACCTCTTGTATCTTATTCAGGACACCTACAAATCTCAATATTTCTCTTGCATTTTCATCTGCAAAAAAATCAGTTTTAATTTCATCTAAAGAAAGATCTATTCTAACTGCAGATAAAAATATTTTTAATGCGTCTTCAAGATTATTAATTTTATATTCGCATATAGAATCATAATCCATCAAAAAATCTTCGTAATCTGTTATTATTCGAGCATATTTATAATTCATGTCTTTTACTTCTTCAATTACTTCTTCTATAAAAATTTCCAAAGGAGAATTTTCTCCAAATATTCTGTCGTGATAAAACCTCAATAATAATTTTGAAAAAGCAAGTCCTTCACCATCTTTCCATAAATATCCCGATATTGCTGAAGACATTCTTTCAGAAAGTGCATAGTTGAATCCAGATAATATTAAAGAATTAGTAAGTAAAAATAGACCTTCTGGTTTATTTTTAGCTTTAAACGATTTATCTTTTAACCAAGATAAATATTCTCCTTTGAAACCTCTTTTTACTAAATTATCGCTCATATCTTCTGGAAGAAGTTGTCCATCTTCATCAAAACTTTCGAATAATACTTCAGAAACGAAAACATTGACATTTTTTTCTAAATAATCAATTATATCAGAAATTTTTTCGATTCTATTTTTTAGGTTTATAAACAAACCATTTTTATTTAATTCATCTATAGCTATTTTAGCTTCTTCAACTCTTTCTATAGAAAGCTCAAAGAACATTTTAAAAGTATGTGCAGATAAAAAATAAGGTGTTTTAATGACGAGGTTATAATAATAATAAAAATTTTCTACATCTTCCATTATACATGAAAGTTTTAAAAGTGAAATTAATATCATAATTTTATTTTCTTCTTCAGCAGATTCTAAAGCTTGAATTTCAGTTTCATAAGACTCATAAAACATTCCTAAATTTTTATAAGCCATAGAAAGTTCATGAAGAACATAATCTTTTGGGTTCAATTCAAATGCTTTTTCTAAATTAAAAATAGCATCATTATATCTACCAAGTTTTGTTAGAGAAAAAGCATTGTTATAAAAAATTTCCGGATTTTCTCTAGTTATTTCAAGGGCTTTATTGTGAATAATATTTGCATCATTATATCTTTGTAACAAATTAAAAATTACTCCTAACCTTACATAAGGAGGAATAAATTCTTTATCTAATTTTATGCATTCGTTCAAATAATTTATGCTATCTTCATACCTTGCATTTTCCATGTAAATATCTGCAATTTTTAAATAAGGAAGTAAAAATTCTTTTTCTATTTCTAAAGATTTTTCGTAATATTCTAAAGCTTCATCATAAATTTTTCTTTCAAACATTAAATTACCCAATTCATAATATCCAGTAGAAAATTCTTTATTCATATCTAATGCTTGTTTGAATTCTAGTTCTGCAAATTCTAAATGTCCAAGCTCTTTTAAATATAGGGCATTATAAAAATGATATCTGTAATCATGAAATACATTTTTAGCTTTTTCAAGATATTTTTTAGCTTCTTCATATTCTTTATCTTGCATTGAAAGTTTAAATGCTTCATAATAATAAAAAATTAAATATGAAGTATAATATTCTTTTTTATTTTCATCATTTTTTACTTTCATTTGAGCTTCCAAACCCCTTAATATTATGTTTAAATCAAGTCGGTTTTCCCTAAAAGCTTTATCATAATCTTCTAATAAAATAGGAAGTTTTACAGGAAGGTTATTAGTTTTTGCATATTCTGGTTCTATTTTTAAATAAACAATTCCAAATTTTTTTTCTTTCATAAATCAAACTCCTTTTTTTCTTTAAAAGCAACGATTTTAATAACATAAAACAAAATCCCAATAGTTAATCCAGAAAAATTTGCAATAACATCTCCCCAACTAAAAGTTCTGTAAGGAAGTCTGTATTGAAGATATTCTGTTAAAACAGGTATAGAAAAAAATGATAAATATAACAAAAATTTCAATATCTTACTTTTTAAACCACGCATAGATAAACAAAACAAATCTGCTCCTATAAAATACATTATAAAATGTACTATTTTATCTTCCCCTTTAAAATTACTCACACTAATTACAGGGTGTGAAAGAGAGACATAAAAAATAAGTATTATATATAAAATAAAAATTGTTCTCCAAAAAAATTTCTCAAAATTCAAAATATATACACCACCTTAAAATAGTATCCTAATTATTATAACATTAAAACTTAAAAAAATTTTAGTTTTCCATAGGATAAGAACTTATTTCAAAAAATTCTTTTTTAAAGTTTCTAAAACAATCATTTTCAATAGATTCTCTCATCTTTTTAACCATTGAAATATTAAAAAATAAATTATGAATACTTATTAAAGTTTTTCCTAGCATTTCCTCTCTTTTCAAAAGATGATTTATATAACCTCTTGAATGATTTCTACATGTATAACATTGACAGTTTTTATCAATAGGAATATTTTGAAATTTATTTGCTGAAGATTTTAAATTTAATCTACCACTCCAAGTTAATGCTGTTCCATGTCTTCCCATTCTTGTAGGAAGTACGCAATCAAACATATCTAATCCATTTTCAACAGAATACATCATCATTGTAGGAGAGCCTATCCCCATAATATAACGAGGTTTATCTTCAGGCATTTTTGAAACACTATATTTTAAAATTTTTTCACTTTCCTGATATTTTTCACCGACAGCTAAACCACCAAGAGCAAAACCATCAAAGGGAATAGAAGTAATTTGCTCAGTACTTAGATCTCTTAAATCTTTATGCAAACCTCCTTGAATTATTCCAAAAAGCGATTGATCTTCTCTATTATGTGAATCAAAAGATCTTTTTGCCCATCTGAAAGTTCTTTCAATAGATTCTTTAACATAATCATAATCAGCACCAGCAGTAACACACTCATCAAAAGCCATAGCTATATCTGATCCAATAATTTGCTGAATCTCCATAGATTTTTCAGGAGTTATTAAAATTTTAGATCCATCTAAAGGCGATTTAAAGTGAACGCCTTCTTCAGAAATTTTTCTATCTTTTAAAGAAAAAACTTGAAAACCTCCGCTATCAGTAAGAATTGGTTTATTCCAACTCATAAAATTGTGTAACCCTTTAAACTCACTCAAAATTTCTAATCCTGGTCTTAAAAATAAATGAAAAGCATTTCCTAAAATAATTTCTGCTCCTAAATCTTTAACATGATCATTAGTAAGCCCTTTTACAGTACCATTTGTTCCTACTGGCATAAAAACGGGAGTTTCTATAATGCCTCTGTTAGTAATTATTCTACCTCTTCTTGCTCCTGTGTATTTATCTATATGAAGCAATTCGTATTTTATTTTACTCATTTTTTAATCTCCTTTTTTGATTTTAAAAATTCAAAATTTTGGAAAAGCGTTTCAATTTTTTCCAACTTATCTATTATACCTTTAATATTTAAATAAAATTTTACATTTATTATATAATTTAGGTTTGACTAATTCCCGACAAATGTGGTAGAATTTAATTATCAAATACAACTATTTTTATCATATTTAGAGGAGGGTTTTTATGAAAGAATTATTAAGAATTAAAAATTTAAAAGCTATAACAACTGATGACGGAACAGTTATTCTTAATGGCGTTAATCTTACAATTAATGAAGGAGAAATACATGCAATAATGGGACCTAATGGTTCGGGAAAATCGACTCTTTCAAATGTCATAATGGGAAGTCCAAAATATGAAGTAACTGAAGGAGATATTTTATTTAAAGGGCAGTCTATCTTAGATTTATCTACAGATGCACGTGCAAAACTTGGAATATTCTTGTCTTTTCAAACCCCCGAAGAAGTAGATGGAGTAAAAATGAGACAGTTTCTTTTGAATGCTTACAGAAATATTCATTCAGAAGATACTATTACTGCATTAAAATTAAATAAATTAATAAATGAGTTTACAGATACAGTGCACTTGGATAAAGAATTTTTAAATAGATATGTCAACACAGGATTTTCTGGGGGAGAAAGAAAAAAAAGTGAAATTATGCAAATGGGATTATTAAAACCTAAAATGGCTATTTTAGATGAAATTGATTCAGGTCTTGATGTAGATGCTCTTAGAAAAGTAGCGGAATCAATTAATAAATTCAAATGTGAAAACATGGGTATCTTAATGATTACTCATTATCAAAGAGTTCTTGATTATGTCAAACCTGATTTTGTTCATGTATATAACAAAGGAAAAATTGCCACTACAGGAAATGCAGATCTAGCTCTTAAAGTTGAAGAAAATGGATATGCAAACATATAAGGGAGTGATTTTATGTCAAAAAATGATTTTAATATAAACGATTTGATTATAGATCAAACTAAATACGATTTTAGAAATCCGGAAATTTATGCCTTTAAAACTCTTCCGGGGTTAAATGAAAAAATTATTCATGAAATATCTGAATCTAAAAATGAACCTAAATGGATGCTTGAAAAAAGATTAGAATCTTTAAAAATATTTGAGTCGAAACCTTTACCAAAATTTGGAGTCGATGTGAGCGATTTAGATTTAAATAAAATTATCGCTTATATAAAACCTAATGCTGAAAGATCAAATAACTGGGATGATGTTCCGGAAGAAATTAAAGACACTTTCGAAAAACTTGGAATTCCTGAAGCTGAAAGAAAAGCACTTGCTGGTGTTGGCGCTCAATATGATTCGGAAATAGTTTATCAAAATATAAGAAAAGATCTTGAGAATTTAGGTGTAATTTTTATGGATATGGAATCAGCTGTAAAAAAGCATCCAGATCTTGTTAAAGAACATTTTATGAAAGCATCACCGGCAAATGGCCATAAATATGCAGCGTTTCATGGAGCGTTATGGAGTGGAGGAACATTTTTATATGTTCCGAAAAATGTTAAAGTTTCTATGCCACTTCAAGCATATTTTAGAATGAATAATCCTGGAATGGGTCAGCTAGAACATACAATAATAATTGCAGACGAAGGTAGCGAAGTAGCTTTTATAGAAGGTTGTTCAGCACCATTTTATAACACGACAAATGTTCATGTTGGGACAGTTGAAATATATGTTAAAGAAAGTGCAAGAGTAAAATATGTTACTATTCAAAACTGGAGCAAAAACACATACAACTTGAATACTAAAGTTTCTCTTGTAGATAGAGATGGAGTAATGGAATGGGTTTCTGGGTCTTTAGGGAGTCAAAAAACTATGATTTATCCCGCTTCTATCTTAAGAGGAAAAGGAGCTAAGAATGAAACAAAAGCTATAACATATTCAGGAAGTAATCAACATATGGATACAGGATCAAAAGTAATAATGACCGCTCCTTACACTAGTTCTACTGTAGATGCTAGAAGTATAAGTGTAGGTGGAGGTTGGGCGTTTTACAGAGGATGGCTTAAAATTGGCGAAAATGCAAAAGGGGCTAAAGCATCTGTGCAATGTCAAGCATTAATGTTAGATAATGAATCTAAAAGTGATACAGTTCCTTTAATAGAAGTTCATACAGATGATGCAGATGTAGGTCACGAAGCAAGAATTGGAAGAATCAAACAAGAACAAATTTATTATTTAATGACAAGAGGGTTAAGTGAAGCGGAAGCGAAAGCTATGGTTGTAAGAGGATTTGTCGAGCCGTTTGCGAAAGAATTACCAATAGAATACGCAATAGAACTTAACAGACTTATTAATCTCGAAGTAGAATCTTCAATAGGATAGGTGATAATATGAATTTAATTTTTGAAAAAACTATCGATGTTAATCATGCAAATTACAAAATGGTAGATCCAATAACAGAACATATATTCAGTGAAAATGATTATTCAGAAAAAGAGTTAGATTTATCTAACGAATACATAAATAACGTTGAATTGACAAAATATAAAAAATTAAAATATGAATCATATAAAAATTGGGGTTTTCCTGTATGGAAAAGGGCGAAATTAAAAGGGTTCAATCCACCAAAATATGAAATTCCTATAGCAGAAAAAATTACTGGAGAAGTAAAAAAAATTGATAAAATTAATATTGAAGGTTTAGAAATACTTTTAAAATATGATTTTGAAGGGGCACATAGAAAATTTCTTTTAATGAGTGACGTGTTTTTCAATACAGGTTTTTATTATGATACAGAAGAAGGCGAAGAAAAAAAAGTTGTAATTGAACAAGATCTTGAAAAAACTATTATTGAAAATAATGTGTTCAACGTTAAAGAAAATTCAAAGTTAACAGTTTTTAGAATTTTAAGAAAATCAGAAAAAAAAGGTTTTAAAAATGCTTCCATAAGAGGTATGATTGAGCAAAATGCCGAGTTAAATATAATAAATATAAATTTGCTTGGTGATGAAGATATAAATATAGATAACGCTTTATTTGATGTAAAAGATAATGCTACTCTTAACATTTATGATTTTAACATTGGAGGTAAAATTGCTTCTCCTTTTTATTTCGTTAGATTAAGTGGAAAAAATAGCAAGTGTAATATCAAACCTTATTTTTTTGGTGATGAAAACAATATAATAGATATGCTTTATTTATTGAGATTTTATGGTAAAGAATCAATCGGAAGAATTGCTGGAAAAGGTATAATAAAGGGTTCTTCAAAAGCTGTATTTAGAGGTTTTTTAGATATAAAAAAAGGTGCAAAAGAAGCAAATGCTTCTGAAGAAGAATATACTCTTGTTTTATCCGAAAATGCAAAAGCAGAAGCTATTCCAAATTTATTGGTTGACGAAAATGAAGTAAATGCTTCACATGCTGCAAGCGTTGGTACAATTGATGAACAAAAGCTTTATTATCTTATGACGAGAGGTTTTTCAAAATCTGAAGCTAAAAAGCTAATTGCATTTGGAATTTTTGAGCCCATTTTAGACGAAATAGAGATTTGGAATAAAAATATCTGTGAGGAGATGAAAAATGAAATCAATAGAAGATTGTAAATATTCTTTTCCCACATTAAGTAGAAAAATAGCAGGAAAAAATTTAATATATTTAGATAACGCAGCAACATCCTTAAAACCTTTTAATGTTATTAATGCAGAAAAAAATTACTATATGCTGAATAACTCAAATATACATAGAGCTAATCATCAACTTGCAAATGAATCAACACAAATGTATGAAGGGGCAAGAAAAAAGGTTAAAGAATTTATAAATGCAAAAAAAATATCAGAAATCATTTTTACTAAAGGTGCGACAGAATCTTTAAATCTTTTGGCTTATTCTTTTGCGATTTCAAATTTTTTTGAGAAAGATGAAGAAATATTAATACCAATTTCAGAACATCATGCAAATTTTGTTCCGTGGCAGCAAATTAGTAAATTATTCAACATAAAAATTAATTATTATGTTCCTGAAAAAGGTGTTTTTAATGAAGATAATTTTTTGAATTTGATAAATAAAAAAACTAAACTTATTTCATTTACAGGATTATCTAATGTTACAGGACAAATTATAAATATAAAAAAAATTGTTGAAAAAGCAAAAAATATTAATCCTGAAATAATTACAGTTGTTGACGGGGCTCAATATGTTCCACACATTCCCACAGATTTTCAAGATTTAAATGTTGATTTTATAGTGTTTTCATCGCATAAAATGCTTGGGCCTATGGGAGTAGGTGTTTTATACGGAAAGAGTGAAATTCTTGAAAAAATGAGTCCGTTTCTTTATGGCGGTGAAATGATAGATTATGTAACTAAAGAAAATAGCACTTTTAATGTGCTTCCATATAAATTTGAAGCGGGAACACCTAATGTTGCAGGAGTTATAGCTTTTGCACAAGCAATAGAATTTTTAAATGAATTAGGAATGAAAGAAATATATGAACACACAAAAAAACTTACTAAATACGCTTTAAAAAAATTATCAGAACTAGATTTTGTTGAAATATACGGACCAAAAGATGATTCTCATTATTCCATAATATCGTTCAATTTAAAAAACATACATCCTCATGATGTTTCTCATATGTTGAATGATTTGAGTGGTATAGCAGTTAGAAGTGGTCATCATTGTGCTCAACTTCTTTTAAACAATATGAATATAAAATCATCATGTAGAGCAAGTTTTTATTTTTACAATACTGTTGAAGACGTTGAAGCTTTAATTGAAGGAATTAAAAAAGTTAAGGAGTGGATAAAATGAGTTTAGAAGATCTTTATTCAGAAATAATTCTCGATTATTCAAAAAATCCACAATTTAAAAAGATAATTGAAAATGCAGAAGAATATCATGGACATAATTCTTCATGTGGAGATGAAATAACTTTGTATTTAAACGAAAAAGATGGTAAAATATTAGATATATCTTTTGATGGACATGGATGTATTATTAGTCAAGCATCAGCAGCTATGATGTGTGAAATACTTAAAGGCAGAAGTGTTGAAAATGCTAAATCAATATTGGAAAATATTTTAAGAATGTCTAGAGGCGAAGATTACAATAAAGAAGTTGTCGAAGATATAGAAATATTTGAAGATATTAAAAACTTTCCCATGCGAGTAAAGTGTTTCACCCTTTCATGGCATACAATCGAAAATTTTTTAAAAAATAAGGGGGCGGACAAATGATTTCTTTAGAAAATGTAAAAAAAGTAGCTTTAGTAGGAGCATCAGGAAATAAATCAAAATTTGGTTATAAAATTTTAAAAGATTTAATGCATAAAAATTTTGAGATGTACCCAGTTTCTCCAAATTATGAAGAACTAGAAGGATTAAAAGTTTTTAAAGACGTTTCAGAATTACCTAAAGATACAGATTTAATAGTTTTTGTAGTGCCAGCTAAAATAGGTATTGAAGTTGCTAAAAAAGCTTATGAAAATGGACATAGAAATTTATGGTTTCAACCTGGAGCAGAATCAAAAGAACTTGAAACATATATAAAGTCTTTAAAAGATGTTAATTACTCATTTATAAATTGTATTATGGTAGAAACTTAAACAGAGCAGAAGTTACTATTTAATTATTCTAAATCTCTAGTAACTCAAGAAAACACGTAAATAATTGAATTATTTAAAAAACCAGAGAATTTTTAATTATAAATTCTCTGGTTTAATTTTATAATTAAAATATTTTTATCATAAAATCTTATTGTGTTTGTAGAAAGTTAAATTTTATTGAAAATTTTTTTATTTTTATAATTTATTATCTCGTTCAAATTTTATAATTAAATAATATAATAAAAACTTTTATTTGATATAATAATATAGAATTTTTTACCTAACGGAGGAAATCAATGAAAAAATATATTTTTATTGTATTTTTATTTATTTCATCAATATTTTATGGAGATTTTACAGCTTTTAGATTAGCTTCAAACGGATATATTGATGGCCCTGGTTCTATAAATAAAAATAACATAAATAGAAGTTATGATTCGGAAATCTTATATTATTATGAATATTTTTTAGATTTGCACGATAATCCATTATATGTAGATAATGTTGAAGACAAAGCTTTTCAAGAAAAGCTTTTGATTAAAGAACAACTTGAATTTTATTTTGATGAAGGAAAAGCCATTTCATCAATTTATAATTATATTTTTAATTCTATAAAATTATTTGATGGAAATTTGTTATACAAAAAAATTCCTTTAAGGGATTCTCATACAAATCTTCAATTTAATCCTGAAATAAAGAATGCAGAATCATGGATAAAAAGCGAAAGAAGAAAAATATTGATTAACAAGTTAAAAAAATTTTTTTCTATAAAAAATTTATTTTTTTGGCGTCAGTGGAATTTGTTTAAACTTTTTACACCTGATATAATTAACTATTACGATTTTGATGATGAAAATCAACTTAACAGATATATAGAAGAATTAGTTGATTTAAGCTATTATTATACAAACTCTAATTTAATTTATTTATCTAGAGTCCATAATACAAATCATATTTATAAAAATGTTGTAATAAAAAATGTTACTCCAGAAATGATTTTATCTATTTTTATGAGAGAAACTAAACTTTGGCCTTTTGCTTTTAGATTAGAGAAAAAATTAGATTATTATGGAGAAACTCGATATGCAAAAATTTCATTGGGATTAGGGCAAGTTTTAGTTGATGCAGATAGATTAAATTTGGGAGAAAATGCTTACGAATTGGGTATAGGAGCATACGAATCAAATTATTTAGGAAACAAAATAAAATATTCAAGATATGATTTTCAAATGATAAAAGATATTTATTTTCAAGATGAAAATTTTATAGATAGAGATTTATTAACTCTTAGAGGAGCTATTTTATATACTGCAGTATATTTAGAAGTTCTATTAAACAGAGCAAAAATTACATTATCTGAATAAAAAATCAAAAGGTTAAAAATTATAAATTTTTAACCTTTTTTATTAAATCTGGACTTATAAATTTGTTAGAAAAAATTGATTTTGATTCAAAAAAATCAACTTCTTTTTCGTTTAAATCTTTTACAACTCCCCCAGCTTCTTTTAATATTAAAAATCCTGCCGCAATATCCCATGGAAAAGCTTTCAAACTTATAAAAGCTTCGCAGTATCCAGCTGCTACATAACAAATTTGAAGTGCCGCTGTTCCCAACAAACGCAGCCTTAAAACTTCCTTTTCGAGAGTTTCGACATATTTATATGTGACCCCTCTGAAATTAGATAAAAGAATCATAGATTTATTTAATTCATTTTCTTTTGAACAATAAATTTTTTCATTATTTAAATAAGCCCCTTTATTTTTTTCCGCATAAAACAACATATTCATTTGAGGAGCAAAAATAACACCAATTTCTACCTCATTATCTTTAATATAAGCGACAGAAATACAATATTCAGGAAATCCCTTTGAAAAATTCACCGTGCCGTCTATAGGATCTATAAGCCAGTATTCGCTACTTTCAGGTTTTTTATCATATCCGTTTTCTTCAGCAAAAAAAGGAATATCACCAAATTCTTTTTTAAGACTTTCTTGAAGAGATTTTTGAGTTTTTAAATCTAATTCTGTAACGTAATCAAACTCATCTTTTTTATTTTTAATAAAAAATGTTTCTTTTTTTTGATCTAATAATTTTTCACCTACTAAAACAACAATTTCTTTTAATTTTTCTAACATAATATCACCACCTTTTTTAATTATACCATAATAATTGGAAAGCAGAAAGTTGGTATATGGGAATGGAAAAACATTTTTAGATTTAACGCCTTTTGCTTTTAATGTAGTGTAACAGCCACGCCGCACTTTGCACGGCGTTACAGCATTCATGACAACACAGATATTTTTAAGTAGGTGTAGGGAAAAAATATAAATCTGTTTTTTAATTAGAGTTTTTTATTTTGCTTTTTTATTCCTTTTTTATTATATCATTCGCACTCATATAATAATGAAGTAGTAAACATTGGATAAAATAAATGCGAACAAGATCAAATTTTCTAAAAAACAGATTTCACTCTGAGATAAAATGCTAAAATTAGCAAACTCGCTACGCTCAAACATGCTATTTTCTTAACGCATTTTATCATCTGCTCAATTGTTCGCTACTTTATTTTATCCATATTTACTGTCAAAGTATTATAAAAATTTTTGAAGCATTTTCTTTCATTTTTTAACTTTTTAAATGTTTTTCCAAAGAAAGTTTGAAGCTAATTTTAATCTCAAAGATATTTTTACAAGCATTTTTGCCGTTTTTTTAATTCTATTTTCAACTTTTCTATTCAACGCTTGTATTTTAAGATCTTAAAATGGTAAAATATAATAAGACAAAAGATAAAACGAGGTGAAAAATGAAGAAAATTGACGATTTTTTTTATGATATTAACAATAAAACTCCAGGGTGTGTTGTTGGGGTTCTTAAAAATGGGGAAAAAGTATTTTCAAAATCTTACGGTACTGCAAATCTTGATTATGATATTCCTATAACTTCAGATACTGTTTTTCATATTGCATCTGTTTCAAAACAATTTGCAGCATTTTGTATCGCTTTATTAGAAGAAGAAAATTTAATTGACAAAAAAGATGATATTAGAACATATATTCCAGAATTAAAAAGGAATATAAAACATATAATAACTATAGAAGATCTTATTCATATGAAAAGTGGACTAAAAGACGCTTATCATACTATTCAATATGTAAAAGGATTAACAGAAAACGAATTTTTAAATGAAGAAGAGCTTCTTGATATCGCCTTTAATACAGAAGTTCAAATTTTTGAACCTGGTGATCAATTTTGGTATTCAAACACTAATTATCTTTTTTTATCAGAAATAATAAAGAGAGTAACTGGAAAAAGCTTGAGTTATTATGCTGATGAAAAAATATTTAAACCATTAAATATGAAAAATTCATTTTTTAGAGAAGATTATACCAATATAATTAAAAATAGAGCGGAAGGGTATTGCTTATACGATTTTCTTCATTACACAAAAAAACAAAAAGAAAAATTTAGAAATCACATCAATGATTTTTGCATATCTACTGAAAATGCTCAAGCTACAGGTGCAGGACAAGTTTGGTCTACATTAAATGATTTATTTAAATGGGTTAAAAATTTTGAAAATAATATTATTGGAAAAAGCGGAAATAAATTAATTGAAAAATTGTTTGCTCCTTCAAAAGATAATAAAGGTAATGATTTGAATTATGGGTACGGACAATTTATTTCAGAAAGACACGGAGAAAAAGTAGTTTTTCATGAAGGTGGAAGCTGTGGTCATAACAGTGTAATTTATATGATTCCTGAAAGAAAACTTTCAATAATATTGCTTGCAAACACTAATGAGTTTTTGATGAGATATTATAAAAGATATAATTATGTAGATGTTATAGAAAAAATTGCAGACATATTTTTAAATAGAGAAGAATCTTCTATATCTATAGAAAAAATTGAAAATAAAGAAAAAGTAGTACAAAATTTCGACAAACTAAAACTTGTTGTCGGTGAATATCAAAGTAAAAAAACAGGTTCTATTTGGAAAATAGCATTACAAGAAGATATTTGTGAAGTGAATATAAATGGAATTATGAAAAGAAATTTAGTTTATATAAAAGATAACGAATATAAATTTGAAAATGAAAATGTTATCTGTATTTTTGAAAAAGATGAAAATAACAATATAATAAAATTAGAAGTCGAATCTGAAGACTTTGAAAATGAATATTTTCCATTTAATAAAAATTTACAGAAAGGTTATTTCGATAGATTTTGTGGAGAATACGAATGTAAAAAGTTAAATTGTTCATATATAGTATCTGCAACATCTTCTGGAATATTTTTAAAAAACAAAGATAGACACAGAACAAGTCTTGATTTAGAATATTTACCAACGATAGAAAATTATTTTTATACTTATCAACCACCGTATATTCCAGATTTTTATGTGCTGGAATTTTTAACTGATGAAAATAATAAAATAAATGCTTATATTATTCGTGATTATGATGGTAGTAAAATAGAGGAATTTGTTTTTAAAAAAGTATAAGTGAATAAAAGGTTAAACATTGTTCAGTCGATAGGAAAAAATTGTAAAATCAACATTTATTATAAGATTTAAAAAGACTCTAAAATTGATTTTTTTATATAATGCTTTGGTGACAAATAATGAATTTAAAGTTGTTTAGGTAAATCAAATGATGTTTAAAAATAGTTTTTGATTTTTATAATGCTTTGATGGTAAATAATGATGAAATAAAGTAGCGAGCAATTGAGAATTTTCGTATAAAAAACAGTTGAGCGAATGAAAAAAGGCGTAAGAAAATAGCATGTTTGAGCGTAGCGAGTTTGCTATTTTTAGCATTTTTTCACAGAGCGAAACTTGTTTTTTAGAAAATTTGATCTTGTGAGCGTTTATTTTATCAATAATTTACTACCTCATTATTAATAAGTATTTAAAGATTTAATTATTTTTTCTAATCAATTATAAAAATATCGACATTGCCATAAGTGCTGTAACGCCGTGCAAAGTTCGGCGTGGCTGTTACACTACATTAAAAACAAAAAAATCGGCAAAGCAAAAATGTTTTTCCTAATCAATTATAAAATATTGACATTGTCATAAGTGCTGTAACGCCGTGCAGAAAACGCGTGGCTGTTACACTACATTAAAAGCAAAAAACGTAAAGCAAAAATGTTTTTCTATAAAAATTTTATTAACACAGGGGGTGAGTTTTTTGGCAGAATGGTGGAGCAACATGGTTGCTTTTGAAAAATTTTTTTGGTTTATCGCCATTCCTTTTACAGTTTTGTTTGTGCTCCAATTAATATTAACCTTTTCAGGAATGGGTGATTCTGATTCTGATGGTGGGGATATCGATGTTGATTCTGGATTTCCGATTTTCACTATTAAGAATTTTATAACTTTTTTAACTGTTTTTGGATGGTCTGGAATAACTTTTTACAGCCTTAACTTTAAAGAAGTTACTACAGTTATTATTGCTGCTGTATTAGGTATTGTTGTGATGTTTATTGTTGCAGCGCTTTTTTATTTTATAAAAAGTTTTGAGCAAAGTGGTACTATGGATTTAAAAAACGCTGTGGGGTTAACCGCAAAAACTTACATCCCTATTCCAGAAGATGAAAATGGTTCTGGAAAAATTCATATAACCTTTCAAGGTTCATTAAAAGAAATTCAAGCTATGACAAAAGGCGAAAGAATACCAACAGGATCTATGGTAAAAGTGGTTGAAGTATTTAATAATAATACAGTAATAGTTGAAAAAATTAAAAAGGGGGAAAATAAATAATGGGCTTATATGCAGTAATTCTTGTAACAGTAATTGTAGTTATAATTTTTGGTACTATTGCAGCATTATTTACGAGGTATAAAAAATGTCCTTCAGACAAAATACTTGTTGTTTATGGAAAAGTTGGTAAAAATACAGAAGGCGGAACATTATCAGCAAGATGTATTCATGGAGGAGCGGCTTTTATTTGGCCAGTAATACAAGACTACAAATATTTGGATCTTACTCCTATATCAATTGAAGTGAACTTAACAAATGCTCTAAGTAAACAAAATATAAGAGTAGACGTTCCATCAAGATTTACAGTAGGTATTTCTACAGAAGGTGGAACAATGCAAAATGCTGCGGAAAGACTTTTAGGATTGCCTTTAAATGAAATTCAAGATTTAGCAAAAGATATAATTTTCGGTCAACTCAGACTTGTAATTGCAACTATGGATATAGAAGAAATTAATACAGACAGAGATAAATTCTTAGAGAATGTAACTTCAAATGTTGAAGCAGAATTACAAAAAATAGGGTTACGCCTTATAAATGTTAATGTTACAGATATAAATGATGAATCAGGATATATAGAAGCACTTGGGAAAGAAGCAGCAGCAAAAGCAGTAAATGATGCGAAAAAAAGCGTTGCAGAAAAAAACAAAGACGGTTCAGTAGGTGAAGCAAACGCTTTAAGAGATCAAAGAGTACAAGTTGCTCAAGCGAATGCTACAGCAGTTGAAGGGGAAAATAAATCGCTTATAGTTATTGCTAATTCAGAAGCTGAAAAAAGAGAAAAACAAGCGGAAGCAGAAAGAAAAGCAACAGCAGCTGAAAAAGTTCAATCTGCAAAAGCTTTACAAGAAGCATATCATGCTGAAGAAGAAGCGGAAGTAGCGAGAGCAAAAAGAGAAAAAGCTACTAAAGAAGCAGACATAATTGTAAAAGCAGAAATTGATAAACAGAAAATGGAAATTGATGCCGAAGCTGAAGCTGAAATGACTAGAAGAAAAGCAAGAGGAGAAGCTGACGCTATATTTGCTAAAATGGATGCTGAAGCTAAAGGTATGAAAGAAATACTTTCAAAACAAGCTGAAGGTTTTGGAAAATTAGTTCAATCAGCAGGAAATGATCCGGATAAAGCTGTTATGCTTATGATAGTAGATAAACTTCCAGAGTTAGTAAAAACACAAGTTGAAGCAATCAAAGGAATAAAAATTGATAAAGTTACTGTTTGGGATAATTTAGGAAATAATTCTGGAAATGGAACTCCTGTAACAGCAAACTTCTTATCTGGAATGATGAAATCTGTTCCTCCGTTACAAGATCTTTTCAAAATGGCTGGAATGGGATTGCCAGATTATCTTGTTAAAGAAAAAGAGAATAAGACAGAAGAAAAAGATTCTGAATAATAATTACTCTAAAAAAAGAAGAAGCCTTATTAATAAGGCTTCTTCTTTTTTTAGAGTAAACGAAAGTGATATAGTGAAATAAAACACAAAACAACAATAGTTTCGAAACTTGATTTTAACAAAAGATATGTATAATTTAATATATATAGTTATTAAATTAACTTATTTTTTTATTAAAGTGTAAACAAAAATTACTTTTATCTTGGAGGGAAGAAAATGGAAAAATATTTTCAAAAAGAATTACTTGAAGAGCTTCATGAATTAAGAGAGACTTACGGTTATATTCCAGAAGAAGATATTGTAAGGATAGCTCAAAGAAGAAACATACCAAAAGCACATTTGTATGGAGTAATAAGTTTTTATTCAATGTTTCATTTAAAACCTACGGGAAAATATATTATAAAAGTATGTGATAGTGTTTCTTGTAGAATAGCAGAATCTGAAAGTGTTATAGATGCAATTATTAAATTTACTAAAGTTACTCCTGGAAATACATCTGAAGATAAAAAATTTACTTTAGAAGTAGCGGAATGCTTAGGACATTGTGGAGAAGGCCCTGTAATGACTATAAATGGTGAATTTTATACATATTTGACTCCTCAAAAAGTCGTAAATATTTTAAAAACTTTAGATTAGGAGGATTAAAAAATGGAAAAAATATTTTTAAAAAATGATTTGGGTTTAGATAAATATCCGTTTAAAGGATTGAGAAATGCGTTAAAAGGCTCTCCTGAAGATGTTGTGCAAAAAATAAAAGAAAGTGGATTGAGAGGTAGAGGAGGAGCAGGATTTCCGGCAGGTATAAAATGGGAATATGCGAATTCTATAGATAATGAAATCAAATTTGTGATTTGTAATGCCGATGAAGGAGAACCAGGAACTTTTAAAGATAGATTTTTAATGGAAAATTTACCTGAAAAAGTTATTGAAGGAATAATTATATGTGCTTATGCGGTTAAATCAAATTATGGATATATTTATATAAGGGGAGAGTATGAAAAAGCTATTAAAATTATTAAAAATAAAATAAAAGATTTATATAAATCAAATGTTCTTGGAAGAAATATTTTAGGAACAGAGTTCAATTTTGATTTAAAAGTAATAAGAGGAGCAGGAGCTTATGTATGTGGAGATGAAACATCATTAATTAATTCAATAGAAGGAGAAAGAGGTCGTTCAAGGATTAAGCCTCCTTTACCTATTGAAAAAGGTCTTTACGGTTATCCTACAATAGTAAATAATGTTGAAACACTTTCTGCAGCTGCAGAGATTATGAAATATGATGATAACCCTTATTTGAAAATGGGGACGGAAAAAAGTAGAGGAACTAAATTGGTTTCAATAAGTGGCGATGTAAATCAACCAGGAGTTTATGAGGTTGAACTCGGTAAAATTACAATAAAAAATATTATTGAAGACTTAGCTGGCGGAGTATCAAATGGCGAGTTAGGTTTTGTTATTCCTGGAGGAGTGGCTACTGAAGCTCTTGGACCTGATGAAATAGATGTTCCTTATACTTATGAAAATTTAATGGAATTAAATAGTGGCATAGGTTCTGGAGGAATGATTGTAGTATCAAATAAAAGAAATTATTTTGAAATTATAAAGAATGTTTCTAATTTCTTTAAGAATGAAACATGTGGAACTTGTTTTCCGTGTAGAGAAGCTAATAGAAATATAAACGCCCTTCTCAATCATAATAAATTGATGTCTGATTTGACTTCTGAACAGATTGAAATTATAACTGAAATAAAAGAAACGATAGGATATGCATCCAGATGTGGATTTGGACAAGCTTCAGTTAATTTCATACTCTCGGTGCTTGAAAAATTTAATGATGGGAGGGTTAATTCATGAAAATAAAAATTAACGGTAGAGAATATACTTATGAAGATAATATAACAATTTTTGAAGCTGCAAGAAGGTCTCATATTAAAATTCCAACTCTTTGTTATAATCAAAAATTACAACCTTATGGTAGTTGTAGAATATGTTCAGTTGAAGTAAAAGATAGAAGGACATTAATGCCGGCTTGTGTTACTAAAATTGAAGATAATATGGAAATTTTTACTCATTCACAAAAAGTAAGAAGAGTTAGAAAAATGATTATGGAATTAATTATAGCTTCTCACGGTATTACATGTAACCTTAATTGTTTGAACTGCTCAAGAGCTACAAGTTGTGAAATAAGAAATGTGGCTGCAGAAATAGGTATAGATAAATTAAGAATACATCCAATGGAAGAACAAATTAAACCTATAGATGAAAGTAGTTTTTCAATAGTTAGAGAACCTCAAAAATGTATAGTTTGTAATAGATGTGTAAGAAAATGTTCTGAAGTTCAAGGGGTAGATATACTTACTATTGCTAATAAAGGACCTGAAACTCATGTAACTACATTTTTGGATAAAGGAATGGGAAATGTTGACTGTACGAATTGTGGACAATGTATTTTAGAATGTCCGACAGGAGCATTACATGAAGTTTATCATATAGATCAAGTTTGGAAAGCGATTGAAGATGAAGAAAAATATGTTGTAGTTCAAACAGCACCCGCTGTAAGAGTAGCTATTGGAGAAGAATTTGGAGCTAATGCTGGAGAAATAGAAACTGGGCAAATGGTTGCTGGATTGAGGCTTCTCGGTTTTGATAAAGTTTTTGATACTAACTTTTCTGCTGATTTGACTATTTTAGAAGAAGGAACAGAGTTTATTGGAAGAGTAAAAAACAACGGTGTTTTACCTTTATTTACTTCGTGTAGTCCAGGTTGGATAAAATTTCTTGAGCATAATTATCCTGAATTTATTCCTAATTTATCTACTTGTAAATCTCCGCAGCAAATGTTTGGGGCAATTGTGAAATCATATTATGCTGAGAAGAACAATATAGATCCTAAAAATATAGTTGTAGTATCTGTTATGCCATGTGTTGCAAAAAAGTTTGAAAGATCAAGACCTGAAATGAAAGGCGATGTAGATTATGTTTTAACTACAAGAGAGTTAGGCAAAATGTTTAAACAGGCTGGTATAAATTTACGAGAAGTTCCGCCTGAAATGTATGACGATCCTTTAGGAGAGTCTTCAGGTGCGGCGGTAATTTTTGGAGCTACTGGAGGAGTTATGGAAGCGGCTTTGAGAACTGCTTATGAAGTTTTAACTGGTCATAATCTTGAAAAATTAGATTTTCATGAAGTTAGAGGAATAATAGGAGTTAAAGAAGCTGAAATTACTATTGGAAATAAAGAAATAAAAGTAGCAGTGGTTAATGGACTTGGAAATGCTAAAAAAGTTTTAGAAATGATAAAGAAAAAAGAAAAAGAGTATCATTTTATTGAATTTATGGCATGTCCAGGAGGATGTATTGGAGGAGGAGGGCAACCGATTCCGACTAATGAGGATACTGTAATTGAAAGAATGACTTCTATTTATGATATAGATATGATGAGTAAATATAGAAAATCTCACGAAAATCCTTCTGTAAAATTATTATATAAAGAGTTTCTTGGAGAACCCAATAGTGAAAAAGCACATCATTTATTACATACTACATATACTGCAAGAAAATAAAAAAAAGAGGCTTAAAGCCTCTTTTTTAATATTTAAATTCACCTGAATAATGACATGAAGAAAAATGTCCAGAACTAACTTCTTTTAATTGAGGTGATTCTTTTTTGCAAATATCTTTGGCAATAGGACATCTTGGATGAAAACTACATCCTGAAGGTATATTTAAAGGGCTTGGAACATCGCCTTTTAAAATTATTCTCTTTGATTTGTTTTCAGGATCTGGTACAGGAATAGCTGACATTAAAGATACCGTATAAGGATGTTGAGGTTTTTTAAACAACGATTGTTTGTCTGTTAATTCTACTATTTTTCCTAAATACATTACAGCAATTCTATCACTTATATGTTTAATTACTGCAAGATCATGAGCTATAAAAATATAAGTTAAATCAAATTCTTTTTTTAAATCATCTAAAAGATTAATTACTTGAGATTGCACAGAAACATCAAGCGCAGATACAGCTTCATCAGCGACTATCAATTTAGGATTTACAGCTAATGCTCTAGCAATACCTATACGTTGTCTTTGTCCGCCTGAAAATTGATGAGGGTATCTGTAAATATAGTCTTTAGATAGACCTACTTTAGCCATTAAATCGGCTACAAGATTATCTATATCTTTTCCCGAAGCTATATTATGAGTTTTGATGCCTTCTCCTATAATATTTCTTATCCTCATTCTTGGATTTAAAGAAGAATATGGGTCTTGAAATATTATTTGTGTTTCTTTTCTAAACATTTTTCTTTTTGATTGAAGCTTTGAAGTTAATTCTTCTTTTAAACCATTAATACCTTTAGAAAAATAAATTTCTGCCATTTTTTCATCAAGGGTATCATTTAAGGAAGAAATAACTTTATCTTTATTTGCTAATTCAGATAGCAAATCAGTATATCTTTTTACATAAAATTCTTTAATATAATTATTTGTTTGAAAAAAATTCATAAATAAAGGTGTAGTATCCACGCCTTTTAAAGTAATTCTTCCAGATGTGGGTTCATATAATCTTAAAATACTCATTCCTGCAGTACTTTTCCCACAACCAGACTCTCCAACCACACCCAGAGTTTCACCGTATTTTACCTCAAAAGATATATCATCAACAGCTTTTAAATGATTTACAACTCTTTTAAATATACCTGCCCTTACAGGAAAATATTTTTTTAAATTATCTACCTTTAATAAAGTTGTTCCTTTTTTCATAAAGAATCACCAGACCTTACTTTAATTATCTCGTTTTCTAATTCTTTAATTTTAAAACATCTTGATAAATGATTTTTTTCAACTTCAATTAATTCTGGATGATCGTTGATACATTTGTCATCTTTCAAAAAACATCTATTTGAGAACTTACAACCTTTAGGAAATTTCGCGGCGCTTGGAACAGATCCAGGAATCGCCCAAAGTCTTTCCTTTTCTAAATCAAGTCTTGGAATAGAATTCATCAATCCCCAAGTATAAGGGTTTTTAGGTTTTTTAAATATTTCTATAATGTTGCCCTGCTCAAAAACTTCTCCGCCATACATTACAACTGCTCTATCAGAAACTTCTGCGACTACCCCAAGATCATGGGTAATAAATATTACAGCCATTCCGTATTCTTTTTGTAATTCTTTAATTAATTCAAGAATTTGAGCTTGTATTGTAACATCAAGTGCTGTAGTTGGTTCATCTGCAATTAATATTTTTGGATTACATGAAAGTGCCATCGCTATCATAGCTCTTTGTCTCATCCCGCCTGATAATTCGTGTGGGTATTGATCTACACGCTTTTCAGGTTCTGGAATTCCAACTTTTTTTAATAAACCTATAGCCATTTGTTTGGCTTCTTTATCTTTTTTATTTAAATGAATTTTTATAGGTTCCATTATTTGAAAGCCAATAGTAAAAAGAGGATTTAGTGCTGTCATTGGCTCTTGAAAAATCATAGCTATTTCTTTTCCTCTAATTTTACGCATTTTATTATCTGGAAGGTTTTTTAAATCTTCACCTTTATAAATCAATTTTCCATCCGCTATATAGCCATTTTCATCTAATAATCTCATTAAGCTCAATACTGTTACAGATTTTCCTGAACCAGATTCACCAACAATTGAAAGTGTTTCTCCGTAATCAAGTTCAAAACTCAATCCATTAACAGCTTTAACTTCGCCATCTTCAGTTTTAAAATGTGTTTTCAAATTTTCTACAACAAGTAATTTATTATTTTTGTCCACAGTATCCCTCCATTACATCCTCATTTTAGGGTCAAAAATGTCTCTTAAAGAATCTCCTACAAGATTCCAAGCTAAAACAAAAAGAATCATTGCTACACCTGGAATTACGATGATATACCAATTTTCTGGAGACATCCAATCTCTTGAATAAGAAAGAATAGAACCCCAATCGGCATATCCTTGAGGTGATCCTAACCCTAAAAAGCTTAGAGCAGCAGCAGTTATTACAAGTCCGCCTATTCTCATTGAAGCTTGTATAATTACTGGGAAAATGGTGTTAGGTAAAATATGCATAATTATTATTTTCCAATCAGAAACTCCAATTGCTTTTGCTGCCAAAACGTATTGTTCATTTTTAGTTTGTAAAATATTTCCGCGAATAAGTCTTGCAGTTATCATCCAACCAAGAACAGTCATAGAAATCATTACTTTATCAAGACCAGTTCCTAAAATTGTTGTGATAACCATTGCTCCTAAAAAGAAAGGAATTGATAAAAATATATCTGTAATTCTCATAATAATTTCATCGACGATTCCACCAAAATAAGCAGCAATTGAACCTAAAAATATCCCTACACTGGAAGATATTAATACAACTATTAAACCAATTTTAAAACCTGTTCTTGTTCCCCAAATAACTCCATAAAAAATATCTCTTCCTCCGCTTACTCCAAATTTGTATTCTGATGAAGGTGGCTGAGGCTCATTTCGATTAGTAACTTTTCTCATAATATAAGGATCATAATTTATTTTTTTTATGTAACTCTTATAAATATTTTTGTGAAGTGTTTCGGCTTGTTTTTTAAAATTATTATCAGAAGTATTTTCCAATTTTTCTATTTCTGTTTTTATTCTTATTGCTTCTTTATAAATATTTTCCTGTCTTGAAATTTCTCTCTTCAATTCTTTTAAAGCACTATTAACATTTTCTGTTAATCTGTTTAAATAATATCTGTCGATTATATAATAGCTTGCTAATTCTGAAGTTAAAAAATATAATTCATCAAAACTAACTTCGTTTTTTTCATATTTTGTCAAAGTGTCCTTTAATTCCATCAAATCAGGATAATCCATCATAATAAATTGATATTCGCTATTTAAATAATTATTAAAATAGAAAAGAATATCTGTTTTTTTTGATAAATCAAAATCGTCTAAAGCGTCTTCTACTTCTTTCAAATTAGATTCTATAGGATAATCTGGAGGAGCAATTATCGGTGCAAGAATCGCAACTATAATAAATATTATCAACAAAACAAAACCTAGCATCGCAGTGGGATTTTTAACAATTTTTCTGAGAGCTCTTTTTATTTCCTCTTTATTCACTTATAATCACCTCACTCTAACCTTATTCTTGGATCTATTAATGCATATGTCACATCAACTATTAAATTTCCAACTATCATAATAATAGAAGTGAATAAAAGAGATCCCATAACTGTTGAATAATCAAGTGTTTGAGCAGCATTTGCTGTCAATCTTCCAAACCCTGGTCTATTAAATACAGTTTCAACTATAATAACTCCCATAATTAGCCCTATTATAAATTGTCCAGATACAGTAACGACAGGAATTAATGCGTTTCTTTTTGCATGTTTATGAACAACATTTTTCTCTGAAACCCCTTTAGCTCTTGCAGTTCTAACATAGTCTTTTCTCATTACTTCAAGCATAGAAGCTCTTGTTATTCTTAATAAATATGCCCACCATAAATATGAAATTGTCAATATAGGTGCAATAAGATGTCTTAAACCATCAATAAATATATCCCATCTCCAGTTGAAAATAGCATCTATTGTAATCATTCCAGTATAATTTGTGAATTCTGGAGAACGCATTATTTGAAAACCTTCAACACTTATAACTCCAGGAGGAAACCAACCTAAGACGCCATAAAAAAATAGTAAAATAAAAATACCAAATACAAAATCTGGAAAGGACCATCCTATTAAAGTGAAAACTCTTATAAAATGGTCAAAAAAGGTATTATGTTTTACAGCAGCTTTAACCCCCATCCAAATAGAAAATCCTATAATAGGGAATAAGGCCCATAATGCAATTTCAATCGAATAAGGTAATCTGTTCAATATAGCATCCAAAACAGGTTCTTTGCCAACCTGTGACCAACCCAAATCTCCTTTTAAAGTATTGCTCAACCATTTTGCGTATCTCACAGGCATAGGGTCATTTAATCCATATTTTTCTTTTAATGAATTAAGTTGTTCGGCTGTCATTCTTTCTGCAACATTAGGATTTATATATGCTGATACTAATAAATCAGGACCTAAAAGCTGTCCCATTGAAAATACTACAAGAGAAATTGCTAATAATAATAAAGGTATCATTAACAATCTTCTAACAATATAGGTTATCAATAACAAACACCTCCAAATACTATTTACATTAAAAAGGAGAAGAGCAAAAGCCTTCTCCTCTTAAAATAAATATATTATTCTTTGTAAAGTTCCCAGAAATCATAACCAGGTCTAATAGGATTAAAGATAAAATTTTGTACCCAATCTCTCATAAATCTAACGCTTGTTGGCTGGTATAAAGGAATAGCTATTGCTTCCCCTACAACAAATTGTTGAATTCTTTCATACATTTCGGCTCTTTTATCTTGATCAAGTTCTTTTGCTGCTAAATTTATATAAGCATCAAGAGAGGCTCCTCCGAAGAAAGGTTGAGGTTGATTTGAGAATACTTTATAACTGTCTCCATAAGCAACACCATAATATCCTTCGCTTGAATAATATACATTAATAAAATTAGTTGGATCAGGATAATCAGCAGCCCATCCTAAAGCATAAACAGGCATTTCTTTATTGTTTCTTGCATCAAGATATGCAGCCCATTGTAACCCTATTACTTCAGCTTGGAATCTTGGATTAATTCTAGCAAGATTATCTCTAACCATTTCTGCAACAGTTCTTCTTATATCGTTACCTATGTTGTAAAGAACACCAATTTTAAATCCAGTATCCCATAATCTGCCTCTGTAAGCTCTTCTAAAATAATTTTCTGCAATTTTGAGATTGAATTCTGGATAAGCTATTTCTTCTGAATAACCTAATAAAGGTTTTGCTAATGTTGTAGCCATTCTCATTCCGTTGCCATTTAATACATCGTTAATTATCGCTTCATAATTTATAAGATGTTGAAATGCAAGTCTAACATTTTTATCAGTGAAGAAATCAGGTGGTACTCCCTGTCCATCTAATCTTCCACTGAAAATATATCTTGAATCTGCTTTGACTTCCCAAGTCATATTCAATACTATAGAAGTTAAATCTCCAAGGCCTTTTAATACTTTAATACCTTCGTTTTCTCTACCTTCCATTTGATCCATATACATAGCAATTTCCATAATTATATCTGCTTCGCCTCTTTCAAGCATAGTTCTTCTTGTTGCCCATTCATCTATACCTTGTCTTATAACAGTTTTAAGTTTTGCTGGGCCTCTCCAATAATCATCAAATCTTTCGAGTTCAAATCTTTGCTGTGCTTTATTCCAGTCAACAAGTTTGAATGGTCCTGTACCCATAGCTTTTTCGAAAAGAGGAGATTCTTCTTTTTGTGGATAATAATATTTCCACCATCCGTCAGCTTTTCCATCCCAATTTCCTTCTTTTATCATCCAGTCTTTATTTAAAATTGATGCCCAACTTCCACCGTGAGCAAGAATGAATAAGAAAGAAGCTGAAGGATCTTGAATATTCAAATGTACTTCATTACCTTCAACTATAACTAATGGATCAATAACGTCATTATAAAAATTAATTAATCTTTCTCTATATTCAGGTTTTGCATCTCCATCAGCATCAATCATGTCTGCCCAACTAACTCCTACATATTCGGCAGCTTTATCTGTAATATCTTGAACACCTAAGAATTTTGGAATTAACATATAAGAAATAGGGCCTGATGGTGAAGAGTGAATAATAGCTCTTTTGAAAGTATATTCAACGTCTTGTGGAGTTAAAGTAGCTCCGTTATGGAATTTTACACCTTGTCTTATAGGAAAAACGTATGTTCTTCCATCATTTCTTATGTATCCGTTATCTTCTGTTGGAACAGCTGTAGATAACATTGGTAAAAACGCGTCAATTCTTTCGCCGTCATACCTGATTAAGTTGTCATAAAGGTTGTAAAGAATTTCGTTGCTTGAAGTATCATAAGCTTCATGTGGATCTAGAGTATCAGCATCCCCGAATGTTGCGTAGAAAAATCTGTCGGGATTGGGTACTTGAGAAAACATAGAAACTGTTAACAAAATAGCAAATAATAACACAAAAAACTTTTTCATATACTTACCCCCTTTTAAGATGTGGAATCTTATTTTAAATAAAATAAGTTAAAAATTCAATTTAGTAATATTAAATTAACACTCTTACTATAGATTTTACCATAAATAATTAAAATTTGCAAACTTTTTATGATTTTTTTCTTATGATTTTTTTAAGGTTTTTAGATATAATTAATAAAAATAAAAATAGAGGTGATTTATGAAAAAGATTACGTACTCGATTAATAAAAAAATTTCTTCTGAATTTATTAAAAAATTATACGAAGATGCTGGTTGGTATAATTATACAAAGGATATTTCGAATCTTATAAAAGCATTAAATAATTCGCTTATATTAATATCTGCTTGGGACGAGGAAAATCTAGTAGGCCTTGTAAGAGTTGTTGGAGATGGTTATACTATAGTTTATATTCAGGATATTTTAATTTTAAAGGATTATCAAAGAAAAGGTATTGGAAGCGAATTAATAAAACTTGTGTTATCAAAATTTAGTAACGTTCGTCAAAAAGTTCTTTTAACAGATGATGTTGAAGAAACAAGATTGTTTTACGAAAAATTAGGATTTATTTCTTGCGATAAAGGAGAAGTTGTAGCTTTTGCAAAATTCAATTAATTCTAATATTTTGCTTTTCATTCCGATAATGATACGTGTTATCGGAATTTATTTTTATTTTTTATAATTAAATTGTATACTTATATCAGATAAAGAATTAAGTAAAAGGAGTTAAAAATATGTTTTTTTCTAAAAAAAAGTTTATGAATTATAAAAATCTCAAAACTGTTGAAAAAAGAAATTGGGATGAGATTCTTTATAAAAATAGTATATTAAATTAAATATTTAATATACTATTTCTCTTTACTATTGAAAAAAAATAGTATATAATTTATTTAGTTTCTTAAAAAGAAAATTAAATACAGAGGTGAAATATGAATATAGGAATGTTTTCTGATACTTATTATCCTGAAAGAAATGGACAAGCTACAGCAATTAGCTTATATAAAAAATATTTGGAAGAATTGGGTCATAACGTATATTTATTTATTCCAAAATATGACAAAAAGCAAAAAAGAGATGATAACCATATTTATGAATCGCCTTCATTAAGATATTTTTTAGATAAAAATTTAAGACTTGCAATTCCAATTTCGCCTAATTTGATAAAAATAAAAAAATTGAACCTCGATGTTATCCATTCTCACGATCCTTTTTCTATGGGAATTTACGCTAAGTTGGCTTCTAAAATATTAAAAATTCCTCATGTTGGAACACATCATACGATGTTTGAGCACTATACTCATTACGTCCCAAAGCTCATTAGACCTTCACTTGAGAAAACTCAAGAAATGATTAAAAAATGGTGTTTATCGGTAAATAAGGTAATAGCTCCTACTGATAATATTAAAGAAGTTCTTGAAAGTTATGGTGTTCCTTCAACACACATAAAAGTTATACCAACAGGAATAGACGTAGAATCTTTTCAAAATGAGATTTCTTTTAACGTTAGAGAACATTATAACATAAGTAACGATGAAAAGTTTTTTCTATTTGTTGGAAGAGTATCAAAAGAAAAAAATATAGACTTCTTAATTAAAGTATATGATGAAATTCAAAAAAAATATAGCAACTTTAAATTTTTAATTGTTGGTGATGGTAAAGACAGAGAAAATTTGAAATCACTTGTAAAAAAATTGAATCTAGAAGATAAAATAATATTTACAGGTGCATTAGATAGAGAAAAAGTAATTGATATTTATAAACAGGCATATATGTTTATTTTTGCTTCATTTACCGAAACACAAGGTCTTGTAGTTCTTGAATCAATGGCTGCCGGAACTCCTGTAGTTGCTTTAGGTAAAATGGGAGTTTATGATTTGCTTTCAATTCCGGATAACGGCGGAATAATGATTGAGGAATTAAAAAAAGATAAGTTTGTTGAAGAAATAGAAAAATTAATAATCAATAATGAAAATTATGAATATTTAAAAAAGAAAGGCGTTAATTTTGTAGAAAAAAATTTTTCTACAAAATTAAAAGTAATTGAAATGGCTAATCTTTATGAAGAAGTAATAAAAGAATATAAATTAAAAAACAACTATTCTATTTAAGAATAGTTGTTTTTTAAATATTTTTGAATAAAATTATCCATACTTTTTTTTATTTCAGTGTATTCTTCTAAAGAAAGATTCGATTTTTCGAAAATTTTTAACGGAATATCTTTTATTTCTTCTTTTAAATTTGCGCCTTTTTCAGTAAGAAATATTTCTACTATTCTTTCATCATTCTCATTTCGTTTTTTTAAAATTAGTTCTTTTTTTTCTAATTTCTTTATTAAAGGACTTAAGGTTCCTGAATCCAAAAAAAGAATTTCTCCCAATTCTTTTAATTCAATTTTTTTATTTTCCCATAAAACTAACATCACAATGTATTGCAAATAAGTTAGATCAAATTTATTTAAATAAGGACTATATATTCTATTAATAAATCTGGAAACACTATAAATAGAAAAACACAATTGATTTTCAAGTTTTAAATGTTCTTCCATATTAACTCATCAACTTTTCTATATCTTTTGATATACTTAAAGGTTTTTTTATAGGAGCATATCTTTTCACTACTTCTCCATTTTTATCTACTAAAAATTTTGTGAAATTCCATTTTATATCTTCTGTATTTAAAATACCTTTCACATTTGATTTTAGATATTTAAATACAGGGTGTGTGTTAACTCCATTTACTTCAACTTTATCGAAAATTTTAAAAGAAATATTGTAATTTAACTTACAAAAACTTCTTATAGATTCGTTATCTCCTTGTTCTTGATTTCCAAATTGATTACAAGGAAAAGCTAAAACTTCAAAGTCTTTTTCTTTATATTTCTCATACAATTCCTGCAATTCTTTGTATTGAGGAGTGAACCCACAATTACTTGCAGTATTAACAATTAATAAAACTTTTCCTTTGTAATCGCTTATACTTTTTTGAAAACCTAAATTATCTTTTGCACTAAAATCATAAATATTCATTTTTTCACCTCTTTTAATTTTATAAAATTAAATTGCATACAATTTATTATAACATAAAAAAATTTAATTGTCAATATAAAAAAATGCTTCTATGAAAAATAGTAAGGAAAAACAAATAATGTTTAATTGGTTAAATGGAAAAGCGTTTAAAACATTGAAAAGAGAAACGATATTTTTGACAGTTTTTTATTATAATGCTTTGACTGTAAATATGGATGAAATAAAGTAGCGAACAATTGAGAATTTTCGTCAAAAAAACAATTAAGCGAATCAAAAAATGCGTCAGAAAATAGCATGTTTGAGCGTAGCGAGTTTGCTATTTTCCGAATTTTTTGACAAGAGCGAAATTTGTTTTTTAGAAAATTTGATCTTGTTCGCGTTTATTTTATCCATTGGTTACCACTTCATTATTATAAGCAATTATAAAAACCTGTCCACCCCGTCAACCTTCGGTTGCCAACCCTCAAGAGGGAAATTAATTATAAATGCTTGTTTTAATGAGTTTCCTTACGCAAACTATAAAATATCTACATTGTCATAAGTGCTGTAACGCCGTGCAAAGTGCCGCGTGGCTGTTACACTACATTAAAATCAAAAAATGGTTTTTATTAAAATATTTCTCCTTTCAACTGACCAACTAATTATTATAAGCAATTATAAAAACCTGTCCACCCCGTCAACCTTCGGTTGCCAACCCTCAAGAGGGAAATTAATTATAAATGCTTGTTTTAATGAGTTTCCTTACGCCAACTATAAAATATCTACATTGTCATAAGTGCTGTAACGCCGTGCAAAGTGCCGCGTGGCTGTTACACTACAATAAAATCAAAAAATGGTTTTTATTAAAATATTTCTCCTTTCAACTGACCAACTTTTTAAAGCAATAAACTCAGAAAAAATTACATAGAATCATAATTTTATTCCAATTTACTATAGTATTTTTTATTATAAAGTTTTTATTTTTTTTCTATCACTCTTTTTTCCCACTTTCCTGATAAAAAGAATATTAATCCTGTAATTGTAGTTAATAAATTACTTAAAACCATAGCATACCATACACCTTCAGAACCCCAATTTGTAAGTTTTTGGAAAATCATTATAAGGGGTATTCTATATATCCACAATCTTCCCATAGATAAAATCATTGAATAAATTGTATGACCTGATCCTTGAAAAGTCCCTATAAATAAATCATTAAGAGCTACAAGAAATAAAGATAATGCCATAAGACGCATATAATAAGACCCTTGTATTACGACTTCAATATCTTCTGGGGAAGGCACAAAAATTTGTAATAATTCTTTAGAATAAATAAATAAAATTATTCCAAGAGTTATAGAAATTATAAATGAAAATAACGAAGCGGTATAAAAAGCTTTACGAGCTCTTTTAACATTTCCTATACCAATATTTTGGCCTACAATGGAAACTATAGCTCCTCCAATTGCCATTCCTGGCATAAAAACAAGGGAATTTATTCTATTAGCAATTCCAAATGCAGCTAAAGTAACACTTCCATACGAAACTATAAACGAATTTAAAACAATAAAACCCATAGATTCCATCGAAGTTCCTATAGTTGATGGAATACCTATTTTAAAAATCTTAGTTACTCGTTTTTTTATTAATTTTATATTTTTTAAAATTATATATATACCATCATTTTTTTTAAATAACAATACAAAAACCGCAGAAAGAAATATTCCTTGAGATAATACAGAAGCAATAGCTGCTCCGGTAACTCCCATATTTAATATTAATATAAAAATAGGGTCTAAAATCATATTTAAAGATACTCCACAAATATTTATTATCATAGGAGTAACCGTATTTCCTTGTGAAACTCTTGTAGAATTAAAAATCATATAAAAATAAGAAATCGGTGTTCCTAAAATCATTATTCTTAAATAAGTTGAAGCTTTTTCTAGAAGAGTTCCATCAACTCCCATCCAACCTAAAATTTTAGGTGCAAATATAAATCCAAAAATAGTCATTATAATAGAAAAGATTATTGTTAAAGAAAAAATTTGACCCGCAACAATTCTCGCATTTTCTTTATCATCATTCCCCATATATTGAGACATCAAAGACGTTCCAGCAGTAGAAATCCCTATACCAATAGTTATTATTAAAAATAATATGGGCCATGTAACAGAAGAGGCTGCAACTTCTTCTGCTCCAACTTTTCCTAACCAAAAAGTATCTGTAAGATTATACATTGTCTGACTCAAATTTGTCAGTAATAAAGGTAAAGATAATTTAATTATAGTTTTTTTAAGATCTCCATTTAATATTAGGTCTCTTTTTTCAAATGCTTTCATATTTCACCACCTTAAAAGTTAGGTTTCCTTATTAATTATACATTAAATTATTATATTTTTAATAACTGAAATGTTTATTTTTAAGTTTTTATGTAAATTTTTTCTTTAAATATTGATTATGGATGTTTAAAACCGAATAATTGATTTTAAAAGTAATTAATAAAAAAAAACTTGTAAATGCAAAAATAAATTAATATTTATGAAAAAAAATCAAAATATAATTGATTATATAAATAAAACAATATTGTTTTTCAAAAAAAATATATAGGGGGGATTGATTTTGAAAAAAGAAGGATTATTGAATAAAATTAAAGAAGAAAAGGTAAAGTTTATTAGACTTCAAATGTCTGATATTAATGGAATGTTGAAGAATGTAGAAATCCCATCAGATGAATTAGAATCTGCACTTGAAAACGGAACAATGTTTGATGGTTCGTCTATAGAAGGCATGGTAAGAATAAATGAATCAGATATGTATTTAAAACCAGATTTAAATTCTTTATGTATATTTCCTTGGACAGTTGAAAAAGGAAAAGTTGCAAGACTAATGTGCGATATTTATACTACAGAGGGTAAAAATTTTGAGGGAGATCCAAGGTTCATATTAAAAAAAGTTATTAGCGAAATGAAGGAAGCTGGTTATGAAGCATATGCTGGGCCAGAACCCGAATTTTTTCTTTTGCCTACTGATGAAAAAAGTAAAAGACCTGAACTTAAATTTTTAGATGATGGTGGTTATTTTGATTTGCTTCCTATAGATAAAGGAGAAGAAACGAGAAAATATATTGTAGAAGCTCTTGAAGAAATGGGAATAAATGTAGAAGCTTCTCATCATGAAGTGGCTCCATCACAACATGAAATTGATTTTACTTATGATAAAATATTGAATACGGCAGATAATATTCAAACTTTTAAATTAGTTGTAAGAACAATGGCTGTTTTAAGAGGTCTTCATGCAACTTTTATGCCAAAACCTTTTATGGGGATTAACGGTTCTGGAATGCATTGTAATATGAGTCTTTTTGATGAAAAAGGAAATAACACATTTTTTGATACAAATGAAAAATATCAAATTAGTAACAACTTAAGATATTTCGTTGGAGGAATTTTGAAACATATAGATGCTATAACGACAATTGCTAACCCTACGATTAATTCTTATAAAAGAATAATACCTGGCTATGAAGCACCTACAAATGTTGCTTGGTCAGTTTCAAATCGATCAGCTCTTATAAGGATTCCTGCTGCTAGAGGAAAACAAACAAGAGTTGAGTTAAGAAGTCCGGATCCTTCGGCTAATCCTTATTTATTATTTGCAGTAATTTTTGCTTCAGGATTTAAAGGCATAAAAGAAAAAACTATTCCTCCAACTCCTATTGTTGAAAATATTTTTAGAATGGATGAAGATAAAAAAAATGATCTCGGAATAAAAAAACTTCCGAGAACTTTAAGAGAAGCAATAAAAGCACTCGAAAAAGATGATTTTATTCAAGGTGTTTTAGGAAACCATCTTTCTAAAAAATTTATCGAATTGAAGAAAAAAGAGTGTGATTTGTTTGATGAAAGTGTTACTGATTGGGAAATCAACAAATATTTACGTATATTGTAATTTTTTAATCTTCTAATTTTGATTTTTAAAAAAAAAGTAGTATAATTGTTCGTAGTGCTTACTAAAATATTGAGAGGTGATTTTTGTGGAGAAAATTTTATTGAATGATTTTTTAAATTACAAATTTTTATCAGGCATTAATTATTCGCCAGACAAAAAAAATATTTGTTTCGTTCAACATGAAGCAAATATTGAAAAAAATAATTATAATTCATATTTATGGATTTATAATGTAGAAAAAGAAAAATATTATAAATTAACTAATTTTGGAAAAGAAAAATCTTTTATTTGGTATGATGATGAAAATATTTTATTTCCTTCAAATAGAGGAGAAGAATCAAAAGAAAAAACTATTTTTTATAAAATAAATATTAATGGTGGAGAAGCAGAAAGTTTTTTTGAAGTGAACGAAATAGTTACTTCAATTGAAAAAATTGATGAAAAAAATTTTATTGTTGTGTGTGCTTTTGATTTGAACAAGGATAAAGTTGAAGATAAAGAAGAAGAAGAAAATTATAAAGTGTTTGAAGAAATACCTTTTTGGTCAAATGGAGCGGGGTATATTTCGAGAAAAAGAAGAGGTTTGTGTTTATTTAATATAGAAAATAAGGATTTAAAAAAATTAACTGATGATTTTGCTTCCGTAGAATCTTTTGATTTAAAAGAGAAAAAAATCGTATTTACTTCAAGAACATACGAACATAAAATGCCTTTAACAAACGATATATTTTTATACGATATCGAAAAAGAAGATAAAATTGAATTATCTAAAAATTATAATTTATCTTGCGGAAAAGCTTTTTTTACAGACGAAAACTCTATAATTTTTACTGCAACTGATTCTAAAAAATATGGTTTAAATGAAAATAAGAAATTTTATATTCAAAAATTAGACTCTTTAGATATAAATTGTATAACTCCAGAATTGGATCTTTCTCAATGGAATTCTGTTGGAAGTGATTGTAGATATGGTTTAGGAGGAGAATCAAAAATTTTTCATAATGGATGGCTATATTTTATTACTACTGTAGTTAAAGATTCACATCTTTATAGAGTTAATTGTGAAGGAAAAATTGAAAAAATTTTATGCAATTCTGGTAGTATAGATGATTTTGACATTTCTAACGAAGAAATATACTTTTTAGGTTTAAGAGATTTAAAACTCCAAGAAGTGTATAAATTTGATTATAACAAAGAAACCCAAGTCACAAATTTCAACTCTTATATAGAAAATAAAATGATTTCAAAACCTGAAAAAATCTCTTTTGAAAGTGATAAAGATGTATTTATAGATGGTTGGATAATGAAACCTGTAGATTTTAAAGAAGGGAATAAATATCCTGTTATTTTGAATATTCATGGTGGCCCTAAGACTGTATACGGAGATGTATATTTTCATGAAATGCAGTATTGGGCTAATGAAGGTTATGTGGTAATTTTTTGCAATCCTCGAGGAAGTGACGGAAGAGGAAATGATTTTGCAGATATAAGAGGGAAATATGGAACTATAGATTATGATGATATAATGAATTTTACTGATTATGTAATAAAAAATTATGATTATATAGATGAAAATAAAATGGGAGTAACAGGTGGATCATACGGTGGTTTTATGACAAATTGGATAATAGGACATACTGATAGATTTAAAACAGCCGCTTCCCAGAGAAGTATTTCAAATTGGATTTCAAAAGCGATGACTACAGATATAGGTTATTATTTTGTTGAAGATCAAAATTCAGGTAATATTTGGGATGATGTAGACAAATTATGGTTTCATTCTCCGTTAAAATATTCAAATAATGCGAAAACACCAACATTATTTATACACTCAGATGAAGATTTCAGATGTTATATGGCAGAAGCTTTTCAAATGTTTACAGCTTTGAAATATAATAATATTGAATCAAAATTTGTTTTATTTCACGGAGAAAATCATGAATTAAGTAGAAGTGGAAAACCTAAAGGAAGAATAAGAAGATTAAAAGAAATTACTGAATGGATGAACAAGTATTTAAAAAATTAAATTTTTAGGAGGTGCTTTTATGGCATTATGGGTATGTTCAAAATGTGGAGGAAAATCTGAAGGAAGATGTAGACCGAAATGTTGTCCAAAATGTGGAGCACCTAAAGAAAGTTTTAAAAAAGAATAAAATTAAGCCCTTTTAAGGGCTTAATTTTTACCATATAAAAGATAAAATATTATATACAATAAATGAAACTATATATGCAAGAACAAATAAATAAATTATCGTAAAAAACATCCATTTTTTACCTATTTCATTTTTAATAGTAGCAATTGTAGCTACACAAGGTGTATAAATTAATGTGAAAATCATAAAAGCATAAGCACTCGCTTGAGAAAAGAAAGCGGGAAGAACTTCTGATAAAGCAGCTTCACCACCCCAAAGAGTACCCATAGTTCCAACAATAACTTCTTTTGCTAAGAACCCGAAAATTAAAGATACGGCAGCTTGCCAAAATCCAAAACCAAGTGGTTTAAAAAAAGGTGCTGCGAAACGACCTATATGACCTATAATACTTTCTTCAGAAGCATATTCTGCTCCAGCGGGGAAAGAAGCTAAAAACCAAATTATTATTACAGAAGCAAAAATTATAGTTCCGGCTTTTTTTACAAACATTAAAGTTTTTCTTAGTGCTTCTCCTAAAGTTTCATTAGCTAATGGAAGTCTGTAAGGAGGTAATTCCATTATAAAAATACTTTGTTCATTTTTAAATAAAAATTTTTTAAAAATAAAAGCCATTAATATTGATAATATTATTCCAAATAAATAAATTGAAAATACTACTGTTCCACCGGAATTTGGAAAAAAAATACCCGCAAATATTAAATAAACAGGAAGCCTAGCATTACAAGACATTAAAGGGTTTACTAATATAGTGATAATTCTATCTTTTCTTGATTCTAGAGTTCTTGCGCCCATGATAGCAGGAATGTTACATCCAAATCCTAAAAGCATAGGTATAAAAGATTTTCCATGTAAGCCTATTTTAGTCATTACTTTATCCATAACAAACGCAGCTCTTGCCATATAGCCTATATCTCCGAGAAAAGATATAAAAATAAAAAGTAAAAATATATTTGGAACAAAAACTAAAACAGAACCTATACCACCAATTAATCCATCAATAACAAATGACGAAAGCAAATTTTCTGGCATAACTGTAGAAAAATATTCTCCAAGATTTTCAAATCCTGCTTCAATATAACCGTTAAATACATCTCCGATTGTAAAAGTTAAAGTAAACATTAACCACATTATAAAAATAAATATTGGGATACCTAAAATCTTATGAGTAATTATTTTATCTATTTTGTCAGAAACTCTTTCTTTATATTCAGGTTTTTTAATATATTTTGAACTTATTTTGCTAATTAAATTATATTTTTCTTCAGATAATTTAATTGAACTATCTTCTTTTAAATCATATTCTAATTTTTGAATAATTTCATTGATAGAATTTTCAGAATTTTTATTTAATTTTTTTATATGTAATTCATCTTTTTCAAGAATTTTAATAGCTGCCCATCTTACATTTTCTTTTTCAAATAAATTTTCCGAATTTAAAACTTTTTCTATTTCTAAAATATAATTTTCAAAGGTAAAATCATATTCAATAATATTAGGTATATGCGGTTTTTTTAAAGATTTTTCTATCTGGTTTTTTAATTCATCAATTCCTGTTTTATATTTTGCAGAAGTTAAAATAATAGGTATATTAAGTATTTTAGACAACTCTTGAACATCAACTTTAATTTTTAATTTTTCCGCTTCATCATGCATATTAAAAATAAGAATTGAATTTTTTCTCATTTCAATAATTTCAGTTGCGAGATAAAAATTTCTATCAAAATTAGTCTGATCAATTACTATTAAAACTAAATCAGGATTTTCTTCAATTAAAAAATCTCTTGAAATTTTTTCATCTAAAGAATTAGTAGTTAAAGAATAAATGCCGGGCAAATCGATAACATTATATTTGAGGTTATCAAATTGAATTGTACCTTGTTTTTTTTCTACTGTAACGCCAGGCCAATTACCAACATGTTGTCGACTTCCAGTTAAAGTATTAAAAATAGCCGTTTTACCGCTATTAGGATTTCCTAAAAGTGCAATTTTTTTCATTTTTGTTTTTCCTCCAATTTCACAGTAATATGGCTAGCCTCAAATTTTCTTAAAGACAATTTATAATTTTTGATTTTTAAAGCGATAGGATCTCCGAAAGGAGCTTCACTAATTAATTCAAAATTAATTCCTGGAACAATTCCCATTGAAGTCATTCTTTGTTTTAAAGTTTTTTCTGAATCAATTTTTAAAATAATACCTTTTTGCCCTGGGGCACATTCACTTAAAAGCATAAACATTCCTCCTAAAAGTTATCAAAATATTGTAGGTATGGAACAAAATATTAGTTATGTCTAATTTTATCATTTTGTTTTAAAAGTGTCAACAATATATTTTAATTTTATGATAAAATATATATTAAAATTAGAATTATTTTTTGTTATTTTTAATAAAAAAATAAAACGGAGGGAATAATGCATAAAAAAGTTATTTTCATGTTTTTAGGATTTATATTTATGGGGATAGGAATTTTAGGTATTATTTTGCCAGTGCTTCCTACAGTAAAATTTTTTATTATAGCTTCATTCTTTTTTTTAAAGAGTTCAGAAAAACTTAATAACACTTTTGTAAATTCAAAATTATATAAGAAAAATGTCGTTCCTTTTTTAAAAGATAAAAAAATCACATTCAAAAATAAGTTAAAAATTTTAATTAGTGTATGGGTTATGTTTTTTGTTTTAATGTTTATATATAAAAATATATATTTAATTGTTATATTGAGTTTAGTAGGAATTGTAAAATCATTAGTTATTTTATTATTTGTAAAAACTAGAAAAAACCAGATTTGAAATTTATTTTTTATTAAAATAAAATTGAAAATAATAAAATAAATATTAAGTTTACAAAAAAATTTATAATTATGTTATAATTTAATTGTCGATTTTTTATTAAGGAGATTTTATTATATGAAAAAAATTTTTACCGTTTTTGTCTTTATATTAGTGTTTGTGTTTGTTTATAGTTTAGAAATCAATTATTTTTTAAATGATAATAATAAAAAACATTATAGGGAATTTCTTCAATTTCCTAATAATTATGAAATTTTTCCAGAAATATACGAAAGAATTTATTTTTGGATAGATGATTTTTTGAAAAATAATAATAATATTATAGAAGAAAATGCTATAAAATATTTTCCTTCAAAATATTTTATTCCTGTTATATCAACTCTTGAAAAAGTTAAAATAGAAAATTTTGAAAATCTTGAATTAATTTGGGAGAAAGTTGATAATAGTAGTAAATATCTTTTAGAGTTATTTTTTAACGATGAATTTTTTGAAAAATATATGATTGATAGTATATATAATAATTACAGTTTTGATAATGAATTTTTAGAACCTGGAGTATATAAGGTTAGAGTGAAAGCGTTAGGAGATGGAAGAATATATTTAGAAGGAGAATATTCAGAATTTTCTGAAGAACTGGTGATTCAAAAAACT